>JAEEGL011160892.1_pt1 | contig 10123 bp, 9 predicted proteins | sample 9134231 | NCBI WGS metagenome assembly JAEEGL01 (sample SAMN16246548, study PRJNA631951) | gut metagenome | biome: gut microbiome; feature: rumen; material: fiber-attached | host: Bos | place: Iran: Karaj | collected 2018-10
ATGATATAAAAGAATATTCATTAGATTTGCAATATAATTTGGAATCTGGATTAAATTATAAAGAAGGATTAAACTCTGTAACAGTAATAACTCCATCTCAAACTATATCAATATTTAATGATGATTCAATTAATGGTTTAAAAGGCTCAGGACATCATGAAGCTAGTTTTGATAAAATCATAGAAACCGTATACGGAAGAAAATTTATGAATAGTATGAGTGGACAAGATATAAGAATTAGACATATTGCGCAATTTAATAAAAAAAATCATAAATTAGAGTTTAAAATGATTATTGAAATGCCATATGTAATTAATTCTACACAATTTGAATCATTAAGTAATCTTAATATTGAAATTAAGAAAATTGAAAATAAACTCAGTATAAATTTTATAGTTGGTACTGTGATGACAGATTTTGAAAATAGGGATTTTATTAAGTTTATTGAAGATAAAATAAATCTTGATGAAGTATTAGATACGGTTGCTGTAGATGATATAAAGAAAGATAAATATCAAGAAATATGTTTTATTGGTTATTCAAATTTAGAAAATCATTATAATAATATTGAATACACTAGATAGATCTTAGTAAGTAATTACTAAGATTTTTCTTTACAAACTATTGACAAAATAGGCATATATGATAAAATTATATATGTAGAAAGTAACAATACAAGGGAGGTTATATATATGGATGAATTAAATAATTTGTTACACGAATTAGGTATTTCAAAAGTAAAATTAGCTAAGTTTTTAGGTGTTTCAAGGCAAATGATTTATAACTATTTAGAATTAGACAGTGTAAATAAATGGCCAAAAGATAAAAAAGTATTATTATTTAATCTATTAGGAATTAAATCATATGACGAAATGAAAAATATTAAAGTTACAACCGATTATATATTGGATGTCGAACAAAGACTTGATAGTATAGGAAATAGAAAAAACTTTATTGAAGACCCTCTAAGTGGTTTAGATAGTAAAAAGAAAGAATTATTATCTAAAACTATTGATGTCTTAAGAGAGTATATTGAAGAAGATGATGATAATGGATATAAAATAGGGGAGTACTTATTTCATTTTATACAATCACTTAGTAATAATGATGAATTAAAATATTTACTTGGATATATTGCAAAAGAAACTGGTTATGTTAAACCTAATGAATTTATTTTTAATGAAGATAAACAATATATATTTGAAAGCATACTATTTTCTGCAATGGCATTATATCATAGTGGTAAATCTTCTAAAAGTCGTTTAATTGAGGCTCATAGACGTTTTGAAACGCAAATTAATAATAAAATTGAAGAAAAAATGAGTCGTACTATGGAACTTAATAATATTAAACAACAAGCTTTAAAAGAACTTGGGTTTACTGAAATAAACGATGATAATATATCTGATGTTTTTGCAAAAATAGCAGAAATTCAATCTAGAAAAACTGCATTTAAGTAAAAAATGCTACACTTCCCCTACTTTAAATTTTTAATGAAATAGGGGAGTTTTATATATTATCTCTATTGTGAATAATTAGATTGATTTTAAACTTCTGATGAGTAGTTGTTCACTAAATGTATTTTAAAGTTAGATCTTTTTTTCTTATATTTAATAAAATGATCAATAATTAATAATAAATAAAAAAATATTTTTCGTAATATCTTTTAAATATAAAACTTAAAATTCATTAATATTATTAATTAATATAGATAATTAGTTAATAAAAATCAATTGTTTGAATAATATATTAATATTAATATTCATTGTTTTAAACAAGAATGCAATTATCCTATAATGTATATTATGTTAACTTCTATAAAAGAGATAAAAAGGAGTATGTGTGATGTGAAAAAAAGAATACTATATATAGATATAATAAAAGTGTTAGCCTTATTCTTTGTTATATTTAACCACTGTGATGATATATTAATATCATCTCGCATGCATATTAGAATAATTCATAATAGTCTATTCTATCTATCTAAATCAGCTGTTCCACTGTTTTTAATGGTATCAGGTATATTATTAATGGAGAAGAAAGATTCAATTCCTAAACTTATTAAAAGAATAATTAGAGTATTAATTCCACTAATAATTATTACAATTATATGGGCCATGATGCATGGAAAAAATCTTAATATATTAAAAATGTTAAATCCTTTTGAAGCAGATTATTTTCCATATTGGTTATGGTACTTACAAGCAATATTTTTAGTATATCTTTTACTACCTTTTTTACGTAAGTTTACTTTAAAAAATATAGAAAAGAGTAGTTTTAAAATTGCAATTATATCTATCACTACCCTATTTTCTATAGCATTTACAATATACAATATAGTATTTAAGAAAGATATGATGATTATAACTAACTTACTTCCTATGCCTATATTATATTTTATATATGGATATATACTATCTAAAGGAAAAAATAATAAAATTATTAAAAATATTAGTATACTTGCTCTTATTTTTACACTTACAATCCCCACATTTATCGCAACAAAACTAATGTTATTGAAGCAATCATATTTCTTTTTGGATGATTACCGTAATGTATATACACTTATTATAACTACTACCCTATTTATTATTATTAAATATTATTTTAAAAATTATAAAAAAGATAATATATTTACTAAAATTATTACTCATTTAAGTAATAATTCTTATGGAATTTACCTAATACATGTATTCATATTAGAATTTATGCTAAATACTCCATTAATAAAACAACTTTCTGCCTTTCATAAATTAGAAGCTATATCAATTGTTATTGTTTCTACTATTATTATATCGGATATAATTATTTCTATTTTAAAAAGAATACCGGGTATAAAAAAAATATTATAGTAAATAATATTATTGGGTGATATAATGAAAAAGAATAAGACTAATAAGTCAAGCAATAAGATGAACAAAAAAATGAATTCAAAATCCACTGAAAAACAGATGAATAAGAGTTCAGAATGTTCTCGTTCAGAAGATTGTAGATAATTACCCAAAGAAAAAGAAACTGCTTATGTTTCTTTTTTAGTATCTTCTCCCCCTTTTAAAATGCCTTTTAATATGAGTTTTTGCCTTTACACCTGATGAATTAGTTCCATTATCATATATATTAACACCATCATTTATAACAGAATGATTAGGAATTTCACATTTAATACTCATCATATATTGTATATATTCTATTTCATCTTCAAACTTCATTTCTTTTATTTCTTTCATACTAAAGTTCATTAATTCTTGATATATATCATTTTTAATTTGCAATTCTTCTAAATTTTCATCTTTCATTTTATCAATTGCATGTGATAATAACAATATACTGTTATAATGCTTTTTTACCATTAATATTCTTTTTAATTCAGTAGTTGTTAAATCTTTCGCATTCTTATTAAGAGTATTATCAAAATCCCATTTTTCAGGAATATATTCTAGTAAAGTTTTATAATAAATTGCATCGCTTAATTTTAATCTTCTTGTTGTTATTAATTTTTCATCTTTCATATTTATTTACCTTCTTTCTTATATTGTTCTAATGCTCTACTTATTTGATCAGGACATGATGTGTTTCTAAAACCACATTTTATTCCTTTTAATTTATCTATTATATAATCAATATCATTACCTATGCATAAACTTCTAATACCTAGTGAATTACCTGGACATCCTCCTATAACTCTCATATTCTTTATAATGTTATTCTCTATATCAAATTCCATATTAGATGCACAAACACCTGATGGTTTATAACTATACCTCATAAATCCTCCTTCTAATCACCATGTGGGTGAAAACTCTCAAATTCTTGTTTTAATTTTTCTGTTGATACATGTGTATATATTTGTGTAGTTGATATATCACTATGACCTAGTAACTCCTGAATTGTTCTTAAATCCGCACCATTATTAATCATATGAGTTGCAAAAGAATGCCTTAATGTATGTGGGGATATATCTTTTTTTATATTATTATCTTGTACTAGTTTCTTTATTATTTTAAAGAATCCTTGTCTAGTCATTTTTTTGCCATGATTATTTAAAAACAAGTAATCATTTATCTCTTTTTTTAAAAATGTATATCTAATAGATAGATAACTATTTAATGCATTAGTTGCATATTCTCCAATAGGAATAATCCGCTCTTTATTCCCCTTCCCCATTGTTCTAACTATGTTTTCTAAAGTATCTATATCGTATGTTTTAAGATTAATTAATTCAGATACTCTAAGTCCTGCTGCATATATTAATTCTAACATAGCTTTATTACGAACACTATAATTATCTGTTATTTTTATATCTAATATCTTATTTATTTCATCAATAGTAAGTATATCTGGTAACTTTTTTGATAATTTAATACTAGTTATATTTTCCATAGGATTAGTTTTAACATGTTTATTTATAATTAGAAACTTATAAAAAGATCTTAGTGATGAGGTATTTCTTGCAATGCTACGTTCATTATGCTTGTTATCTTTTAAATACTTTAAATAATTTTTAATATCACTATCATCTATATTATTAATAGCTTTATTTACAAATTTATTAAACATTTCTAAATCATTTCTATAAGCATCAATTGTATTTTTACTATAATTCTTATCGATTAGTAAATATGTACAAAACTCATTAATTAAATCATCTAACATAACACCACCACTATAAATATTTTAACATGAAATAATTACATTATCTAGTAATATATGATAAAATATTAGTAGTTTTAAGGAGGTGCGTATGGAGCCACTTGCTATTAAAATGCGACCTAAATTTATTAATGATGTAATAGGACAAAAACATTTAATTGGAGATAATAAAGTAATAACTAATATGGTTAATAATAACTATTTAACATCAATGATACTATATGGTAAACCTGGTATAGGTAAGACTAGTATCGCAAATGCGATAGTTAATACTTTAGATAAAAAGTATCGTATGCTTAATGCAGTTATTAATAATAAAAAAGACTTTGATGTAGTTGTAGAAGAAGCAAAGATGTATGGCGAGCTTGTAGTTATTATGGATGAAATACATAGACTAAATAAAGATAAACAAGACTTACTTCTTCCCTATTTAGAAAGTGGTTTAATTATTCTTATTGGTATGACTACTGCTAATCCTTATCATAGTATTAACCCAGCTATTAGGTCTAGATGTCAAATATTTGAGCTTAATCCTCTTAAACAAGATGATATATTAGATGGAATAAATAAAGTAATTGAGAAAAATATCCTTGAAAATATTAGCATTGATGAAGAATCTTTAAAATATATTAGTACTGTTGCATCAGGAGATTTAAGATATGCTTATAACTTACTTGAATTAGCTTATTACTCTAGTAATGATAAAATTATTAGTATAGATAAATTAAAAGAACTAGTTAATAAGCCAAATTTCTTTCATGATAAAGATTCAGATGGATATTATGACTGTATAAGTGCATTTCAAAAAAGTATTAGAGGATCTGACGTTGATGCTGCTATTCACTATCTTGCTAGATTAATAGAAGCAGGAGATTTAGATATCATATATAGAAGAATGAATGTTATTGTATATGAAGATATAGGACTCGCTAATCCAATGATGGGAGTTAAAGTAGATGCTGCTATTCACTCATGTGAAAGATTAGGACTCCCTGAGGCACGAATAATACTTGCTAACGTGGTAATTGAACTTGCTCTATCTCCTAAGTCTAACAGTGCTTATTTAGCGATTGCTGATGCATTAAATGACATAAATAAAGGTAGTGTAGATGATGTACCAAAACATTTACAAACCAATAGTCCTAATTATTTATATGCTCATGATTATGAAAACCATGTAGTAGCTCAACAATACTTACCAAATAATCTAAAACATAAAAGATACTATAAACCGCAAAACAATAAAAATGAAGAAACACTTAAAAATATTAATGACAAACTAAAAAAGATAATTAACGGATAATTATCTTTTTATAATGTATCGTAGTACTATAATTTGACAAATACTAATTTTAGAGTATAATAAATCTACGTTAAAGGGGATTTATTATGAGTAATAAAAAATTTAAATTAATAAAAGAGCAAATCAAGCAAAAAAAATCACTATTATCAAAAACGGAAAAAGAGATAGTTATATTGAAAAAAGATATAAAGTATGCTACATTTAAAAGTATTAAAATTAAAACTAAAAAAGGAATAAAAATATCTCTTAGAATTGGGCAATTTATTGCACCTTTTATACTTTCTGCAGGCTTAATCACTTTATCATTTTTAGCGTTGCATTTTAATCCATTTATTCTTGAAAAAAGGCCAAACAACTTACAAATAATTAAAGAATTTAATAGTCTTGGTGATATAAAATATGAGCAGCAATATGAAAAAATTGAAAGTTATCAAAATACAATTTCTTATGTCGATGCTTGGAAATTAGAAGAAGATGGTTTATATACAAGAAACATTAAAGAATACTCTGTTAAAGATTTATCTATAGAGAAAATTGATAAAATAGTACTTAATAACGATTATAATAGTTTAGAAGAATTATTAAGTGATCCTCCATTAGTCAAAACTGAAAAAAGTAATAGTATAAATGAAACAGAAAAAAATCAAAAACCATATGTTCTAGCTAAAATATATAGTGAAGACGATACTGATTACACATATATAAAAGAATCTGGAAAAGATAATTTTCCACAAATACTATTTTATACATTATCTATTGTTTTTTCTGAATATATATGCTTAAAATGGAGACAATCAGATTATGGATTAGACATTGTAGAAGCTATTTCTAACATTAATAAAAAACATAAAAATATTGATGTAGATGAATTAAAACGTAAATTACTTATAAAAAAGAATAACTATGATAGATTGAAGGGAAAAGATTAAATGAAATGTAATAATAATGAAACTAATGACTATACATTATTTAATTATTTAAAACCAACAGAAAATGATGATTTATCTAAATTAAATAGTTCAGATTTACAAGATTTTATAATTATATTAAATAGTTTTTATTTGCAATTACGAGAAAAAATAGGAATAAATAATGATATAACATTTGGTATAGAAATTGAATTAGAACATGCAAAATATAAAAAAATACAGAAAGAAATTAATGCATTAAACTTAAAGAATAAATATATTGTAAAAGATGATTGTTCTCTTAACCGAGGTTGTGAAATTAATAGTCCAATACTAAAGGATCATAAAACATGTTGGAAAAATATACACAAAGTATGTAATTCTATAAATAAATTAGCAATTGTTGGAAAAAATTCTGGAGGACATATTCATATTGGTACACAAACTCTTGGTAATAATAGTTTAAGTTGGTATAATTTAGGGAAAATATGGCAAGTATATGAAAACGTTATTTATAGATTTCTTTGGGGAGAATATTTAATCGGAAGAAATTCTATATCAAAATATGCAAGACCAATTGCTGAAAATTTGATAAAAGAATACAGAAATTTATCTAAAAATAGTACTTTTCAAGATATATTTCGCTCAATAAGAATAGATGGAGATAAATATAAAGCGATTTACTTTGGAAATGTAGATACTACTTCTCTAAACAGATTAAGTGGAAAAAACACAATTGAATTTAGATGCCCTAATAGTACCATTAATCCGGTAATATGGCAAAATAATATTAATTTGTTAACTAAACTGTTAATTTATTGTAGAAGTTCTAACTATAATAATGATATAGTAGAAAAAAGATATAACTATAATATTAAAAATATTTATTATAAAAATGATATATATAATGAAATATTTTTAGACCAAGTTTTAGAATTTGTTGATTTAATATTTAATAATAACCTTGATAAAATATATTTTTTAAAACAGTATCTAAAATCATTTGAGATTGCGGATTCTTCGTCAAAATTTAAGAAAACAAAAGTGAAAGACTTTACTCATAATGGTTTTATAAAATTAAAGTAAAAGATAATTAACTTATTTATTGTTAATTATCTTTTTAAATTCTAAGTAAAAATAGTTCTAGTGCTAGATTCTTATCTATCTCACCAGATTTAATTTTAATATCTAAGTCAGCAAGTTCTTCTAAATATTTTAATAAAGTATCAGATGTATACCTATATCCTTTTTGGATTGCAAGATGTACTGGATATTTTTTTGAATGTAAGAGATTTGCAATATCCTCTTCTGTATATCCTTTACTAGTTAGTATCTTTGCTTGATACATTAATCTAAATTGATTGGCAAGCATTACTATTATTTTAATAGGTTCTTCCCCTACTTTTAACATTTCTTTATATGTCGTAATAGATTCTTTTTTATTTTTGTTTATAATATTATCTATAAATTTAAATATATTTATATCTATCTTTTCATGAGTACAGCTAATTATATCATTATCAGTAATTATCTTATCATTTATCTTATAAATCTTAATCTTTTCTGCTTCATTAGATAGACTATTTAAATCATTCCCTACTCTTTTAATAAATAAATTAATTGTATTATAACTAATATTATAACCTTCAAACAATTTCTTTACATAATTATTTATATTAGTAATCTTATTAAATTCTTCAATCTTACCTTTTTCTTTAATAAGTTTATATAGTTTTCTTCTAGAATCAACTATATCACTATTTACAACAAATACTAGTATTGTATTCGGATTATAGTTTTCTATATACTTCTCAAGTTCAGTTGTATCAATACTTTTCTTACTAGAAAATAGTAGTTCATTATTTACAATTATTACTTTTTTATCATCAAATAATGATATTGTCGATGCATCTTCTATTATATTAGATATTAAATCATCTTCATTATATTTAGAAATATTAATATCAGCAATATTCTCTTTTTTTATTATTTTGTTTATATAATCAGTAATCAAAGCATCAAGTGTTCCAAAAAGCAAATATATCATTTAGTCTCCTTAATATCTTCTAGTTTAACGCTAACAAGTTTACTGATACCTGACTCTTGCATTGTAATTCCATAAAGAACATTAGCAAATTCCATAGTTTTTTTCTTATGGGTTATAACTATAAACTGTGTTTTTTCTTTTAGTTTAAGTAGGTACTGTCCAAATGCTTCAACATTTACCTCATCTAGAGCAGCTTCTACCTCATCAAGAATACAAAAAGGCATACTTCTAGATTTTAATATAGCAAATAATAAAGAGATTGCTGTAAATGTTTTCTCACCACCACTAAGTAAACTAATATTCTTAAGTGTTTTTCCTGGTGGAGATGCAATAATATCAATACCGGTTTCGAGTAAGTTATCTTTATCAGTTAATTCTAACTTTGCAGTTCCACCTCTAAATAATTCTTTAAACGTTTCTTCAAAGTTTTTACTAATAATATTAAATGTATCTAAGAACTCTTTTTCCATGATTTTATCCATATCTTCAATTATAGTAAGAAGTGTATTTTCCGCATTAACTAAATCATTTTGTTGATTAATTAAGAATTCATACCTTTCACTAATTCTATCATATTCTTCAATAGCGCCTAAATTAATTACACCTAGTGCTTTAATTTTTCTCTTTAGACTATTTGCTTTTGTTCTAGCACTACTCTCATCTTCGTCTAAAATATAAATGCTTTTTGCTTTTTCATACGTAATTGTATATTCTTCATTTAAAGTATTAAGTAAATTATCTAGTTTTACATCTGCTCTATTTACTTCAATTTCTAAGTTTTTTAGTTCTTCACTCTTTAGAGCATATGTACTATTTTCTTTCTTAATAGAATATTCATAATTATCAAGAGTATCTTGCAATTCTTTTTTCTCGTTGTTTAAGATATCTATTTTACTTATTATCTCATCCTTAGTATTAACTGCTTTATAGTACTCATTTATTATTTCTTCTTCTTCTACTGATAGCGAATCATTTATTATATTATTAGTACCAACAAGTTCATTTTTAATCTTATCTAATTTTTCATTTAGATTATTAACTTGAATCTTTTTAGAATTAATCTCATCAGTTATAACTATTTTATCCTTGTTAATTAGATATAATTTATCTTCTATAGATTGTATTGATGCATCAATAGTATTTATTTCATTTTCTATATTCTTAATACTGTTAACAACTCCATTCTCTTCTTTAATCTTACTTTCTAGCTCATAC
>JAEEGL011728652.1_pt1 | contig 10123 bp, 11 predicted proteins | sample 9134231 | NCBI WGS metagenome assembly JAEEGL01 (sample SAMN16246548, study PRJNA631951) | gut metagenome | biome: gut microbiome; feature: rumen; material: fiber-attached | host: Bos | place: Iran: Karaj | collected 2018-10
AACCGCGAACCGAAAGTAACGAAAACGAGATCTTCCGTTACAGCCTAAACTGTGGATTTATCCTCAAAAAACAAAAAAATAATGCTCTTTAAAATTAATTAACAGGCATTCTCTTGGTTTTTACTTAGAAATCAGAGAAAAGAAGGAAAAGAGACAGTCGCCCCACCAAGCCTCCCCGAAGGGGGAGGATGTAACTGACTCCGGCGGAAGCCGACCTGCGTCAGGGTTTTGGTAAAAATCACAAAGCTCTCGCCCTACGGGTGATTTTTGAGTGTTTTATAAGGCTGCGCAATGATAAGATTAAAATGACAAAAAGATATGGAGAAAATTGAGATGAATGGAAAGAGGATACTGGTAACGGGTAGTGCTGGGTTCATTGGATCGAATCTGGTGCTTCGGTTGTGTAAGGAGATGCAGGAGGGTGTTGTGGTAGGTTTGGATAATATGAACGACTACTATGACCCGACGCTGAAAGAGTATAGGCTGAGTGAGATTGAAAAGGCCATGCCTGCGGGCATTGAGTATAAATTTGTGAAGGGTTCGATTGCTGACAAGGAACTGGTGGACAAACTGTTTGCGGAGTACAAGTTTGATGTGGTAGTGAATTTGGCTGCTCAGGCGGGTGTTCGCTATAGCATCGAGAATCCCGATGCGTATATCCAGAGCAATATGATAGGGTTCTATAACATTCTGGAGGCGTGCAGGCATAATCCGGTGGAGCATCTGGTGTATGCTTCTTCGAGTTCAGTGTATGGTGGCAATAAGAAAGTTCCGTTCTCGACGGATGATAGGGTGGATAATCCTGTTAGCCTGTATGCGGCTACGAAGAAGAGCAATGAGCTGTTTGCGCATTGCTATTCGAAGCTGTATAATATCCCCACCACGGGATTGAGATTCTTTACGGTGTATGGCCCTGCTGGTAGGCCGGATATGGCTTATTTTGGATTCACGAATAAGTTGCTTCGTGGCGAGACTATTCAGATTTTTAATTATGGTAACTGTCTCAGGGATTTTACGTATGTTGATGACATCGTGGAGGGTGTGTATCGTGTGATGCAGAAAGCGCCGGAGAAGAAGAACGGTGAGGACGGATTGCCCATCCCGCCGTATGCGGTGTATAATATAGGTGGCGGTCAACCAGAGAATCTTCTGGATTTCGTGAATATCCTGCAAGAAGAACTGGTTCGTGCCGGTGTCCTCCCCCCAGACTTCGACTTCGAGGCCCACAAAAAGCTGGTTGCGATGCAGCCAGGTGATGTTCCCACCACCTATGCCGATGCCACAGCCCTTGAACGTGACTTCGGATTTACACCCAAGATAACGTTGAGGGAAGGATTAAGAAAGTTTGCGGAGTGGTACAAACAACAATATTATGGGTAACCATTCATTAATATAAGGTTTTCTGGCAAGCCGCTCATAGAACGGTTGGTATAAGACGAAGATTATATGGAAAATAAAGAAAAATGGGAATTGCTATTCCAAGATAAAAGATTCCGAGAGAAATCATCGACTACACCTTCTGATGGCAGAACGCCATTTGAAAGTGACTATGGACGATTGATATCCAGTGCACCTATCAGACGGCTGCAAGATAAGACACAAGTGTTTCCTCTAGAGTCGAATGACTATATAAGAACGCGATTGACACATTCATTAGAGGTGTCATATATCGGAGGTTCTATTGGGCAAAGTATAGAGAAATGGTTGATAGACAAGGGAGATATGAAGGAGGGTCAAAGGGGCTATCTAAGTTCGCTACTGAGAACGGCAGGTTTGGTGCATGACCTCGGCAATCCTCCTTTCGGGCATTTCGGAGAAGAGGCTATTAAAGATTTCTTCTGCCATTATTTCGAGAATAGCAACCACGGACTAAGAGACATCGAGATAGCGGACCTGAAGAACTTTGATGGCAATGTGCAGACCTTTAGAATACTGTCCAGACTTTATTTCTTTGGTGATGAGTTTAGCTACAATTTGACATACACGACTTTGAGTTCGGTGGTGAAGTATCCATCAAATTCAATGGAGGGGAATAAGTCACCCTATACTGAGATAGCCAAGAAGAAGTTTGGTTATTTTGTGACAGAAACCGACAAGTATAAGGCCATTAACGATTTTCTACAGTTAGACCATCGCAGAAGCCCTGTGGTCTATTTAATGGAAGCTGCGGATGATATAGCCTACACGGCGGCAGACATTGAGGATGGTATCAAACTTGGTATAATCAGTGTGGATGACATATATCAGGTGTTTGAGAAAAACCTGACGACCCACAAAGAGGTGGTGATGAAATTCCTGGATGGACTGAAAGAGCAATTCAAAGATGAACCAAAGAACAGGGAGTCTGTGATGGTACAAAAGTTCAGAATAAAGACACAGCAACTTATGATAGAGGCAGTAATAGACACCTTCAAGGAGAAGTACGACCTAATTATGAACGGAAAACTGGAAGATGAAATCATCATGGTCTCTGCGGCAAAGGACATCAGAAAAGCATATAAGAAACTGACGGGACTCATATTTAACAGCAAAACCATATTGAAGAAAGAATTGGCGGGCTGGGAGGCCATCAAGGGGCTTTTGGAGATATTTGTTTCAGCAGCAGAGAGCCCTAACTTCAAGTCGGAGGGCAACTGTTATGAGTCGCGCCTTTACAATATCATTTCTTTGAATTACCGCACTATCTATGAGCGGTATCCTGCCTATGATAATAATGCGTACAACAGGCTGAGACTAATAGTGGACTTCATTTCTGGTATGACAGACAGACATGCAATCACGCTATTCCAAGAATTGAAGGGTATCAAATTGTAGTAATGAGAGATACCAATAAGCTCATTCATGAGGAATTGCAAATGAAGTTCAGACGGTTGCTGGATGAAGAATGGAGTTTACGTAATATTCTTTATCAGTTACTCGCTGAAGGAACTGCATATTTGATTGGCGGGTATGTCAGAGATGTTTTTGAAGATGTAAAAAGTAGAGACCTTGATATCGTAGTAGATATTAAGAAGGAACGACTAAGGGAGATAGTAGATGGTGATTCGTGTATCAAGGAATTTAACAGGTTCGGAGGTGTAAAGTTGAAACTGCCCCATATCGATGTTGATATATGGAGTTTTGACAGTAACTGGGCCTTTAAGAACAAACTTGTGAGGCTGAATGAGAACGAAAAACTGAATAGTCTGGCCAAAGGATGCTTTTACAATTATGATGCCTTAGTTGTAAATATTTCAAAATTCACTTATAACACAAAATATTACGAATCATTTGTTGAAAGGGGGGAATTAGACATCTTACAGAAACGGTCAGTTTATAAAAATATGAATCCCACTTTGGAGGCGAATATCCTTAGGGCTATTCTTGTCAAAAAGAAGTATGGAGTGGTATTTACTAATCATCTTAAGGAGTATATATACCAGAAGATGCTGTCGCTGAATGATTTGTATGGTAATGCGGTTGACAGACTATTGACTGTCAGAGCGAAATACCCTAAGTATGTATCGGTAAGCGAGCAGGATGTTGTCAGCACTTATGAGGAATTGAAACGAGATATGTATCAGCCGCTTTTTGGGTAGCGATACGTCGTTAAACTATATATGAGCAGCATAGCATTATATCAAGAGGAATCGTATAAGTCTTCCATCAGAATTAAGTAATTTTGTGTCTGATGTAATTGAAAAGCATGTCATGTCTGCAAGTATAACCAAGGATGTCTCTATCTATTTCTACGATCTGAAACAGAAAATACTGAAGGGCAGTTTGTCTAATGATAGTTATTTGGTTCCTTCAGTCATAATAAAAGCTGTAATCGAGGCTTATAATGATGGTGAATATAAACTAGTAATTAATATATGTGATAAAGTACTAAATGACCAGCATAATCTATATACTGAAGTAAGTCGGGAATTGACATATTGGCTCTGTCTTTCATTGTGCAGATTGGTAAAAGATGATGAACGTAATAAAGAAAGATTTTGGGAACTTATTAAAGTAATAGGTGGGGCAGACAAAGCATTTCTCAAAGGCTTTTTCTTTAGATACGACGAACAATATCCAAAGGCTGAGAGTTGTTTTATGGACGCTCTTAAGATGTCTCCAAATATGGATAGGGCTAAACGGGAACTCGTAACTGTGCTGTTGGCTCAAGGTAAATATAGCGATGCTTTGGATTTGGCCAAGGAAAACTACGAGCGCAGTAAAGAGAATTCATATCATATTTATGCATATTTCAGGTGCTTGGTCAGGAAGAACGGTTTGAAGCATGATGAAATTGAAATACTTGACAACCTTATGAATGATGTTCAAGAAAACTATTCTGATAAAAAGGATGAACTTTTGGCATCGATGAAGATAGAATATGCATATTATGTAGAGAGACAATCTCCGACTTATATGCTGGACATGATTAAACAAAGTAAAAAGGACTTTCCAAAATCTGTTCATGTTGAGAGGGTTATCAAGGAGTATAAACGTAGACAAGGCTTTTGACTTTGATAAAAGAAGGAATACCTTAGACCTTAAACTTGTGTATATTATGTTGTTTTCTAATGCGTTATATTATCCGACTATAGACATTAAAAATGACAGGTGGCTAAAGTCTGCCGTCTTGTTCTGGGATTCTATTGAGACGATCGTCCCTCAGTCAATGATGGAGCAGCCATACGAGAATAGTACGGTAAGGGTATTGCATGAGAGAAATATAATCAAACCGCATTTTGTCAATTCCTTTAGCGATGATGTTATCGGTTTGGAAGATGACGTGCAAAGGTTTATATGCTCAAGAGAGGGTAAGCGGTTACTTTGTGATAGATGGTTTTATGTTTCAAAGGCTCAGCATAGAAAGGGTGTGCTTAGTGACCATCAGAGAGCAAGGGAGGCATTCTTAGATGAGTGGAGGGGAAGAAATAAAGAGAAATACGGAGACTTCTTCATTCATATTGAGAAACTACCTCAATTCTTGCAAGAAGAGTTGCGTGATTATGTCAACGAGGATGGCTTTGTTGCTACCACACCTGAATTCTTGGGATTCTATATGACTCTTTTAGCGAATAATATATGTAGACGTCATAACCTATCATTATTGACAGACAAGGTGACGGCCAATGATTTGTCTAATAAAATCATAAAAGATAAGACGGGTGTAGAAGTTCCAGTTAATTCGGATCCTCAAAACCTTCAATGCCTATTGTATCGCATTGTCATTGATTGTTTTCTTGTTGATCCTACAACAACTATTGAGAAAATCGTTAGATTTAAAGAAAAATACAGGGACGAACTGTGCCGCTTTAGACAAGAAGTTTCAAGGCTTACAACTGTAGATCTAAATCTAACGACAATCGAGTCTGTTACAAAACAAGTTCGTGAAATCTATGAGAATAATGTGATACCATCTATTAATGATTTAAAGAAGGCTCTTGATGGCAGTTGTATAAAATGGGTTCTAAATAATGTGACTAGTTATATGGTTTCGGGTATTGCTCCGGCAAGTCTAAAGATGTTAGGAATGCCTTTGTCGTACTCTATTCCTGTAAGTGCAGGCTTGGCTATTGGATTAACAAGGTTTATGTCAGGGCAAGCAAGAAAGGAGATTTTGAGGAATTCTCCATATACATATTTAGTCAGGGTAAATCGCGAATTCTCTAATGCTGGGAAGAAAAAAGTGTGACGTCTGCCTTTTGTACGACAATGATTGTGGAACCATGTATATCATACTCGGATGCCTTGAAAATGCCTGTGGCATTATTGGATCGTCTCCAGATCAAATTCCTTCGACAGTCTGTGACGAAGGTGGAGCATCAGCCGCAAGCATATTATCGCTTTCGATTGCGTTCCAAAGTCGGAACTGCCGGCTATGAGAGGTGGCTGTCAGAACGTTTGACACAATAAAACCGACGGTCGTCCGTTTCTATTAAGAAAAACAATCTACAATGGAAACAACTACGATGCGTCACCATGTTCCAGGGTCCGCTCCTGGAATTCTTTTTCAGGTAATTTCGTTCTTCACTGGCAGCAAGCCCGAATCGCTCTACAACAGACTGCTGCGCTATATTGATGAGGCGCATCGCGATGGGGTGATAGGGGATGGCCGGTATGCCGTCGCTTTGGGTAAAGTGATGACTTTTTTCTTGTTTTTCTGATAAAAACAGTACTTTTCTTTGTTTATTTGGCTTTTTTTCGTATTTTTGCAGCAAAAAATGAATTAAAGGCAAATATGTTGTATCAGATATCGTACGAATTAAAGGCTGAAAATAAAGACTATACGCCACTGTATGCGGCCATCAAAAGATTTGGAGAATGGCAGCATCCGCTAGAGACGGTTTGGTATGTCATAACAGACGCACCTATGAGCGAATTGTATTATAACCTTATGGGTACAATAGAGCAAAAAACAGATAAACTCATTATATCTTCCATTACGGTAATAAATTCAGGCGGAAGAGCATCCTCGGAATTTTGGGAGTGGATAAAAAAAAGCATGAATTATGATAACAAGTCTTAGGATTAGCAATCTGAAAAGTTTTGAGGATTCCGGAGACCTTAGATTCTCAAGGGTTAATCTCCTAACAGGTTTGAACGGTAGAGGTAAATCCACAGTCATTCAAACATTATTACTAATTGCTCAGTCTTACGATACGGAGAAAGGAATTGGCAGGATTTCATTAAAAGGGAAATTCATAGATTTAGGTACGTATGATGATGTATTACGCAGAGGCGCGGAGCCTGGTGAAATAGGAATAGACATAACGACAGACGATGAAGCTGACTCAAAAATCTGTTTTATTCTCGCACGTGATGAGAATGACCAGAAATATGCTGTAATCAGTGATTTGTTGGTTGACGAGAAGAGCAGAATGGAGTCTGTGAGCTCTCAAGGCTTTGTAGTAGCAGACAGCGGTGCTCAGGTGGTTAGTGATAAAGACATACCCGTTGTAGCGGATAATGTAGAGAAAGTACTTGGCAGCACATCCGATGTGTTGGGCCTTCGGCAATTGAGAAACGTTTGCTTTATTTCAGCTGACCGTGAGGGTGGCGTTAACATCAAGAAGAATGATACCGAATGGAATCCACGGCTCGGAGTCGGAATACATGGACAGTATGTGATGAACATGCTTGAAGTTGCAACACCTGAGCAAAAACAGGAGATAAATCAATGGTACAGGGAGATTCTTGACGGAGGATATGTTAAGACGCATGAGGACAAAGAGAGACATGAGATTGCGATGTATATAGATCCTGCAGGAACAGAGCAAGGCTTTAAACCGTCTAACGTCGGCTTTGGATATAGCTATATTCTGACTATCCTTGTTGCCATAGTCATGGCTGATGAGGGTAGCAAAATGTTTATAGAAAACCCAGAAGCTCATCTTCATCCTTCCGCTCAAGCTAATCTTATAGCTGCTATAGTAGAGATAGCCAAGAAAAAGAATCTGCAGGTCTTCATAGAATCCCATAGCGATCATGTAGTCCATGGCTTGCAACTTTCTGTCAAGAAGAATATCATCGACCATTCAGAGCTTTCAGTCTTATTCTTCAGTTTTGATGAAGACATACCTAATCTTTCGCAAGTCTGCCAGATGGGAATAACAGAAGATGGTCATATAGAGAATCCACCTTCTGGGTTCTTTGATCAGGCAGAACAAGACCTCAGTACATTGATAGGCTTAGATGATATAGACAACTTGTTTGAAGAGTAATGAAAGCTTTATTGTTTCTTCTTTTGCCAGAATATCAAGACCCTGGCAATACATTGGCAACGCATCCATTCCTGGCGACAACCAATCTGCCAGATGACAGACATTTGTCCAGATATCTCACGAAATTGAAAGCTACGGTATCCTATTTGAAAGATGAAGATGTGACAATCCTGTATGATGTCAAGAACCTTGCAGCCTTTTTTTATCCTATTAACCTGATGCCTGATGTCTATCCGAAAAAAAGTAGATACCAGCTGGAACTGATAGAAAGACGAATGTGTTCATGGAGAACACATGCTGAGCAACAAGCAACAGACATCTTTGAATATTTAGGCCAGCCGACCGATGATAACACCCTGACAGAGATTGCAAAGCTTCAGTATAATAACAGGCTAACTCATTGTGTATATGCAGTTATGAATCATAAGGCTTTGAATCATGTGAATCAAACAAGGGAGCGGTTATGTGTGAAGTGCAACGACAAGGAAAAGACGTTCGTAGCCCTTAAGGCTGATGTAATCACAATATTGAATTGGTTGAAAGAAAAAGGTGTTGTTAAACGAGAATATCTGCCAAATACTGAGAAACATGGAACTGCAGGATTGGGAGGCTCTCAGGCAAGTAATGTTTCGCCCTTATTGTGTCAGAATTGGGAGGCAAAGAAGATGATGAAAAAGGCTTTCCGATATGGCAAGAATCTTTATTATTATGATGCCAATCATCAGAAGTATATCAGGTTTATGAGCGGGAACAACAACACATACCATCCCTATCATATCATTTCGAAACGAGATGAGACGAAATATGTTAAGCCCACTGTGAAGGATGTGTTGAGATATTTTCTTGGTGATTTTGAAATCGTATATGAATAATACGGCTTTGACGTGATGTCGCAAACAGCACATAGCAGAAAGATGAAATACCTAAAAACCCTCTGGCTTTTTTTAGCCACCTCTTCTGGCCACAATGGGGGAGACACCATGAATGACGAAAGGCTGGTGCAATTACGCATCAGCCTTTCGTCATTATGATACCTCAAACGCAGCATTGAACTATGTTCGAGACTGCTCCCGTTCGGGATAGTTCATGCGAGGATGCCTCTCCTCTCACTTAAACGCAGCCTTGAACTATGTTCGAGACTGCTCCCGTTCGGGATAGTTCATGCGAGCATGCCTCTCCTCTCACTTAAACGCAGCCAAAATCAACTCATACCTGTCTTTCAATTCCAGATTTGTATATCTAAACACGGCGTCCGACCCTGCCCGATGCAAACGGCCGCATAATAATTGATCTGGACCTTGTTCTGCAAGTCGATATGCGTTTTGCGGGCCAGCTTCGAAGTAGCCACATCGCATAGAGGCCGGTACTCATTATCCCCTGTTTCCGGACAAAAGATACTCACCTGCCGCGTGATACCACAATGTCGGAGCAACCGTCGCAATGCTTTGTTATACCGTTGTTTCCCGTAATGCAAATCGAACCTCATCAGCCTCAGTCCCGTCCTTTTGATAATCTCCATCGCTGGTTCAATCAGTGGCGTCTGTACCTCAACGTTGGAATTCTGCAGCCTCGCCGTCTTCGACGGAATATAATGCACATACGGAATTCCATCATCCGACACCGCCACCTTATCCATCGTCAATCTGAGCAAATCTCCAATTCGACACCCAATCGCGCAATTCAGCACAAACAAATCCTTCGCCCATTGCAGATCTGAAGGCACATCGGTCGCCATGACCACCTTCAGCTCCTCGACTCTCAAACAGACCGGCGCATCGTACATCGTGTATTATAATACGCCGCTTCTCCATGGATAATTTCCGGAATGGAGAGCGGCGTATCTCGTCTGTATTTTCAAGCTCTGCAAAGAAGGCCTGCAGCAGTTTCAGATCGTGCACGACTGTCGTATCTCGCAGTCGCTTTGTGGGCCAGTGATGACCGGAGCCTCGCGGATAGAGGTCGGGGTAGAGGGGTACATACTTGTATTCATCGGCAATGAACTGGCGGAACTCGAGCATCATGTCTGTCGTAAACTCACTCGCAGAAATCGACGGCCGACCAATAATATGCAGGAATCTGCGCAATTTGCCAGCCTTCCCCTGTGCGACGGCATACCGTCCATCCCCTATCACCCCATCGCGATGGGCCTCATCGATATAACGCAGCAGTCTTTGATACAGCGATTCGGGCTTGCTGCCAGTGAAGAACGAGATTACCTGAAAAAGAATTCCAGGAGCGGACCCTGGAACATGGTGACGCATCGTAGTTGTTTCCATTGTAGATTGTTTTTCTTAATAGAAACGGACGACCGTCGGTTTTATTGTGTCACGAAAAGAGGCAAAGGCTTCTGCAACTCATTATCGCAGAAGCCTTTGTCCTGTTTTATAATGTAAGCCATCAGTAAACCCCGTCTTGTGAGATTCTAT
>JAEEGL011921214.1_pt1 | contig 10123 bp, 7 predicted proteins | sample 9134231 | NCBI WGS metagenome assembly JAEEGL01 (sample SAMN16246548, study PRJNA631951) | gut metagenome | biome: gut microbiome; feature: rumen; material: fiber-attached | host: Bos | place: Iran: Karaj | collected 2018-10
CGCTGATCAGATGGAGAATTTTCAAGGAATCTGGAAAGAGATTCTGACTGGTCTTGGAATCACGGTCGCAGAAGATGTGGCAGGCTTAGAGGTTCCTGTTGACGATGCACTTATTTCTGCGCTTTCAGAGAAACTTGCTTTACTTTCACCATCGGCGGACGGAAAGGCTGCACCCGTGTTTAACTGCCGTTTAAGGTCTACTTCTGACCTTAACGAGGTGGAGGATATCTTTTCCAAGGCGCTTTCGTTCGGCAGCAAGAAAAACGACAACTATGTAGCATTCTATGTGCTTTTTGATAATCCGGACAAGGATGCTAAGAGTAAGGACAGGAGAGTCTTAGGTGTAGCTCTTTGCTTTGATGAGAGCGAGGCTGTATTTATTAAGATAGAGAATTTCATTACCGCTGATTATCTGGGACAGAAGCTCTCTGCCCTGAGCGAAAAGGTTTCTCTTGTTACCTTTGATGCCAAGCAGAGTTACAGGATATTTGAGCCCTACGAGATAAAGACAAGAACCGTTGGATATGAGTATGACAACTCCATGGTAGATGGAATTACTACTTCATCGGATACGTCCTATGAGAAGGAGCCAAGGCTGGTTGATGTTCTGATAGGGGCTTATATCCTTAATCCTATTAAGAATGATTACGAGCCCTGGGATGTTGCCAAGGAATATCTGAAACTTAACCTGGAGAAGAGAGCGGACCTCTTTGGCAAAGGCTCTTTAACCGAGGCTGACGAGAAAAAGGTTACCGAATATGCAGGCAAAGTGGCTTATACATGCCTTTTGTCCGCACCTATGATTTGCAAGAAACTGGCTAAGACCCAGATGCTTGATCTTTTCTATAACATGGAAATGCCTCTTTCATACATTCTTTTCTCCATGGAAAAAGAGGGAATAATTGCCAGGAACGAAGAACTTAAGGCCTATGGAGACAAGCTTTCTGTAAGGATTTCAGAACTTGAGAAGGATATCTATGAGGCGGCAGGCTGTGAGTTTAACATTAACTCACCAAAGCAGCTTGGAGAGATACTGTTTGAGAAACTTGGACTTCCTGCGGAAAAGAAGACTAAGTCCGGATATTCCACTGCGGCAGATGTGCTGGAGAAGCTTGCTCCGGAGCACAAGATAGTTGCTGATATCCTTGAGTACAGGGGACTAGCCAAGCTTAAGTCGACCTATGCAGATGGCCTGGCAGAGTTTATAGAAACTGACGGCAGAATACACACCAGCTTTAATCAGACCATAACAGCTACCGGCAGAATCAGCTCAACTGAGCCGAATCTTCAGAATATCCCCATGAGAACCGAACTTGGAAGACTTATCAGAAAGGTCTTTGTTCCAAAAGAAGGATATGTATTTGCCGACGCAGACTATTCTCAGATAGAGCTTAGGATTCTGGCTCATATGTCCGGAGACCAGGGACTTATAGATGCCTACCATGAGGGCGAGGATATTCACAGGATCACAGCATCCAAGGTGTTCCATGTACCCTTTGAAGATGTGACACCTCTTCAGAGGAGAAACGCTAAGGCTGTTAACTTTGGAATAGTTTACGGAATAAGCTCCTTTGGCCTTTCACAGGATCTTTCCATTTCGGTGGGAGAAGCCAAGGACTATATGGAGAAATACTTTGAGACCTATCCGGGGGTTAAGGCATATCAGAGCAAGGTTATTGCCGATGCCAAGGAAAAAGGCTACAGCGTTACCATGTATGGTAGAAGGCGACCGATTCCGGAGCTTAAGGCCAGCAATTTCAATCTCCGCCAGTTTGGTGAAAGAGTTGCGATGAATGCACCTATTCAGGGAACAGCGGCAGATATCATGAAGATTGCGATGATCAATGTCTTTTTTGCCCTGAAAAGAGAGAACTTGAAGTCCAGACTGATTCTTCAGATCCACGATGAGCTTGTCATTGAGACTGCACCGGATGAAGTGGAGAAGGTCACAGTTCTTTTGACAAATGAAATGGAAAAAGCAGCAAGCCTTAAGGTTTCGCTGGAGGCGGAGTGCCATACGGGCTCAGACTGGTACGAGGCTAAGTAACTATTTGGAGCATTGATGAGTAGGATTGAGAAGGGAAAAACTAATATAATAGGGATTACCGGCGGCGTCGGTGCGGGGAAGAGCACTGTGCTTGGGTATATAGGAAAGCATTACAAATGCCGGATCATCCTGTCTGATGATGTGGCCAATGATATCAAAAAGAAGGGTTATCCGGCTTATGACGAGCTTTTGGAGCTTCTTGGAAGAGATATTCTGGGCGACGACGGAGAAATTGATAAAGCAAAAATGGCATCAGCTATTTTCGGTAACAAAAATCTTCTGAAAAAAGTTAATAATATTTTGCATCCTGCAGTAAATACATTTATTATTAATATAATAGATGACGAAAGAGCGCGGGGTGAGCTTGATTTTGTATTTGTGGAAGCAGCTCTTTTGATAGAAAACGGATATGACAAGATAGCCGATGAGCTGTGGTATGTGTATGCCTCTGAGGATGTGCGCAGAGAGCGGCTCAAGGCTTCGAGAGGGTATTCCGATGATAAGATAACAAATATCATTAAGGGACAGCTGGATGACAGGGAGTTTAGAAAACACTGCGCCTTTGTCATAGACAACAGCACATCTTTAGAGGATGCTGCCAGACAGATTGATGATAAACTGCGGGAATTTCGCATCTGATAGCGAAAAATAGACTTGGTAAAGTATGAGGGGAACAGAATATGCCTAGTTTGGAACAAGCAGATCAGAAGGTTGTATTTGGACTTGATATCGGAACCAGAAGCGTTGTCGGTACTGTGGGCTACATGAATGATGGGCAGTTCAATGTAATCGCCCAGGCCATTGAGAAACATCAGACGAGAGCTATGCTTGACGGACAGATCCACGATATCGGCAAAGTCGGCATGACTATTCGTCTGGTAAAAGAAAAACTGGAACAGCAGACAGATATTCATCTTACAGATGTATGTATTGCTGCAGCCGGCCGTGTACTGAAGACTGTAAGGATCTCCTATGACTATGAATATCCGGACAGCCATGATATCACGGAAGAGGATATTTATAATCTGGATTCTTCTGCGGTTGAGAAGGCATACACGCAGTTCCTCCAGGAGAACAGTTCAGGTCTTAAGTTCTATCTGGTAGGTTATTCCGTAATGCACTATTATCTGGATGGCTATCAGATCGCAAACCTTGAGGGACATAATGCCGGCAAGGTGAGTGTTGAGCTGATTGCCACATTCCTTCCTGATGACTGTGTTGACGGACTTTATAAAGCCTGTGAGAGAGCGGGACTTTCAGTTGCGAACCTGACACTGGAGCCTATTGCAGCTATGATGGTTGCAATTCCTGATAGATTCAGAATGCTGAATCTGGCACTTGTAGACGTTGGCGCCGGTACATCCGATATCTGTGTTACCGATGACGGCTCCATCACTGCTTATGGAATGCTTCCGATAGCAGGTGATGATATTACCGAGATAATTGCCAAGAACTGTCTGGTGGATTTCAACGCTGCAGATGAGATCAAAATTGCAGCCAGCCATCAGGATGAAGTTAAATATGTTGATATCATGGGGCTTGATAAGAGCATAACTGCCAAAGAGATTGAGAAGATCATTAAGCCTCAGGTTGAGATGATGGCCAGAAAAGCTGTTGAGGAGATCAAACGTCTTAACGGCGATAAGCCTGTAAGCGCTGTATTTGTAGTTGGCGGAGGCGGATGCGTTCCGGGATATACCGAGGCAATTGCCAAAGAAATGGGTATTCCTGAGGAACGTGTGGCACTGCGCGGTGAGGAAGTAATGAAGAACATTACTTTCCTTAATAACGATGGCATTGAGAGAGATTCTCTTCTTGTTACACCGCTTGGTATCTGCTTTAGCTACTATGAAGAGGCCAACAACTTTATCTTTGTTTCCTTTAACGGAACTCAGACCAAGCTCTATGACAACGGCAAACTTCAGATTGTGGATGCTGCTATGCAGGCTGCATTCCCGAATGAAGATCTTTTCCCGAAGAGAGGCCAGGAACTTAAGTATACGGTTAACGGCAAAGAGAGAACATCCCGCGGTGAACCCGGTGAGGCAGCTGTTATTTCTCTTAATGGTAAGCCTGCGGATATCCACAGTAAGATTCATGCCAATGATATAATTGATGTTACGCCGTCTACAGCAGGTGATCCCGGTAAGGCTACCATCGAGAGTATTCCTGAGTTTAAGACAAAGTTTAATGTCAATGTTAACGGCAAGAATATAGAGGCCTCAAGATACGCTACGGTTAACGGAGAGGCGCAGACCGGATTTTACAGTATTGAACCCGGTGATGAGGTAAAGGTGCTGGACTATAACACTGCAGCACAGATTGCTGAGCTGATGGATATCACTCTTACTGAGGATACTATCATTATCGTCAATAATGAGCGTGGAGATGCAAACACACCTGTTTACGAGAACTTCAAGGTTGAGTTCAAGGATCAGGAAGAGGCTATAATGGATTATTACAGGGACTTCCCAAGTGCTGATGAGGTTGCAATTTCTCAGGCAAACGAAGAGTCCTATGAAAGTAATGATAATGATGTTAGAATTGTTGAGGGTAAGGATGGGCAGCTGACCTTCGATGATCTTCCGGAGGATGACGGCGTCTATGAAGAGGAGCAGGAGCCGATCAAGAATATTCTGGCGCATGATCTGCATCTTATTGTCAACAACGATCCGATCGTGCTTCATGGCAAAGCAAATTACATCTTTGTGGATATCTTTGATGCCATAGATTTTGATCTGTCCAAGCCCAATGGTAGGAGTATCGTGACAACACTCAACGGGGCAACACCGGATTACATGCAGCCCATCAAAGAGGGCGACAAGATAGAAGTATATTGGAAGTAAATTTTTCAGCCTTGCGGTTGTAGATTTATGGCCGCAAGGCTGTTTTATTGGGAGAGTTTTGTTAGAATGCGTTTTACTAGTATTGCAAGTGGAAGTAGTGGGAACTGTACGTATATAGGTTCTGATAATACACATATTTTAATTGACGCCGGGATTAGTAAGAAGAGGATTGAAGAGGGGCTTAAAGACCTGGATTTATGTCTTGGTGATATTGATGCCATTTTTGTGACACATGAGCATACGGATCATATAGCGGCACTTCATACTATCCTTAAGAAGTATCAGATTCCGATTTATGCCACACATGGAACGATTAAGGGAATCAGGATGAGCGACAAAAAGAACGAGATGATTCTGTCGGAGTTTGTTCCGGTGCAGGTTGATAAGGAAGTGACTGTGGGGGATATGATCATTAACCCCATGACTATTTCACATGATGCAATAGAGCCTTGTGGATACAGAGTGTATTGCGGTGGCAGGAAGATTGGTGTGGCTACTGACCTAGGATGTTATACGGATTACACTGTTGACTGCCTAAGAGACTGCGATGCGCTTCTTCTTGAAGCTAATCATGATGTGAGAATGTTACAGACAGGACCTTATCCATATCAGCTTAAGCGCAGAATTCTCGGAGATTTGGGCCACCTTTCAAATGAAAAGAGCGGAGAGCTTCTCTGTAAGCTCCTTCATGATAATATGCAGGGAATCTTCCTGGGACATCTTTCTAAAGAGAATAATCTTCCGGAACTGGCCTTTGAGACTGTTCGCGTAGAGGTTGAAATGGGAGATAATCCCTATCACGGCAACGATTTCCGCATAATGGTGGCAGAGAGGTCACAGCTCTCACCTGTACTTGAGTTCTGATTTTTGGACCTGTCGATGTTTGTGATTGACATTTATCTTATATCTTGATATTTTTTATAGAAAATGAACGTTGTGGGAGGAGTTTATGAATAAGACTATTATCACAGTTGTTGGTAAGGATACAGTTGGTATTATTGCCAAGGTTTGTACCTATCTTGCGGATTCCGGTATTAACATTCTTGATATTTCCCAGACTATCGTTAGTGGCTTTTTTAACATGATGATGATTGTTGATATGTCTGCTACAAGCAAAGATTTCAATACAGTTGCTGATGACCTCGATAAGCTTGGCGAGGGTATTGGTGTTGTTATCAAGTGCCAGAAAGAAGAGATCTTTGATTCTATGCATAGACTGTAATTAATAAGTTCGACTCTGTATCATCCATGATTATCATGGAGTTGCAGAGTCGTTTGCGTATTAGGAGTAGGAAAATGGGCATGATAAACGTAAACGAAGTTGTAGAAACTAACGAAATGATCGAGAAGGAGAACCTGGATGTCAGGACGATCACTCTGGGAATAAGTCTTTTAGACTGCATATCTTCTGATCTTGATCAGCTAAACAAGAACATTCATGACAAGATCTATGAAGCAGCCAAGGATCTTGTTAAAACAGGAGAGCAGATTTCAAGGGAGTTTGGTATCCCTATTGTTAATAAGAGAATTTCCGTGACTCCGATTGCGCTTGTGGGCGGCGCTGCCTGCAAGACAAAAGAGGACTTTGCTTCTATTGCCAAGACTTTGGATACAGTTGCCAAGGAGGTTGGCGTTAACTTTATCGGCGGATATTCAGCTCTGGTCAGTAAGGGAATGACTGCTGCAGATAAGCTTCTCATCGAATCTATACCTCTTGCTCTTTCAACAACAGAGCTGGTTTGTTCTTCAATAAATGTAGGTTCTACCAAGACAGGTATCAATATGGATGCCGTTCGCCTTATGGGATCTATTGTAAAAGAGACAGCAGAGGCCACTAAGGAGAATGATTCCCTAGGCTGCGCGAAGCTGGTTATTTTCTGTAATGCACCGGATGACAATCCATTTATGGCAGGCGCTTTCCATGGCGTAACAGAGGCCGATAAGATCATAAATGTAGGTGTATCCGGCCCGGGCGTTGTTAAGACTGCTCTTGAAAAGGTTAGAGGAGAGAATTTTGAAATCCTCTGCGAGACAATTAAGAAGACTGCATTTAAGGTTACTAGAGTTGGTCAGCTGGTAGCAAGGGAAGCTTCTCAGAGACTTGGGGTTCCCTTCGGAATCATCGATCTTTCTCTCGCACCAACACCGGCAATCGGAGACTCTGTTGCCGACATCCTTCATGAGATCGGCGTTGAACACGCAGGTGCTCCCGGCACAACAGCAGCTCTTGCACTGTTAAATGACCAGGTTAAAAAGGGTGGTGTAATGGCATCATCATATGTTGGAGGACTTTCCGGTGCCTTTATTCCTGTCAGTGAGGATCAGGGCATGATCAATGCCGTTGAAGCTGGAGCCCTTACTCTTGAAAAGCTTGAGGCCATGACCTGCGTATGTTCTGTAGGTCTTGATATGATAGCAATACCCGGAGACACCAAGGATACAACCATTGCCGGTATCATTGCGGACGAGATGGCAATCGGTATGATAAACCAGAAAACCACAGCAGTTCGTCTCATTCCTGTAATAGGAAAGGGCGTAGGCGAAACCGTAGAGTTCGGAGGCCTTTTGGGCTACGCACCAATCATGCCGGTGAATCAGTTCTCCTGCGACAATTTTGTAAATAGAGGCGGTCGAATCCCTGCCCCGGTCCACAGTTTCAAGAACTGAAATCGTCTATTTCAGACAGAATCTTTGAGTTTTGAAGATTCTGTCTTTTTTTGCTTGCATATTCCAAAGGAAGGTAGTATTGTATAACTGTACTAGTTATGTTAGTACAGTTGAAACACAAGTTTCAACAAGAATAGATGCTTGAAACACTTGAATTTACTTGTGGTGGGGATGAAATGAATCTAATTGATTATCATGACAGCAGGCCAATCTACGAGCAGATTGTTGAAAATTTCAAATTGCAGATACTGAAAGGGATACTACGGGCGGATGAGCAGATGCCATCGGTCAGGAGCCTTGCTATTGAACTGGCAACCAATCCCAATACAGTGCAGAAGGCCTATGCGGAACTTGAGAGACAGGGGTACATCTATACGGTAAAGGGCCGGGGTAACTTCGTTAAGGGCAATACTTCTATGATAGAGAATAAGAAGAAGGAACTTATTGAGGCTATTCTGGAACTTTTCAGGGAAGCTGAGGATATCGGTATTTCTCCTGATGACATTCTGGTTGAAATAAAGACTGCAATCGGCGTCATTGTCCATGACGGAGCAAGTGATACGGATGCAAATTCAGATTTAGATCGAAAGATGATTTTTAATAGGGGAGGAAAGGCATGATTGAGTTACTGGAACTGAACAAAAACTTCGATGACATCAAGGCTGTCAATCATGTTTCATTATCTATTCTTGATGGTGAAGTTTTTGGTCTTGTGGGGACAAACGGAGCTGGAAAGAGTACACTGCTTCGAATTATTTCAGGTGTTGTTAAGCCTGATAATGGTGTTGTTTGTGTGGACAACAGACCGGTTTACGATAACCCGGATGTGAAAAAGGATATCTTTTTTATCTCAGATGACCAGTACTTCCTTCCTAACTCTACACCGGAGGAAATGGCAGAGTATTTTGAGGGAGTATATGAGAACTTTGATAAGCTCAAGTTCTTTAAACTGTGCAGCGGCTTTGGACTGAATACAAAACGCAGAATAAACTCTTTTTCCAAGGGCATGAAGAAGCAAGTGGCTGTTCTTCTTGGAATCTGTGCCGGCACGAAATATCTTTTATGTGATGAGACATTTGATGGACTTGATCCTGTTGTAAGGCAGGCGGTCAAGAGCCTTATGGCAGGAGAGATGGCGGACAGAGGACTGACTCCGGTAATTGCCTCTCATAACCTCAGAGAACTGGAGGATATCTGTGATCACATTGGGCTTCTTCATCAGGGTGGAGTTATCCTCTCAGAAGATCTTGGAGATATGAAGCTCCGAATGCAGAAAGTTCAGTGCGTATTTACTGATGACGAGGATGTGGATAAAGTACTTGATGGCATGGAAGTTCTGATCCATGAGACTAGAGGAAGACTCCATACCATAACCATGAGAGGTGAAAGAGAGGATGTTGAGAGAGCCTTTAAGATGGGCAATCCCGTGTTCTTCGAAGTGCTTCCTCTTTCTTTGGAGGAGATATTTATCAGTGAAACGGAGGTAGTGGGGTATGACATCAAAAAGTTTATCCTTCAGTGAAAAAATGGGGAATTCAAAGAAATACATCACAAGAACCCTTTGGACTTCCGTAATAGGCTTCCTTCTGATGGCTGCATATTATATTCTCGGGACCATCATGATGGTTTCAAGGTGTACAAGTTATGCAAACATATACAATCAGAAGGCTGAAGTATTCCAACATTACAAATATAATGCGGTTGGCAGAGTACTGGGATTTGAGCAGATTGGTTTCCTGATTACGATTTTTATAGCAATTGCCTTTGCGTTCCAGGGATTTTCCTATGTCTTTGAACAGAAGAAACTGGATTTTTATATGAGCCAGCCCACAACCAGGGCACAGAGACTGTGGAAAACTTATTTCAGAGCATTTTTTACCTATCTGATAATGTATGGAAGCATCATGCTGGTAACGCTTATAATTGCAGCAGCCATGGGCGGAGTAAATGATGTTGTTCTTGCAACAGCGCTGCTTGAAATGGTCAGATGTATAATACTGTATTTCGCAATTTACAATATTACGCTGCTGGCAATCTTCCTTAGTGGGACGCTCCCTATAGCAATGTTGCTTTTACTTTTCTTCCTTGGTATTTCAATAGTTCTGGGCATGGAACTTTATTTTTACAAGGATATATTCTACGCAACCTTTGCTTACAGCGAATCTTCAGGGATCGTTGCATCACCGATACAGGACAGATGGGGAACATATCGCCCACTTAAGTATATGACCAATGAGGTGGGTTATTACTGGAATTTTGATGGCTTTAAGGATTCATTGAAACTCATTATTCCGGGAACGATAGATACCTTCCTGACTGGCGTTGCAGCCCTCATTCTTTCAGTTATCTTCAGCAAGTACAGAAGAGCTGAGCACGCAGGCCAGACCATTGTTTACAAACCATTCAGATGGCTGGTAAAGATTATCGTATGCGTGGTCATAGGACTTGCAGCAGGATATGTCGTATATCAGATCTACGACTACTTATGGAATGACAGACTCTATATCCTCATGTTTGTGATCATGGTCCTTGCAACTGTTATCAGCGGATGTGTCATTGAGGC
>JAEEGL012770557.1_pt1 | contig 10123 bp, 6 predicted proteins | sample 9134231 | NCBI WGS metagenome assembly JAEEGL01 (sample SAMN16246548, study PRJNA631951) | gut metagenome | biome: gut microbiome; feature: rumen; material: fiber-attached | host: Bos | place: Iran: Karaj | collected 2018-10
CTTAAATTCAGAAAATCCCATGGGCATATATATATCCGTAATATCATTGATGCCAATAAATCCGGGATTCTCCATTGCTTTAGAAAACACATAGCCGTCACTTGCATCTGAAGCCCTGCATATATGATCCTCACAATCCTCGCCAAGCATCTTCCTGCTTACATTTTCATAGCATGCTTTCCTGTCCGCACATCCGAAAGAACAGCATTCATTGCATAAGAATTCAACCTTACGTTTTTCAGAGGGATTCAGGGAATCCAGTTCTTCAAATCTTTTATTCAACCTGAAATCCGGCACCACAAAACGGAATTCATCTCTGTCCAGTTCCTTTTTGAAATCCTCAAAATCAGTTATCACCTTTGTTGTTGATGATACAAAATAAAGATCAGGATACCTCTCTCTTATATATTCTAGAAGCAGATCGGAATAAATAATGACGCCATTTTCCGCCTCTCCGTTATGTTCAAACATTGCACAGAGTTCATTACATCTGCGATCTTTCAGATGTTTGATTTCAAGAAGCGAATTGCTGAAGGTCAGTCTCGCAGATATGCCATATTCGCTAAGAAGCTTTGCTGCTTCTTCTGCAGTATCTTCCCCAAAGCCTGCCCTACCTCCTCCCCATAAACATTCAGCAGGGCTTCCGTATACCGAGCCAATCTCACACCATTCATAAAAATATTCCCTGTGCCCGTAAAATAAAGAGAAGAATTTCCTATAGAACCCGCAAAACTCAAAAAGTCCCGGGAGATGAAAATATGCCTTTTTTATTGTTTTTTCATTTGTCATGATCTGATTATACTGCTGATCAGTTTCATCAGACAGTCCTACTGTTAGTGATGGAAAAAAAAGCGTTTTTGTGGTATAAATAGGCTATCAGCTATTATATTTTATCTTTGGAGGGCCTCACATGGCTAAGCGGAAGATTGCTGTATTTTCAACCGGATGGGCATCAGAAATACTCGCAGAGTATCTTGAAGGCCTAAGACAGGCGTTCAAGGGACATGATATTGACATGTTCCTTTTTTTGAATTATTCGACTATAGATGAGATCGAAGATATCAAGCGTGTTGAGCTCGATATTTTCAGGCTGCCTGAACTTAAGTATTATGACGGTGCCGTGATCTTCGGAAATGCGATCGATTATCCCAGTGAGGTTGAAAAGCTCGTAGCCAGATGTAAGAAGGCCAATATTCCCGTGGTATGCCATGGTGTGGATATAGATGGTACATATAAGGTTCTTTCCGATAATTATATCGGTATGAAAGAACTTACTGAGCACCTTATAAAGAAGCACAATGTCAAAAAGATCAATTTCATTTCCGGTGCCGCCGAGAACATGGATGCCCAGATCAGACTCAGAGCTGTCAGCGATGCCATGGAAGCGAACGGTCTTTCATTTTCCGAATGTGATGATGTCTTTTACACCAACTGGGAAGTAAACAGATCATATAATCATGCTGCCTCACTTTCGCAAAACAATAAACTTCCCGATGCCATCTTATGCGCTAATGATGAACTTGCGATGGGTGCATGTCTTGCCCTTCGCGATAACAATGTAAAAGTTCCCGAGGATGTGATCGTAACCGGTTTTGACAATATACTGAGAGCACGTATCTTCTACCCTTCCATTGCATCCGTTGATCAGTTTTTTACAAAACACGGATATGAAAGCGGCAGGATACTTATAGATGTGCTCGACGGCGTAAAACGTGACATGGTATCCAATATAGCATGTGGTTTCGTTCCCGGTGAAAGCTGTGGATGTTTTGAAGACGGTAACAGTACTGAACTCAGAAAAGTTGCCGGAACAGACTCCTTTAGTGATAATGTCTATCATATGATAGCCGGACGACACTACAATAGTATTTCAAGAGCAATACTCTCCTGCAGTTCCTATGGTGAGATCAGGAACCATATAGCAGAGGTCATGAATGCCGACCACTCTATAGAAGGCGATAACATACACATACTTATCGATCCGGAAAAGCTCAGATCCCAGGTTAGCCACACCACAAAAGTGATAAGGCAGGGCAAGTCCATCAAGCTTGATGTCATTTTTTCTATGAAAGACGGAAAGGTCCTCGATTACAAAGATTTTGATATTAAGCACCTTATTCCGGGATATCAGGACAGTGACCCTGAGCATATGTATGTTTTTGTTCCTCTCCATACCCAGAATAAGATCGTCGGATATATCGTATTCTGCGACTGTTTTAAGCAGATCCATACAAGGGATCTTCATGAATACTACAACAACTTTAATCAGGCATTTGAAAAATTCATCCAGAATGAGTATCTGCAGTATATGAATGACAGACTTGTTGAAGTAGCACAGATCGATTCGCTCACTCATGTGAAAAACCGTTCTGCCTATGACAACAAAGAAAAACAGCTGATGAAAAAACTGCTTAGCGGAACTCTTCAGAAATTTGGTCTGATAATGTTTGATATCAATAACTTAAAGCAGATCAATGACAAGTTCGGACATAACGCAGGTGATGAGTATATCCTCAATTCCTGCAAACTCATATGCCGCATTTTCAAACACAGCCCCATTTACCGCATGGGCGGTGATGAATTCCTTGTTATTCTGGAAAACAGCGACTATGACCAGAAGGATGAACTGCTTAAACAGTTCCGTAAGGAGCTTGAAGATATCAAAGCAGAATGGGATGATCTTGCACCGGTAAACCGCATCTCTATCGCAAGCGGTATTGCCGTATTCACACCTGAGACCGACTCTTCCGTTGAAGATGTATACCGGAGAGCCGATACTCTCATGTACATAAACAAGAAAGAAATGAAATCAGATCAGAGTCATAAATAGTGTTATCGAGATAAACGAGAATACTGTTGTAACTATGATCCCTTTTGAAAGAATATCTGTCCTCTGCCCTGTCTTCTGTGCCTGAATGAGCGGGAGATTCCCGACAGGCACTGCAGACATCAGGCAGAATGTCTTTACCATCACATCCGGTGCTCCAAGCATTCTGAGCACAAATACCACCATAAGAGGCACCAGTATCATACGGATAAGGATGAATATCCAAAGCCTTGCATCTTTTATATCTCTTATCAGATCACTCTTTGCCACAGCCGTTCCCAGAAGCACCATCGAAAGAAACACCGTAGGATTCCCTATATAATTAAAACTGTTCTCGAGTATCGGCGGGAAACTGAGATCAAACCAGAAGATCACCAGCGCAAGCAGCGACATAAGTACGCCCGGATTGAGCATCATAACGGGCTTTATCTTTTCTTTTGCTCCTGATATGACAAGTATGCCATGAGTGTAGAAAAGCACGCTATAAGCCACATTGCATATGATCACGTAGACTATGGCATCTTCTGGAAGCACAGCCTTGGCTACAGGTATACCCAGAAATCCTACATTGGTATATATGGTCATCAGATTGTAGAAGCGTCTTTCATCCTTAGGCAGACGAAGAATGCGGGGAATGATCAGACCTAACAGACAGAATGAGGCATAAAGCGCTGCACCTATCACAAGGCCTTTCAGAAAATCCTGATGCGTTACACTTATATTACCACTCAGTATCGTAGATACCACCAGTGCAGGATTGCATATATCCACAACTATCTTTGAAAGTATCTTATCTCCTTTTTCCCCGAGCACCGATCTCTTCTGTAAGAAAAATCCTATTCCTACGAGTATGGCGATGACCGCCATCTGCTGTAACACTATCAGACTGCTTTCCACTTCTTTACCTCTTGTCTTGAATAATAAGCCTTTTTTGCAAACCGCGTCCTATTATAGCATTAAATTATCATATTAGAAGACGCTGAGGCGCTGCAATCTAAGTTCGTGTTGCAGCGCTGGCTGCTTCATAATTCAAAACGTAGATAAAGCCCGTGGTCGTTGTATGCCTTCGGTGTTCATCGTGAGGGCCAATAAAGACCGAAGGTCTTTCGCGCTCGTTCGAAATGCGCAGTAGAATCCCCGGCAAAAATCGGTCTTCGGGACCGATTTTTGAGACGATACCCGTTCAAGCGAGCACGTCCTTCAGACGTGCGAGTGCGTTAAAGTCGGCCGGGGATTATACAAGCATGAGAACAGTGAGCGCGCTTGGCCCGAATGTCTGGACAACGAAGGCATACAACGACCACGGGCGTAGGTTATGTTTGCAAAATGAAACGACGGCAGATCGCTCTGTCGCCGTCTCTCAAGAAGGTCTTTTAGTTGCAATTATTTTTCAGGGATAGACTTTGCATCGCCGTACTTAGCTGCCCACTTCTCAGCTCTCTCGTCGATGATGTCCTGTCCGCCTGAGCTTAAGTAATCAGACATGTAAGAATCCCACTGTGCATCGAAATCTGCAGGATCTGCAAGGATCACGTTATCGTAAAGGATATCTCTCTTGTCAGCAAGAGCTGTGCCCATGCCTTCTTCTGCTTCAATAACACCTACGTTTACGTGTGTCTCCTGGATAGCATCTGTCTGAGCGATCTCGTTAGCTCTTTCAACGATCTCAGGCTCGATACCTGCATAGCTGTGACCGATAGACTTTGCTGTAGCCTCAGGATCTACAAGATTAAGACCGTTGCAGGTGATAGTGTAATCAATGTTGAAACCGGAGTTCATGATAGGATCGCCTGTTGCAGCAACTGACTCATAAGCACCGTCATCAAGCTTATTGCATGTTACGCCTTCATCACCGAGCTGGAGATACTGAATGTGCTCGGGCATTGAGATCCACTCAAGGTAAAGAAGTGATGCAAGCGGCTCATCATTTGTTGTCGGGAAGAAGATCTTTCTGTCGCCGGCTGTTGATGTAACATACTTTGTGTGACCGCCGTTCTTGTCTGTGAAAGGATCGATAGCTACGAACTTAGCATCTTCGCCTACAGTACGCTTAAGGTTTGCATTGATGGAATCATCACCGTTTCTGAAAGGATAATCCCAGTTGTGTGTGAATGCGCCTACATAACCTGCCTTCATGTAGTCATCTTCTGTTGTATCGCCATTGCTGTAAAGAGCGAAATCCTTCCAGAGAAGGTCCTCATGATACCACTGGTTGAGGAGCTTTAAAGCATCCTTTGTTCCGGGCTCAGTGAGCTTTCTGTCATCGAAACCATTTACATAGAAATCATATGTTGAGATATCAGGATCGATGAATGATTCGATAAGTGTAGCTGCTCTCCAGCCTACATCGTAAGAGATCGCATAAGGGATCATCTTATCAGCATCTTTGCCGAGAAGTGTATCGGCATTGTCTCTGAATGCTACGATAGTATCGTAGAATTCCTGAGTTGTTGTAGGCTCCTCAAGATTCAGCTTTTCAAGCCAGTCCTTACGGATGAAAGTATTGATACGGTTTGTTGTAGCTCTCTTACCTTCTATAGCCCAGAGGCTTCCTGTATCGGGATCCTTATCCCAGTATACGTTGGTATCAGTAAGCCAGTTGAACAGGTTAGGAAGAAGTGCTGCATTGTCCTGTACAAGAGGAGCAAGATCCGTAACACCGCCCATGTTGGCATATGTCTGAATAGTAGCGTAGTCGTATGTAAGGCAGATGTCAGGTGCTGTACCTGCAGCAAGCAGGTTGTTCAGCTCATCAACCTCTGTCCATCTGGGAACTGCTACGAACTGAACATCTACGTTGTAGTCGTTGAGCATTCCGTCATGGATATACTTTGTGTACATGTTGTTTGTAGGATCAGATCCGCCATCATTACCACGATCATAAACTTCAACAGTGATAGATCTGGTCTCAGGGAACTTTCCGTCTACAAGCTGTCCGCCGCCGGTGGTATCTCCAACGCTGGTATCGGTTGTAGGTTCAGCCTCTTCGGAACCTGCACCCGCATTTGCATCGGCTCCGCCCTCATCACCTGATCCGGCATTTGTGTCAGCGGGTTTTGATGATCCGCCGCCATTGCTTGTGCATGCAACAGCTGATACTGTCATAACTGATGCAAGCAGCAGTGATAAAACTCTTCTTTTCATGTTACTCCCTTCCTTTCTTGCTTTTAGTTTTTGCTAATTTATTAAATGAAAGATCTCATTTGATCCACATTTATTCCTTTACGGCACCTACCATAACACTGTGTATGAAATACTTCTGCAGCCAGGGATATACACACAGTATCGGTATGGTGGTGAACATTACTATCGCTGCCTTTAATGAATTGGACAGACCAGGTGTGGAAAAGCCTTCCTGTGTTGAAACCTCCACGTTATTTATATTGTTGATAACGTTGTAAAGAAGAAGCTGTAAGGGATAGTACTTGGTGTTCTTGATATACATAAGAGCATCAGAGTATCCGTTCCATCTGCCCACCGCATAGAAAAGTGCAAGCGTTGCTATAACCGGCTTTGAAAGCGGCAGATATATAGTCGTAAGTATCCTTATGAAACCTGCTCCATCGATCTCTGCTGCTTCTCTGAGTGAATCAGGTATCTGATAGAAGAAGCTTCTCATTATTATCATGTTGAATACCGAGAGGCATGACGGAATGATCAGTGAAAGCGGACTATCAAGGAATCCTATCGATTTCATAAGCAGGTAGTTAGGTATCGTTCCTGCATTGAAAAACATTGTGATCGTTATTACTATGTTGAAGAATCCTCTTCCTCTGAGCTTCGGGTATATCAGGGGATAAGCGCAGCATGCTGTCATGAAAAGTGAAAGCAATGTGCCTACTATTGTAAGGAATACAGTCCATACAAACGCCCAGATATACTTCTTATCTGAAAGTACTGTCTGATATGCGAATAAAGTAAATCCTTTGGGAATCAGATAAACCTCACCCTTTACCAGATAGTCGGAACTTGACAGTGATTTTGCTAACAGGTTTATCAGAGGGATCACACATATCAGAGTGACAATGATGCAGAAACCTATGATCACATAATCCCCGAACTTGAACCTGTTTTTATTCTTAACTCTTTCTTTGACCATGTTTACTTTTATACTTGAATCAGCCATTTTAACCTCCGATGCTGTAATAGGCATTTAAATTTTTTACCAGATTCCACGTTCTCCGAACTTCTGCGCCACCTTATTAGAGATGAGCAGGAAGATAACTCCGACTACAGACTGGAAAAGACCTATGGCTGTAGTAAACGAGAACTTAAGTCCTTTAATACCGTTTGTATAAACATAGGTTGAAAGAACTTCCGCATACTGCATGACGGTGTTGTTCTGGAATGCAAACGGTCTGTCAAAACTTGATCCAAGGATATTACCAAGGTTCATGATAAGAAGCACCACGATCGTTGATCTTATTCCGGGAAGAGTAATGTGCCAGATCTTGTCCCAGCGTCCGGCTCCGTCAACTTCCGCTGCTTCATACAGTTCGTTATTGATACCGGCAATAGCTGCAAGATAAATGATCGAATTCCATCCGAAGCTCTGCCATATACCTACAAAGATATATGTGAATACCCAATGTGTGGGCTCATTCAAAAACGGGATCGTATCACCGCCAAGCTTCTGGATAAGCTGATTTACAAGTCCGTTTGTAGGAGCAAAAAGCTGAAGTGCGATACTTGAAACGATGACCCATGAAAGGAAATGCGGCATATATGCAACAGTCTGTACCACTTTCTTGAATCTCTGAAGTCTGAGTTCATTAAGCATTATCGCGAAGATGATAGGTATAGGGAAACCTATTACCAGATCCAGAAGGTTGAGCACTACCGTGTTTCTGAGTGCGTTCCAGAAATCTTTGTTATTGAATGCTTTTATAAAGTATTCAAAACCGTGATTCTTTGCGAGAGGCATTTCCCAGACACTCTGCACAAGCGAATACTTCTTGAATGCGATCTGGATATATACCATGGGTACATATTTGAAGATCGCGAAGTAAACCATAGGAAGGAACAGCAGCAGATAAAGCTGCCAGTACCTCTTTAAATACGTACTGAACTCCTGTGGGGAAAACGGTTTCTTTTCCCTTTTTGTTTTCTTTTTTTTACCCATGATTCCTCCTTAAACACTTTCATTTACATATTTTTTCAGCACTGCTCTGACAGAGCCAGGTGTGCTGTTCATTTCTTCGAAATAACCTAATACCTTTTCGGATAAGCCTGCCTTATTAAGATCAGCTCCGAATATCTCCTTTTTAGAAAGAAGTTCCAGGATAGCATCCTTATCCTTTATGCCTGAACCATATGGATTCTTTGCCATATAAGGCTCGGCAATTTCAATTCCGGGATCCGGACTCTTCTCCATCGGATTGCCCTCATCATCATAGCCTGTGAGATATCTGAGCCATCCGGCAAACACAAGAGGGATCATTCTTAAGTTGTCTGTATCAAGCCCGCGCTCGATATATCTGCTGATCGTTATACCGAATCTGATCGGAAGCTTCTTTGAAGTATCCGTAGCTATTCTCTGAGGCGTATCGGGAAGGAAGGGATTCGGGAGTCTCTTTTTGATCACGGTATCGATAAAATCCGAAGGCTTTATTATTCCGGGATCATCTGCAACAGGGAGGCCTTCCTTATAACCTATGCTTTCTGCCAATTTCTTAAGATCCGGATCCTTCATCTCATCCGAGATCTTTTTGAAACCGAGAAGGCATCCGAATACAGCAAGTGATGTGTGTACGGGATTGAGACATGTTGTAACCTTCATGCTCTCTGCCTTCATTACTGTTTCCCTGTCGGTAAAATAGAAACCTGCTTTTTCAAGAGGAGGACGACCTGCCGGGAAATCATCTTCTATAACAAGGTATTCTGTCTCCTCTGTATTTACAAAACCTGAGGTGCAGGTATGCATTTTTGTTTCGGTTAATTCAATATCCTCTACCCCTGCATCCTTAAGCTCGTTAAGAATATTTAAATCCGGACGCGGAGTTATCTTGTCTATCATCGTCCAGGGGAAGGACACTTTGTTATTGTCACGCAGATATGCCTCAAACTCCGCGTCCGAGAGGCCACGTTCACACCAGGTACCTGCTATCTCAAGTATCGCGCTCTTTAAAAGATCGCCATTGCGTGAGCAGTTGTCCATGCTGATGCAAGCAACCGGATATGCACCGTTTTTGAATCTGTGGTAGATAAGCGCTGCCACTTTTCCAATATAGCTTTCAGCCTTTTCGGGTCCTGCTTCCATGTCATGAGCAACAGCCTTTGAATAATTACCGCTTCCGTCTCTTAAGCTGTAGCCTTTTTCGGTTATCGTAAAGGAGATCATCTGGAGAGAAGGAGAAGCAAATATCTCCTTAAGTCTTCCGTAATCTTTTCCTGCGCATCCATCCAGAACACAGGACTCCATAACCGATCCGATCACTTTTTTCTTTATATTTCCGTCTGATCCGAGAGTCATCAGAAGTGACAGATTATCATATGGAGTGTATGCCTTTTCTATAATCTCGTAATCAAAACCTTCGCATACGATAAGTCCTCTGTCATACTCGCCTGAATCCAGAAGAACCTGCATTGCAGGTGCCTGCAGAGCTCTGAAGATATTACCTGCTCCAAAATGCACCCATACCGGCTGCTGCTTTGTTTTTTCGTATACTGACTTATAATCAAATGCGGGAAGCTCTATTCCTGCTGCCAGCCATTTTTCCTTATCCTCTATTCCTTTACGTGTTAATTTCATTTGTTCTGAAGATCCTTCTTTCCTTTTATCACTGCCTCCCAGAGGCCGTTTAAATATGCTGCGCCAAGTGCTCTGTCATAAAGACCGTAACCCGGCATTCCTTTTTCGTCCCAGATCATTCTTCCGTGATCAGGTCTTACCGGACCGTCAAAGCCAACCTCTATAAGAGCCTTTACGATCTCATACATATCAAAGCTTCCGTCTTCAGAAAGATGAGCTGCTTCTTCAAAATCAAGGCCTTCGCTGTAACGTATATTTCTGATATGTGCAAAATGTATCCTGCCCTCAAGCGATCTGATGATATCGGGAAGATCATTATTCTTGTCCGATCCGAGTGATCCGGTGCAAAGTGTCATTCCGTTGTGAACATCATCAACTGCCTTCATGAGTTTCAGTACATTCTCTTTGTTTGTGATGATCCTCGGAAGTCCGAACACACTGTGTGCCGGATCATCGGGATGTATCGCCATCTTGATATCGTACTTATTGCAGACAGGCATTATCCTTTCAAGAAAATAAACAAGATTGTTGAAGAGATCTTCTTC
>JAEEGL012775558.1_pt1 | contig 10123 bp, 7 predicted proteins | sample 9134231 | NCBI WGS metagenome assembly JAEEGL01 (sample SAMN16246548, study PRJNA631951) | gut metagenome | biome: gut microbiome; feature: rumen; material: fiber-attached | host: Bos | place: Iran: Karaj | collected 2018-10
ACGAAGACCTCGACGGAAACGTGGACTACGTGGTGGCAGGCGCGGGCAGTGGCGGCACCTTCAGCGGCATTCTCAAGGCGCTCAAGGAAAAGAACCCGAACATCAAGGGAGTGCTCGCAGACCCCGTAGGTTCTACTATGGGTGGCGGCGAACATGGCGACTACAACATCGAAGGAATCGGCAACGACTTTATCGCCGACACCATGGACATGTCGCTCGTGGACCAGGTCATCAAAATCAACGATGACGACGCCTTTAGCGGCGCTCGCGAACTCGCCAAGAAAGAAGGAATCTTTGCAGGCTCCTCTTCGGGCGCAGCATTCACCGCAGCCAAGAAACTCATCGCCTCGGGTGCCCGCGGAAACATCGTGTTCGTAGCCCCCGACCGTGGCGATCGTTACTTCAGCAAGGGCCTGTACGAGTAAAGCGCGCTAGTTCGGTTACCTGAGTCGGTTGCTGAGCCTGTCGAAGCACCGCCGAAGGGAACGACACAACATTTGCCTTCTGTCTTCAAGACTCCTCCAGACTGGGGGAGTTTTTTTAGTAGCTAGCTATCGTGTAGTTGTTTCAACGAAGCGGGATAGGTGTCCTTTGATAAAATTCCAAACATCGTTGAATTCAAGATTGTCTTTAGAGTGAATTTTTTCCAAGAAAGCTTTCCACAGACGGTTCATTTTCTCGCTGTTTCCAAAATCAGAATCAAAAAGAATACTATCTGAGGTCACGACGGTATTCCTGTTTTGGAATGTCTTTTGAATTGCACTGGCCAAGATGTCTTGGTCAAAAGTGTAATTTATCAGAATGTTGTAGATATCGAAAAAATCTTTCATCCTTGAATTCTGATCTGCAAGCTCTATCATGCTTTGAAACTTTTCGGCGATAACAGTTTCTAGCGGATATGCGATGATGGGCGCAGTCGGAGTGTCTGCCAGAATGTTAGGAAACGGCAGCTCCTGTGGTGCTGGAAAAATGGGATCGCCAAATCCAAAATCTATGGAAATTTGCTGACGAATAGAACCAAAGAATCCTTTAAAATGGACGCGTACGCCGTGGTATTCTTTGAATTCTGTAATTGATTCTGCAGAAACAGAATCTGTGTCAAAAATGACTCCGTCTTCGGAGCATTCTATTTGACATATTTCTGCAACGGCATTACGAATGTTTTGCATGTTATTGGAAATCTTGTTTGCACTGAAATCCATGTCCAAAGTAGGTCTGGCCAAGAATTTTTCGTAGGCGAACAGTAGAGTGCCTCCCTTTAGGCAAAAATTTTCCTTGTAAGTGCTTTGGGAAAGTCTGTATAGGAATCTCTCGTGAAAATAACGCGTGAGAATCACTTGATAATCCACGCCGAGTTTCTTGGCTGTGTTAAGCAGCCGTTCCCGGACGGAATGGGCAATGTTTTTTGCCATATTACACCCCCATGGCCAGGTACATTTCTAGTATCTTGGCAACTCGCAGAAATTTCGCGTACTTCATGAGTTTCGCGATATTGCGGTCGGGGCGTTTAAGGTAGTTTTTGATTATTTCTGTGCAAACGTCGATGCCTATCTTGTTGCGGAATTTTACGGCATCGCAGACGCATTTTTCAAGATCAAAAATTTTGACCGTGTAGCCAGAAATAGTTTCTGTTGTAACGCCAAGATTCAGGGCGTTGTCAGAGAGGTTGTGGAGTTTGAAATTTGGGTATTGGGGTACAACAATCTTGCGCCCCCTTTTTATAGCAATGTCGTACTGCTGCGGCACCTGCGTTGTGAGGCCGTAGTGCTCCCAAGCAGAGAACATGCAGAGAATTCCTCCTGGAATCAGGGCTTCGATATCTACCATGGTGTCGGCTAGCGCGATTTCTTTGGCGTACACGCCGCGCTTAACACGAACCAGTTGACCCTGTTTCGCTTTTTGGAGGGTCGCATAGTATTGCGCTCGCCCCTGCTTGCAAGCCGTACCGGCTGTTATGAAGTTCTTCTTGTGCATCTGTACAAATCTACTACAAATATACATAATTGTAGTAGATTTGTACATAGAAATGGGAATATTTGCGCTATTTGATAGTTGTTGGATAGAATTATTCATATCTTAAATCTATACTTGCGGTTTTAAGGCGTCAAGGGACCGAACTGTGAGTCGGTTTTAGGGATGTTTATCGCCATTTTATCACCGATTTATCGCCGAATTGTCGCCGATTTTGAATTTTGTCGGCGATAAATTTTTCAGCAACGCAGCTATTGAATTCCGACATAAAGGATTCAGCGCCCTGTCGGATATCTTCCAGAATTTCTTTGTGGGACATCTTGGAATGCTTTAGGGAATTGTATTCGCGCAGTTTGCGAATATCTTCTGCATCAAAGCGGTTGCTAATTTCGGGGGGGGGCTATCATTCGCTTAGAATGTCTTTAATCATTGCTTTTGCATTCTTGTAGGATCGGGTCTTGCGCTTGCCGCTGGCGATTTTGTTTGCTTCGGTCATGGCGGCGACGGCCTCGTCGTTGAGGGAGTCGAGATCTATCAAAAAGTCTTCTCGCTTTAGTCCATATTCTGCGTATGGATTTTCTTCGGGGTAACCAACGGGATTGCAGAGCAATAGGTGTTTTTTGCCGAGTTTATCGGTGAATTTGCGCTTGATGGCGGTGTGCGTGTGACCCGCTTGCCAGATGCTTCCGTCATCCATCTTTTCGAGGTATTTTGCTCCGTGGAAGTAAAAGAAGTTTGAGCAGGGATCTTGTTTGTAGCGCTTGGGCATCTCGAATTCTAGCGGTAGAAAGTGCGACATCATGATTTTAGGGCGTTGTGCGGTAAGTTTGCGGAAAACGCTGTCATAGTGTCGCCAGAGTTTGTCGGCGTTATTCAGCTTGTAGTTCCAATGCCGACCATCGAACCAGCGCGTAGCCCAAAGGATTTTATTCACCATCTCGGATGCAGAAGGCACATGTTTATACTTGAAGTCGCACATGCCCATGCAACCTGCAATACCATCTGCGATACGGTTTTCAAGCAGTTGAAGATTCGGGATTTTTCTGGTTTCGGCAAGAAAGTATTTTATCTTGTTCTCGGAGGTGAGAAAATCCCTGTCGGAGCCGAATTTCCCAATGCGTTCGGTGATGATGTCGTGGTTTCCCAGGCATACATAAACGGTCTTGTATTTCTCGGCAATGAACTTCAGGAACTCCATATAATTGAAGTAGTCATTTGCGATATCGCCTGCAATGCAACATGCATCCGCAGGCAAGAAATTTCGTTCAAAGAACACTTCAAATTCCATGCGCAGTATGTCGATTGTGCGAAACACAGGCGACACATAGAAATCGAGATGTAGATCGCTGATAAAATAGTAAGTCATACCCCAAATCTATACTTGCGCATTTTGGGCGTCAAGGGGCCGAACTGTGAGGTGATTTTTCCCTGAAAATCAAAAAATTCAATGAAATTCGGACTTTCTCCAAACATTCCGTTTTTCGTTGAAAAAAAGTTTTAGCCCCAAAATACGAAGGGATTGATAAAGTAGTCGGATTTGACCACTTTAAGTTGCTTTTTCAAAGAATATGTCCTGTTCTTATTAGCTTCAGCGGAGGCATTTTTTGTAGGGACATATACAGGGACATTTGTTTGGCAAAATAACTTTGATGTATAGGTGCCTAAGATACGTTATATTGTTATGATAGGATGTTTTGGAGTCATGATGTTTTTTATGCGTAATTTTTTTACTTTTTCTGTCAAATTGCTTAAAAGGATGATTGTTTGGATGTTATGATAGATGTTAATCAAGAATATACACGCGAAGTCGAATGCGAATATAAAGGCGAACGATACAAGGTTCGCGACAATGGTGCTGTTCTACGTATGGCGCGAGAGGGAAAACCAAAACGTCCTAAAGATAATGTTTGGACTTTTGGCGATAGGATTGATCGTGGATACGCTTGGTTTTGCGGTGAGGCCGTGCACAGAATTGTTGCGGTGGCTTTTTTAGGAGAGCCACCTACAAAGCAATACGTAGTGGACCATATTGATACGAATCGACAGAACAATCGTCCGGAGAATTTAAGGTGGCTGACTAAACTTGAAAACATCCTATTAAATCCAATCACTAAAGCTAAAATAGAATATTGGTGTGGCAGTGTGGAAAGTTTTTTGGCAGACCCCTCTCAACTGAGTGGACACGAAAAAGAAGATGCCAACTTTGCTTGGATGAGGGCTGTCAGCCCTAGAGAGGCGCAAAACACATTAGCTAATTGGAAGCAAATACTAAGTAAGCCAAGGCTAGAAAATAAAGGTAGAAGGAATGCCATTGAAGAGTGGATTTTCCAACAAGATCCTACCTATAAAAATAATTTTGATTTCCTAGAAGATCTTGAACCTATAGAATCAGAAGAATCTCCTTTTTCCATAGCAGAAAATGAGCCAAAATCCATCAATGAGATTGCGGAGAAATTGACAGAGCAATCCATTAGCAAAAAAGAATTTATGACTGCCCTCTTAGAAATATGTGAAAGTGAAGGCTGGGATTACAAAAAATACTACAAAACAGACTCATGGAAAGCGGATTTACTTATCACAATGGGTGATCAGCGCATAGCGTTTTCTGCTTTTAATTCCGTAAAGAATGCTGCTAAGTTATTGCCGTTAATAGAACAGGATGGCGTAAAGAGTTATGGGTTGATTCTCTCACCGAAAACAGATGAAATCTTAAATTTTGGTTGTTTCAGTTTACACCGAAATGAAAATGTCTTGGAGGCAAACGTAGCTAAAACAAAATTTCCTTTCGACAAATTTGTAAAGAAGGCTGTTGAAGATAAAATTGTGCATTTAACGAAGACAAAGATTACAGATGTAGATGTAATATTTGAACAAATAGAATGTTGGCGTTGTCACGAACCTCATTTTGTTTTCTATACACGCTATTTGGTGGATGAAAACGGAACAAGGCATGATGAGGATGATTCCGATTGGGAATATAGTGATGACAGAAATTTCAATATACCAGATTTACGATATGGAAAAGAAATATTAGAACTTGTTAAACAATATATTGCTGAACACCCTGAAAAAAATATCGTAATGGGAGAAGTAAAAGAACGCTATAGTGATACACGGAAAGAATCGTATATGTCGTTTGGCTGTCCTAATTGTGATGCGATTTTGGGGGATTGGTTCTTGAATGATTTGGAAATAAATTTGATGTATGAAACCGGTGAAAGTCGGATGAATCGAATTAAACTTAAGACTCCATTTGAAATACCGGTGAATGATTGGATTATAGTGGATTAAAATCAGTAGCACTATTTCTTTGTAGTCGAAAATCCTTTAGGCAACTCTTTTTTTTCTGCGGCTTCTGGTGAAAGTCCGTTCATTCTGTAGTAATCTTCGCTCCAAATTACATTTCCGCAACCTTTTCCATTTGAGTTGTAATTCGTACATCCTAAGAAATATCTTCCATCTTTTTGTGGACGGGCAATCATATACCCATCGCACTTATCGCATTTCTGAATTGCTAATTTCCCTGCTTCAATCTTGTTTGTCATAAAATCGCAAATTTCAGGATCATTCATGCAAATCCATAGATTTAATCCGTAAGCGGCTTTGACCTTATGTTGAAGCGGATAACCGCACATTGGACAGAACTTTTTGAATGTCAGACCTTGTTTTAATTCTTCGTTCCATTCGCCTTTCAAAACAACATTTTTGTAGTCATGCTTTATCTCCAAAAGAAATTCTGATGGGTTTTCTTCTGGTGCAATGAAAAAAACGCGATTTTTTGTTCGAGTCATTGCTACGTAAAAAAGGCGTCGTTCCTCTGCAGCTTCAATCGAATCGTCTCTTTTTACGACATAATTCAGAACAGGGTCGTTTTCGATTTTTGAGGGAAAGCCGTAGGTTTCGTTTTTCCCATTAATGACTATCACGTTGTCATATCCCAATCCTTTTGATGCGTGTGCTGTCATAAAAGTGATTTTTAGATCGGGATATTTGATGCATTTTATTTTGTTTCCGTAGTCCTTGTATTCGAAAAGACTTGAACGCTCTAGATTCTTTCCGTCAAAACCAAATCGACCTAGTAGAAGAACTTCTTGTTTTTTGCTGTCTTTTCCTTCTAATTTATTATAGTCTAAAATTTTTCCCAAAGCTGTTTCAACAGATTTTGCTAGATTATAATTTGAGTTTCCTCCAAAACGTTTTTGTCTTGAGTCGTAGGTATAAATGATTACAGGATCTTTTATTGTTTTGGGAGATTTTAGTGTCTTTTTTATCTGAGCGATATTTTTCTGGATGAAATTACCGGCGATATCAATTACTTCTTGTGAGTTTCGGTATGTTTTTGTTATCTTCAGAAGTTCTGCGTAGCCCATAATGTCAGAAAACTTCGTGAACAATGTTATGTCCGAACCGCTAAATGCATAAATTGACTGCCAATCATCACCGACAGCGATAATTTTCGCATTCGTAACATCGTGTAAAGCCCCAACCAAATCAAAACGCTGGCGTGATATATCTTGATATTCATCTACAATTATATATTTGAAATCAATTTGGTCACTTACTTTTTTTGATTCTTTTAGAAGTCTCGCCGATTTGTTGATCATGTCAGAAAAATCGATAGCATTATTTTTGTGAAGAAAACGCTCGTATTCAAGATAACATTCTTTGCAAATTCCTAAGAAAAGTTTCGTGCGAACATTTTTTGTCTGCGAGACCCATTCATCAAATTGTTCTACGGGATATCCATTTGTTTTAAAATTTGATATGAAGCGGTCGACAAGATTGATGAGTTTTCTGATATATCTGCTAGAATCTTGATTAGAGATTTTCTTCATTACATCTTTATTGTCGCGGGGTCTTAGAATGAATCCTTGAGACTCTAATTTTTCTTTTAGATGTACAAGTAATTCCCTACCATCATTATATTGAGAACATGTACAAATAAGATTTGTTCCGTGTAAACGGTGAAGTGCAACTTTATCATGTATTGCCTTTACGTATTTTTTCAATTCCTCATCTGTATACCGATTGCTGTGTCCGTCTTCCGTTACACCAAAATGCTCGATATACGCTTCTTTACCGTTTTGACGGATGATGAAATCTGGCGTATAGGGCTTTTTTGCTCCATCAATGTTATACTTGTAACAGGGCTCGTATTCATAATCAATGTTGTTCAAGTACAGAAAGTTTGCAATTTGTACTTCTTCTTGAGAACGTAAAATTTCATTTTGAATTGTTTCGTATTTTCTTGATCTTGAGTTTTTAATTTCTATTCGAGATTCAACTTCTCCGAGTTCTCCTTTCATTGTTGTAAAATTAGAATTTGACAATTTTGCATAAAAATCATTTTTGTTTTTTACTTCAATTGGAGCGTCGAAATAGGTTGCGAAAAAACTAATTAAATCGTCAACGAGTTTTGGGTTTTGTAAAACTGAATCACGGAAGTAATCTTCAAGTACGAAATACAATTTTTCGTTTTGTACGATATTTAATTTATCGACATCATCTTTGTGAAGAATTGCGTTTCCAGTTGAGTGAAATGTTGTTATAGGACAATCTATTTTGAGTTGCTGGTTGATTTTTTCTCGTAATTCGCCGACAGCTTTATTTGTGAAAGATACGACAAGAATTTTGTGAGGGTCGACGCCCTTCTTTTCTACAAGGTATTTTACTTTTGCTGCGACGGTTGTTGTTTTCCCGGCTCCCGCCCCCGCAATTACAAGGCAATAATCTTCATCTGTGAGAACAACCCGTCGTTGGTCCTCGTCAAGCATAATGTTTGAATCAATATTATTTAAAATAGAATCAAGATAAATTTTTTCTGTTTTTAACCTCTGCGTGATATAGTTTTCGTTGTGGCTAGAAACAAGATTCTTGAGGTTTGAATACTTTTGAATGACGGAAAGCAGGTCTGTATCAGAAATGGAATTATTTTTGCAGAAATCAAGAAGTAAATTATCTTTTTTTAACTGCTGAAAGTAATGAATGGCATTTTTTGATGAATCTAATTTTTTCAGATAATCAGATTTTGCAATATATGAATCAGAAGATAGCAATTTGTTTATGAAATTATTTATTTCATAAATTTCGCTAATTCTGGGATTCTGTGCGTGCGTAGGTACTTCTGCTTTCTTTTGTGGAACCGTACGCTTAATTCCGAAAATGCGACTTAAGAAAGACATAAAGAGGCTCTAATAAAATATGACTGTTAAAAGTTGTGTTATTAAAATACTCCTTTAATATATATAAAAAGGTGGTTAAATTCAGAACCAGTCAATATTTTAACTTGGAACAAAATGCTAGGCAAGGGGAAGATGTATCGAATGTGCGGTTTGGTGATTGAAAATCATTAAAAATTAATCGGGTAAAGCCCGACCTGTGCGGAGCTCGGGAAACGCTCAAATCTCAAAAAAAAGTGACTTTTGGGAAAACGCACACAATTGTTATTGCTTTTTGTAATGGATTGTATTATATTTGTAATTGAACGGAGGTCTTTATGGCTACGACTGTACTGCAGGTCCGAATGGACGAAAAATTGAAAGATGAGGCTGCGGAGCTCTTTGAAAACCTGGGAATAGATATTCCTACGGCTATCCGCATCTTTTTCAAGCGGGCTGTTGCCGAAAAGGGTATTCCCTTTGAATTGCGTGAGCCATCTGCCGTTTATGACGCAAATCCGGGATGGAAGGCCTTTATGGATTTGCGCAGACAGGCGCAGCGCGGTGCGGCCGCCGGCATGAGCGATGCTGAGGTTGAAGCTGAAATTGCTGCATATCGTTCTGGCAAGTAATTTGGTTGAGGTGACGCGTGGTTTATGCAGTCATTGATACCAATGTCATTGTGTCGGCATTGATTACCAAGTCTCCGGATTCTCCGGTGTTACAGGTTGTTCAAAGGATTTTTTCAGGACGTGTCTGTACGTTGGTAAACGAAGAAATACTCGCTGAATATAGGGAAGTTCTTGCTCGGCCGAAATTCGGTTTGGAAAAAGAGACTATTGATGCTGTGATTTCTGAGTTGCAAAATCATAGTCTGAATGTTGATGCGCCGCCAAGTGGTGCGGTTCTTCCTGATCCTAAGGATATTGTTTTTTACAACGTTGTTCTTGCGAAACGGGATGATGGCGCGTATCTGGTAACGGGCAACATCAAGCATTTCCCGGCATGTAGTTTTGTTGTTACTCCGCGTGAATTTCTTGATATTGTAGATGCTCCGTTGCGTACAATGTTTGTGAATGATTATTCGCGTCGTTATAGACCGTAATCGCGCATTATTTTCATTACAATATAGCCCGGCCCGCGCAGTGGCGCGGGAAACGCCCTATGTAATCGGAGTAAGGAGATCCCCGCCTTCGCGGGGATGACATGTGAGGCGCAGGTGCTTTGGATGACGCGCTGCAAGCCTTACGGCCCTGCTCCTACGAACCTAACTCAACTAAGGCAACAAAGTAGCCAAGTTTCGTATATCGGCGGGCTCAGGGACCTTGCTAGGCTTGTGGCTCATTGGCCTTGCTGGAACGGGGCTATTTAATAAGTTATAGTTAAATCCTATAGCAAACAATAGTTAAATAGTATGCGTTTATGGCTTGACAGGGGGGAAATCTTATTCTATCTTATTGCCTACAAGATTGATAGGGAAAACAAAATGGTTTGTGAACCCTAAGCATTCGAAGGAGCGCCTATGATTAGTGACTGTCGAATGCCGAGAGGCATTCTGAAAACGAACTAGCCGAAAGTCTTACGTCCTTAAGGCTTTGCAGGTTAGAAAAACAAGTCGAAAGGACACCCCAGAAAAAATTTTAGCGAGCAAGGGTCAGCGAAAAACCCCGTTGCTTGCTGCAACCTAAAAGGAATTTTTACCATGACAACACAGAATAAGCTCCATTTTGAAACTCTCCAGATTCACGTTGGCCAGGAACAGGCAGATCCCACAACCGATTCTCGCGCAGTTCCCATCTACCAGACCACTTCCTACGTGTTCCATAGCGCTCAGCATGCCGCTGACCGTTTCGCCCTGAAGGACGCCGGTAATGTCTATGGCCGTATCAACAACTCTACGCAGGGCGTGCTCGAAGAACGTATCGCTGCCCTCGAAGGTGGTGTTGCCGCTCTCGCCGTCGCTTCCGGTGCAGCTGCCATTACCTACGCCATCA
>JAEEGL013380901.1_pt1 | contig 10123 bp, 10 predicted proteins | sample 9134231 | NCBI WGS metagenome assembly JAEEGL01 (sample SAMN16246548, study PRJNA631951) | gut metagenome | biome: gut microbiome; feature: rumen; material: fiber-attached | host: Bos | place: Iran: Karaj | collected 2018-10
CACGGGTATTGCCATAGAAGCCTGCGCTCTCAAGAATATTCTCCGCCATGTCATAGCGGGAACAGCGGTTGCGGGCAAGTTCGTCAAGAGGTGAAGTAGTAGAACCTTGATCTTCATAGCCATGAACATCGACTCGACGTGGATCGGCATAATTATACATAATGCTCTTCATTGTCGAGGCATAGCCATGGAAGTTGACGACAATTGGCTTTCCAGGAGTAAAGTAATCATCAAAGTCACTTGGCCTTAACTTATTCTCGGTCGTGCCAATCGCACCATAAGACAATGCAGCAATACCAACAAAACGGACGCGCAGTTCTGGCGCAATTTGCTTCGCGATACGGATACCTTCTATAGCTTCGTTAGTTGCAATATCGCCAGCAGCCGATACGATGACGTCTGGGTTGTCGTCAGAGACGAAACCAAAGATGGAGGCGCCACCATGAGTGAGTTGGAAGCGGGCATGATTAATATCAATCCAGCGTGGTTCTTCAATCTTATTAAATGTTGTAAGATTTACAACATCTTTAGTGCGGGTCATAAATTCCCAGGCTGCCGCCGCAGCAACATCATCTACTGGAAATAGACAGTTAGCAAGATTGGATGGTTTTGCGAGCAAACTCGTGATTAAAGCTGGGTTTTGGTGGGTAAAGCCATTATGGTCTTGGCGCTCCCAGCAAGAAGTCGAAAGGATATTAATTGGATTGACCGATTTGCGCCATTCCACTTCTTTGCTCTGCTTGATAAATTTAATGTGTTGATCAATCTGCGAAGAAATCACTGGTAAGAACGACTCGTAAGAAGTCATACAAGCGCGACCGCCACTTAGGATATGCGCAGCCATGACGGCAAACAGCGTATTCTCGGAAAGCATCTCAATGACATGCCCATCAGATGACATGTATTTATCCCATGGCTCTATATCACGGATCCAAGCACGATTCGAAGCTTCATAAACGGTACTCAAACGGTTTGACGTAGTCTCGTCCGGAGAGAAGAAATAGAAATCTTCATGCGTGCGCATTTCATCACGAAGCGCCTCACCAAAAACCTTAGCTAAAGAGCGTTTTTCCGCACCAGGATTTTCAACCGCGTTTGGTAAATTCATCGTAAAGCTCCTTAAAGTTATATGATTCCAGCCATTCTTCTAGCATCTTGAGCTGCGTCTCGTCAGTCTTAGCTTTCGGGAGTGGAACTTGGTGAGAAGCGCAGTTGCCTTCGACTTTAACGCCGTCGACTTCTTTTGGCCCACCGTATCCCTTCGGGGTTTTCATGATAATAAACGAATTGCGGTTAATTTCGGAGAGGGCTAGCTGGAACTCGTCGGTACGAGTACCATCGACAATAATCGGATCAAAGCCGAAACCGCGGAACATCTGAAGAAGCTCACGCTCGCTGCTGCGGCCATAGATGGTTGGCGCGGAAATTTTGTAGCCATTAAGATGCAGAATCGGAATTACCCAACCGTTGTGGTCAGAATTAAGCAAACGATTAAGATTTAGGCTGGCAAGTGCAGTAGCTGTCTCGAGTTCCCCGTCACCAATCAATACAGCGACGGTGCGTTCTGGGCGCCCCAAAGCCATACCGTATGCGGAAGCTAGCGAATAGCCTAACTCACCGCCTTCGGAAATAACACCAGGCGTAGCTGGGCTAGCATGAGACGGAAAGCCATATGGCCAAGAAAAGTTCTTACAGATATACTCGATGCCATGTAGATTCGGCGTAGCATCCTGATAATATTCAAGCAACTTGCCGTCATAGAAAAGATTGGCCTGTAGGGCCGGAAAACCGTGGCCGGGGCCTAAAATGAAGTCTGCAACTGGGAAACGCGCCTTAATGTTGGCATAAGCAATGTTGATGCCAGGACAAGAGCCCCAGTGCCCAAGTAGGCGTGGTTTGATATCAGAGAAACTTAGTGGACGAGTCAGCAAAAAATTATCTTTTAGAAAGATTTGTGCGACAGAGAGATAATCGCAGAAATCGATTCGGTCATTTATTTTTTCGGTGCTGACGCCCAACCCATGCATGTGCATATTATTATTTTAGCATAAGCTAAATGATTTGGCGGAGTGAAAATCTTAATTACTCGTCTTCCGACTTAAGACTACTTAAAGCATCCATCGTAGCGGAGATAAGGTCATTAACTGCTTCTTCATAAGTAGTATCGTAGGTGCGGAAACCGGCAGCATAAGGATGACCGCCACCGCCAAAATACCCTGCCACTTGGTCGGCAATTGGCTTTTCGGAACGGATTTTACCAGTCAACTTTCCGTCTGGATAGGTCTTAATTGCGACTGCAATTTCTACGCCTTCAACGAGGCGAAGTTCTTCGAGGATAAGTACATTTGGATTATATTCATCAGAAAACTCTTGGATATCGTCGAACGGAATATGAACCGTGGCAAGCTTGCCGTCGAGGTTATATTCAATACGCTTAATAAGGTCCGCTTTGTAGTCAAGGATGCGCGGAGACTTCTTCATGTATTCGCGGCGGCGGTCTTCCATGTCGGCCACATTGGCGCCAGCGTCGATTAACTCTGCTACGGCACGGTAATCATCGGATATCGTTGATTGCGATGTTAGCCCTAAAGTGTCCGAGAAGATACCGTAGATTAAATTCTCTGCGCATTGAGCATTGATTTCAATCTTTTGGTCTTTAAAGATTTTATAAAGTAAAGCGCAGCAGCTAGAGGTAGTCTCAATAATGCTGTCGTAGCTGAAATCAAGATCTGGGTCCGTTTCGTGATGATCGATAACAAATACAGGCGCGGAATAGAGACAATTGCGGATGGCGCCATCATTTAAAAGCTTTGAGAGCAGCGTGGAGCTAGCAGTATCCACGATAATATATCCGTCAGCGCGGTATGGAAAATCAATTTCTACCCTGCTCCACCCCTCGAAATAACGCATATACTTTGGAATATCGACTGGGCAATATAGAGAAACTTCTTTGTCTGCCAGAGCCTCTTCTAGCGCAAGCGCCGAACCAAGCGAATCGCCATCAGGGTTTTCGGCCTGAATCACACAAATACTCTGTTTATCTTTAATAAAATCCGTGAATTGTTCGTACATACTCTCATATTTTAGCATGCCACAAGTTATGTTATAATGGTCAAAGCCGTAGGGGCGTAGCTCAGTTGGTAGAGCACTGGTCTCCAAAACCAGGTGTCGCGAGTTCGAGTCTTGCCGCCCCTGCCATTTTTTGTTTGGAATTAATAATATCACCGTAATATAATGAATTCATAGAATAATGTTTATGATTGGAGGTAGTATATGGATGTTATCGTTCCGGTTATCATCTTTTTGGGCATAATATTGTCTATTGTATTTGTTATTGTTTTCTTAATAATAAAACTGGATCCTCAAAACAAGTCATGCACTCAAGAAGTTGAAGCGGAAATAACTGGATTTACTACCAATGACTATCCAGACCTTGAACACCCCAACTTAACTGATTATTCTGGAAAGTTTAAATATACCTATAATGGCGTGGAGTATGAGGGGGAAGGATCGGGTATTATTCCCGATATGTACAAAGTAGGGCAAAAAATTAAAATCTATATTAATCCAAACAATCCAGCCGAAAGTAGTACCAATAAACAATTCGCAATAATGGTCAATAGGAATATCATTATTCTCCTAATTGTTTTCCTCGTGCCAATTATTATTTTGACGGTCAACATCTTATTAAATAATTAATCGATAAAAATGTGCGTATCAAAAATCCCCCGAGTCAAGTCGGGGGATAGTTTTTTCGAGAATAATTATTTTCTTTTCTTGAAGACACAGATATCATCGATGGTGGCCACCGAAAGGACAATGCCCACGATACATGCGAGGTCTGCAAGCGTAAGAATGCTCATTGGGATAACACCAGAGACAATTTTATCAGTGTCCCTGAAGAGGGCTATTGCGTATTGAAAAGTTTGGTCTGGGAACGACAGAAATACCATGACGGCCGCCAAGATAGCTAAAACTGCCACGAAATTATTAAATGCCGTAATTCCTTTTGCTAAGAATGTACCATCTTCGCCGGCACGGAAGACAAAGATACCGAGCAGACAATATACTAATGCAATGATCGACCCAGCAGAGACGCTAAAGTTAATTATGTCGTCTACTTGCGGCATGTTTGTATTGCGCGCCACATAGCTGTAGACTCCGCGGTACATGAAAGGTACCAAAATCATAAAGACGCTAGCAATCATCATTAAGATTCCTGATAGACGCAATGCGCGTGCCACTTCAGGATCTTTGTGGCCTAAAACTTCTGGCTCACTTTTTTTGGTTGCATGCTTTTTTGTAGTTTTTGTTATCTTTGATGACTTTTTGTCAGGCATTTTTTGCAATTCTCATTTAACTTATGCTAAAATTATAGCAAGAAAATCATAAAAGGGTGAGAAATGAACGAATTCGCTCCAATGAGCCAAGACAACACTCCACATCCGCATCAGCGTTTTTTTGGTGCGGAGCATAATAATCCAGAACAGGAAGGTAGAGACATGAACAATCATGACGAATATCAAAGTCCAATGCAAAACGAAGGCAACCCAGGCGAAATGCCTCCAGCCGCTCCAAGCGACATGCCTCCTGCACCAAGCGATTTGTCGACTCAATCTTCCCCAATGGGTGTTCCTTCTGCTATGCCAGAAGCTAGCGCTGGTAATGATGAATATTACAATGAAACCCGCAATCGCTAATTAAGCGTACGCAAAGAACGCAATGGCATTATCGTTCGTATTGATAAGCTCGAAGATCAGCGCATCGAAAATGGCGAAGAACAAGAGAGTGAAGATATCTACAATGAAATCTCTAAACTCCGCAATGAGCTTTGGCGCAAGAATAATTTGATTGATGCACTCGTAAAAGTATTAATCTCTCTTAGATAACCCTTAAAATAATATAAGAATAACGCCCGCAAGTGGCGTTATTTTTGTTGTGTTCCCTGTTCAATTTGATTTTATTGAATTATATGATATAATATATAATGATTCTTGATTTTTGCAAGAATAGACTTCAGAAAGGGGGATTTTGGATGGATACAATTCAAATACGCGAATTGTTTGACGGGATCATCGAAAAATGCAGAGAGCGTGCTAATGACGTTGCGGAGTTCGACGATGGCGATGGTGCGATTCGAATCTGTTGCTTACCACAAGGAATCTTGGGTGATCGATTGATTCGGCGCAAGTCCCAATATGCGGATCGCCTAGAATTTGTCGCCAGGATTAGAGACGGTGGCAATTATGTCCTGCACCGCGCCGGCGATGGCGCACTCGTAGACACTTATGCGCTTTCGGCCATGAAAGTTGCGACATGCCTGCGTGCGTATGAGGAAAACGAAACGCATCGCTCAGGCACATTATCTGACCCTGAATGCAATGAAATGCATGGTTTCAGCCAGAAAAATGGCGCCCTTCTCTATGAGCTGACAATCGATGGTCGGATATTCGCACTCATCGTAGTGTGCGTCTCCGGCGCAGACGAAAAAGCCGACGAATATGTCGCCGAAGCAAGTACCTGGGCAATCGAGAAATGGTGCACCATCAGACTGCTTGGCGGAAACAGACAACAGCGACTCGGATATATCGCGCCTTCCATCCCCGCATAAAAAAATAGCTCCAGCTCCGGCTGGAGTTTTTTAACCTAATTTATGGGCTATTTTGTATGCCACAGCCATCAACGCGGCAATAATATAAAGAAGTATTACGAAAGCATAATGACTGAGACCAATCAGATCAAAACTGGCCGGTCCTAATTCGTTCGGCGCAAGAAAGACAATATAGCAAAGGTAAACAGCCAGTATTATGATTCCTGGCGCAAGCGGAAAATACATAAAAGCTCGACTAAAGAAAACTTGGAATTCGAAGATTTGCGCAGAATACTTTTGCATAATTAACCCAAGTAGCATCGGAATCAAATAGGCTGCCGCCATCGCTCCAGTAAAAATAGGAATAATGGCTCCTAGAATGTTCCAAAACGAATCAGAGAAATGATAAAAATAATCAATTAGGTTACTACTTTCAGAGATGCAATATAAAACAGTTACAAGCGCAAAAAGAAGGCCAATGACGGCGTGGAAGATTTTGAGGCTAGCAATATTTCGATCGAGGCGTGCTCTCATAATGTTTATGATAAATCATTTAGGATTTTTTGCCAAAAAGCGGACCATAATAAAGCTCGTACGTGCGTCTATCCTGAAAGAACCGAATCGTAAAAACGATTGTAAGAACTGTGCCAATAATAAATGGAATAAGTGCAAAGAAGATAGCGCCTTGATCTTCGTCAGCCTCTTCAGCCATAAGCATGCCGATGATATTAACTAGAGAAACTAGGGCCAATGTGAGAGCCATCCCGGCAGCAATGCCAAATATTTTGATGCGATGAATTAGCGCTCGTTCCGCATCTTCCCTTTTGCGGCGCTCGCGAATATCCGATGTTTTGCGCTCGATAATCTGTGATATATCAACATCGCCCACGCCTCCTGGGCCATTGCTGTGACTACCGCCACCACCGCCAGAGCCCATGCGGGAACTACCAATTCGTTCAACAACAAAAACCAAAATCGATCCTATGATGATAGCAATGATAAAAGGCGTCAGATTAAGAGTAATTTTGCCGCCGTCTGAACCGTCCATGCTTTTATGATAGCACGATAGCTATTTATTGATGCGTGATATCCGAATGCGTAAGATTACTGCAATAACTAGTGAGGTACCCAGAATTAGGGCGAGCGGAACTAAAATTTGGATTTTCGACGGCTCGTTAGGTATATTACTATTTTCGTAACCATCATAGGTTACTTCAAAGATGTATTCTAGATAATTTGCTACTCCAAAAGCTATATATTCTTGTCCGAACGCGCTAGGATGCAGGTTGTCATTTGAAAAACCGCCGTTTTCGTAGCCATTAAGTGCTAATGAAATATTATCCATCTCATAAACAATATCGTTCTTGGCGAGATCCTGGTAAGCCTTTAGGACTATATTTTTAAGTTTAGACTGAATGCCTTCATCGGTAGCATGCCAACCCACCATCGCTAAGAGAATTTTTGCATTCGGGAATATTTCATTTGCGCGAGCAATAAAAGCATTCCCGGCCTCCATAATTTGTTCATATGAGCCACGAATATCATTGTAACCGGCCGCCAAAACGAGCCAATTGACTTGCTCAAGGTCATCATGTGTCTCGGCGTAGTTATTAATTAGGTTGACAAATACTTTATCCTCAACACCAGGCGCTGAGCCAACAAAACCGAAGCCATTCTCGCAGAGGACTTCGTAATTTTTCAGCGACGCTTCTCTTGCCGCGTATTCTGCCCAGGCATCTTCCGATTTATCGATGCCGTCGTCATTTATATTAGACCCGGTGCAGTAGGAATCGCCTATGAGTAAAACTTTACCAACTTGTTCCGACGTGTAGGCAAAAGTCGCCTGCGAAAGAAGCAGCGAAAACAATATAACAAGACTTATAACTCTCTTCATAACCTGCATTATACACAATCACACCCCTTATGCTTGCGATTTTATGTAATTTTATATAAAATGACAATGTCGTATCCTGCGGATGAGCAAATGCTTTCACGCTACAGATGCGAGGCAACTCGCCGCAGGTATGTTCTTTGGGAGTAAGTGGAGTGTGGTAGCTCCAAAATATAACTATATAACAGTAAAGAGACACGACTAACCAGCGTTCAGGCCTCCGAGGTCAAACGCCCGGCCCGGAGAGCCAAAGTGAGCCGAAGAGATTAAACTCATATTTTCCTTTCCGTGCAACAAGGTTACCGAATCCAATATCATATCAGCTACCACACTCCCTTCTCTGGCCATCCGCCGAACCAAGCGCCGTCTTCCCAAAAGACATTTCACCGCTCGGCGCCGTTTGACGGATGGCCTTTTATCCACCCTCGTGCCAATGCGGCTCGAGGGTTTTTCATTGTCTCGACCGCTAGAAATTAAGAGGTTTTCCTGTTATACTTATTCTTACTTACCTAAGGAATACATGTTCAAACTATTAAAAAACTTATATAAAAAAGATTACCTTTTTATTGTATTAGCTATTCTATTTATTGCTGGTCAGGTTGGGTTAGAGCTCAAAATGCCTGAATATATGTCTACCATCACGAAGTTGGTCCAGACTGAAGGCAGCGAAATGAACGAGATTCTGCAGAATGGCGGCATGATGTTGCTTTGCGCATTCGGCAGCCTAATCTCTACGATAATTGCGGGATACTTTGTGTCTTGGGTTGGCGCAGACTTTTCATTTGTTACGCGCAAAAAGATTTTCGACAAAGTCGAGAAGCTTGGCGTCAGCGAAATCAAAAGGTTTTCTACTTCTTCCCTCATTACGCGCACGACAAATGATATTACGCAGGTACGTATGCTGATTACGATGGGCGCAAATATGCTGATTCGCGCGCCAATGAGTGCCGTGTGGGCAATCATGAAAATTCACGGCAAAAGCTGGGAGTGGAGCACAACTACTGCTATTGCTGTAGTAATTCTGCTTGCAACGGTCATTACGATTATGATGGTCGTAATTCCACGCTTTAAGATCATCCAAAAACTGACCGACCGCCTAAATGGCGTCACCCGCGAAAATCTTACTGGTATCCGGGTCGTTCGCGCTTTCAATGCGGAAAAATACCAAGAACATAAGTTCGACAAGGTTAATACGGAGCTTGCCGATATCACTCGTTTTGTTGATCGCGTACTCAGCGTAATGTCGCCAATGATGTATATGATTATGAACGGCATTACATTGGTAATTTACGTAGTGGGCGCATACTTAATTGGCAATTCCGTGCTCGCTGACAAGCTCACAATTTTCAGTGACATGGTGGTGTTCTCTTCCTATGCGATGCATGTCATATTTAGCTTCTTGATGGTAGCAATGATTTTCATGATGATTCCACGTGCGCAAGTATCCGCAGATCGTATTAATGAAGTGCTCAATACGGAAACAAGTATTAAGGATGGCCAATTTGACGATGAAACGGCCGAGAAAGGAACGGTAGAATTCCGTAATGTTTCTTTCAAATATCCGGATGCAGAAGAATACTTGCTGCGCGACATCTCTTTTAAGGCCGAACAGGGCGAAACGGTGGCGTTTATTGGATCCACCGGTTCAGGAAAATCTACTCTTATCAACCTTGTGCCACGTTTTTATGATGTGACCGACGGTGCAGTCTATGTAGATGGCATCAATGTAAAAGACTACAAGCAGAAAGCGCTCCATCAAAAGCTAGGCTACGTGCCACAAAAGGCCGTGATTTTTAGCGGAACCGTTGCCAGTAATATTTCTTATGGCGATAGCGGCAAAGGCAAACCATCCGAGCGTAAGATTCAAAAATCAGCAGAAGTTGCGCAAGCTAAGCATTTTGTCGAAAAGCTCGAGAATCAATACAATTCCCATATTGCACAATCCGGTACAAATATTTCGGGTGGACAAAAGCAGCGTCTAGCGATTGCGCGCGCGATTGCTCGCGACCCAGAAATATATATCTTCGACGACGCGTTTTCTGCGCTAGACTACAAGACTGATGCAGCTTTGCGACAGGCGCTCAAGAATTACACTAAAGACGCCACTAGTTTAATCGTGGCACAGCGTATCGGCACCATTATGAATGCAGATAAAATAATCGTGCTTGATAAAGGTGAATGCGTCGGCATGGGAACCCACAAAGAGCTGATGAAGAATTGTGAGATTTACAAAGAAATTGCGCTGTCTCAGCTGACAAAGGAGGAGCTCAATGTTTAATGGTGGTGGCCCTGGTGGGCGGAATAGAGACAACGGTAAAGCAAAGAACTTTGGCGCAGCAATTAAACGCATGCTCCGTGAGATGCATAAGTTTTATCTGCCGATTGTAATCGCCATCATAATGTCGCTTGGCGGATCGATTCTCTCGGTTGTTGCTCCAGATAAACTAGCGCAAATTACAGACGAGATATCGGCTGGTTTAATGCTAAACAAAGACAGAATTACCGACGTGGCAACTGAGATACTAAAGAACCCGACCACGGAGAGCAGAATTGATGGCCAAACAATAACCGCAGAAGACAAGGCTGAATTCATCAAGGCAATACAATCGTTGGACCTGCAAGGTATCGAAAGCGGCGAAGTC
>JAEEGL013456374.1_pt1 | contig 10123 bp, 4 predicted proteins | sample 9134231 | NCBI WGS metagenome assembly JAEEGL01 (sample SAMN16246548, study PRJNA631951) | gut metagenome | biome: gut microbiome; feature: rumen; material: fiber-attached | host: Bos | place: Iran: Karaj | collected 2018-10
AGGGCCTACGCCAATCATCTCCGGGCGGAACGCTTCCAGCAGCCGGAGGTCGGCGACCAGATGGTCCGTTGTCTGCCAAGGACTTCCGACCATCATCCCCATCCCGGTCTGGAAGCCCAGCGCCCGCAGCGTCCGGAGGCAGGCCAGCCGGCTTTCCAGCCGCATGCCCGCAGGATGGAGGCGGGCATAATGGGCCGGATCCGCACTCTCATGCCGGAGCAGATACCGGTCGGCACCGCTCCGGCGGAGCAGGGCACAGGTCCCGGAAGGGAGTTCGCCGAGCGAAAGGGTAATGGCCGCATCCGGCCAGGACGCACGGATTTCGGCCACAACCGGGGCGAGGCCTTCCGCGGCGACGGGGTTCTCCCCGCCCTGCAGGACGAAGGTCCGGATGCCCGCCCGCCAAATCCGCTCGCAGCAGGACAGAATCTCCTCACGGTCAAGTGAATAGCGACGGACCTGCCGGTTACTCCGCCGGATGCCGCAGTAGAGGCAGTCGTTCCGGCAGACATTGCTCCATTCGATCAGCCCCCGCAGCCAGACGCGCCCTCCGAAACGCTCCGCCGCCACATCCCGTGCCGCAGCGCGCAAACCGTCTGTCACAGCGGGATCAGGGCTGTCCAACAAGAAACGGAAGCCGCTGTCATCCAGCGTCTTCCGCTCCTTGAGTTCTTGAATCAGGCTTTCCATCGGGGGCAGTGCGTCTTCGCACTGCAAAATTAACGAATCGCCGGCATAATTCCTACGTTTCGCGTAACCCACAAAACTACTTCAGTTTTTCCGGATCTCAGGTTCGCCCGTCAGTTCCGCCATGCGGAGCCAGGTGGTGATGGTGGAGGCGCTGCAGTTGAGCCAGAAGGTACGGCCCTTGTCCCGCTGGGGATCGCGGTAGTCGAGGGTTGTCGGCATGTAGCCGTTCGTCACCTGCTGGGCGACGGTCAGCGCGTCGATGAGGGCTTTCGCCTTCGCGAAGGCCAACTGGTCGCCGGTCGCCTCATACAGGTCAAGCCAGGCGTTGGCGACATTGCAGGAACTGTTGTCGACCGGAGTCTGGTAGCGGTGCTGCTCGAAGACGCAGGGACCGAAGAGACGCCGGATGCCGTTCTTTTCGGGCAGGGAGTTCCAGTGGACGAACTGGTCTTCGCTCATCCGGATCAGGTCGCGCGCATCGGCAATCTCCTGTGCGGAAGGCTTGCCCTGGAGCAGGTAGGACGCATAAGGGGCGGCCGTGCAGTTCGTCAGGTTCTGGAAAGGCTGCACATCCTCGACGTTGACGTCCTCGAACTGGCCCGTAAGGTCGAAGGTCTCCAGCGCGACTTCCTTCATCCACTTGGCGGCCTTCTCCCGTGCGGCCACATAATCCGTGACGCCGTACTGCGTTTCCAGCCGGCGGAAGAACCGCAGCACGGGATGGAGCATGGCCTTCGCCCCGTTCACGGGCTCGCCCGTCTCGAAGAAGCACTTGATGGGATAGGAGCCGTCCTCGTTCTGGATCCGGGCATAGGTATCCGCGATATGGAGCGCCTGGTCATAATAGACCTTCTCCCCCGTCGCGTCGTACAGGTCCAGGAAGCCGTTGGCGGCATAGCAGGGGTCCATGGTCATGACCTTTCCGATGTTCCATTCCTTCTTGGAGGCAATCAGGCCGCCGTAATAGGTCGGCGGGAAATAGGCCAGCACATCGCCCTCCGGCCGGCTCTGGTCCATGAGGAACTGCGCCGCGCCCTTCGCGATGGCGATGGCATCGTCCCGGTATTCCGGGAAGAAACGGCCGAGCTTCGCCTCGACGGACACCGTGTTGCCGATGATCTTGTTCGGATAGGTGTTGTGCTTGTAGCTCATGTCCGGCTCCGTGGACTCCTTCCAGTGCTGCACCTGCGGCATCGAGTGGATGTAGAGCATGGCCATCAGGGCCGCTTCGCGGTAAGGACGGATGTTGCCCGGATAGGGTCCTTCGAAGGGGAAGTCACGCAGGAACTTCCGCTCGCCGGCGAGGCCGACGACATTCCCCGCCTTGTCAAGGCCTTCCACCTTCAGGACCACTTTCCCGGCCGGGATCGAGGCCCAGATGGGGCTGAGGGCGGCGGAGGGCTTGTCCGCTGTAAAGGTAAACGACTGGGCGGCAAGCTTTTCCGGCGCATCCTCGCGAACAGCCGCCTGCTCGGCGCTGTCGTCATCACCCCGGACGGCCGCCTCCGCGACGGCAACGTCGGGCGTCACCGTGAAACGGTACTTCACGGCGCCTTCCACTTCCGGGAAGTCGAACACCGGCGCATAGATGAACTTCTTGCTGAAGGTGTTCCAGCAGGCATTGCGCCCTTCCGTGAAGGGCCGGATCGGAGTCAGGTACTCCTTTGCCGCCTGTCGGTTCAGTTTTTCCACGTCATTCTGCGCAGAGGGGGCGCAGGCGGCCGCACAGAGGACCGCCAGCGCGAAACTGGCCATTACATGCTTCATATCGATATCTGTCAATTGGGTTTCAAAAGCATCCCGTCTGCAGCAAAAAACCTGCCAGCGGGCCGGTTTTCCACACGGATCCGTGCCATTCTCCTACCAGCGGATACGGCCGGTGTAGACCTTGCCGAAACGGTCGGTCACGCTGACGGTCCCCGCCCCGGAAAGCGCCTCCACCGGGGTGCTGAAAAGGGTGTTGGGGTTGGCCGTCGTGGATGCGCTGTAACCGGAATAATCCTTGAGTGTCGGGTTGTACGTCTTGTAGAAGGTCTTGAAGTCCGTATCCGCGAAATCGTAACGGGAGGCCGATTCGACAGGCGTCATCTCCACGGGAGCGCCGCCGTCCAGGGTGAAAACGGGCTTGCCCCACTGGGAGTCCCAGAGGAACACATTGACGTAAACCTTTGAATCCCCGTAGGTTCCGACGGGAGCATAGACATGCATCTGGTAACTCTCGTCCAGGACGGCCCCGCCGTCTTTCATCCGCGCCACGCCGGATGCATCATAATCCCAGTCCCGCAGCGCATAGGAAGGGGCGGCGGGACCGATGAAGGCGCCCCGCTGGTATTTGACGGGATGGAAGCGCCAGGATGCGAACTCCCCGTTCTCGATCTCCGCGATGGTATAGCCCCGGGGCGTTCCGGATGACAGGTACTCGTTGGTCCACAGTTCGCCGGTCGAACGGGCCAGGGTATGGACCTCGACTCCCGCGTACATGTGGCCCGAAGGGTAGACGAAATTGTGCGTCGCGTGCGTGTGGCCCGCCCAGGCATGGACCCGGGCATAGCCAGTCAGCAGCCGGGCATAGTCGTTCTTGTGCTTCGCGGAACGCTCGCCATTCTGCGTCTTGAACATGGGCGAATGGGTGCACGGCGCGACCGTGGCCGTCTTCGGGACATAGGACAGGTCGGCCTGGAGCCATTCCCAGATCCCGTCGGTAAGGCCCTGGTCATAGCCGGTGAGCCGGCCGGACTTGTCCTTCATGATGAGGTTGTCCAGCACGATGAAATGGATGTTCCCCACGTTGAAGGAGTAGTTCCGGGGGCCGAAATTGGACTCGAACACCGCCGCGGCGGCCTCGTCGTCTGCGGCGTCGGGGTTGTTGTCGTGGTTGCCCAGCACATTGTAGGTGGGATAGCCGAGTCTCTTCAGGCCGGTCGTATAATTCGCGTACAGGTTCATGTTCTCGTGGACGATATCCCCGAGGCAGATCCCGAAGACCTGCCGGTCCGCGGGAAGGCTCTCCCGCGTTTCCTTCAGGTCCAGATAGAGGTCCTCGCAGCAGTCCAGGGAGTGGTAGCCGATCTTGTCGTAACCGGCCGTGGAGGCCCTGGGCTGGGGATCCGCCGTGAAGATGACCGTCGCACGGGACGGGTCGGCCACCGGGTTCAGCCGGAAGGCCTCAATCGTATAGACCCCGTCCTTCCGGGGCTGGCCCGCAAGCGTCCGGTAGAAGACGGGACATCCGCCGACGACCGGAGGCATGTACCCCGACGGGGTGCTGATATAGATGAACTTCGTGGCTGCGGCATCGATTTTCATGGCATAGGAACCGTCGGCGAGGGTCGCGGTACACTGATGGCCGTCCGTGACCACGACACCTTCGATCCCCTTCCCGGACGCATCGAGCACCGATCCCCGCAGGTTCATCCCGTCGGAGGCCGGGGTCCCGGGCTCATCCCCGTCGGCAGGCTCTTCCACCGGATCGGGCGCCGGCAGTTCGGCCACGGGATTTTCTTCCGGATGGCAGCCGGCCGCCGCCAGACACAGCGCAGCAGCAAAGACCAGACAGGCTTTTCTCATAACGCGTTCCTTCTTATTTCAGGCAGCCGGTGCCCTGGAGGTCGCCTCCATGGCAGGGCCAGCCGGCCGTTGCGATGTCCACCCCGACATATTTGCCCAGGACCGGCTTCTGCGTCTTGTTGGAAGCGTCGTTGCACAGGATGTACAGGACGCCGCCACAAAGGCCGGAGCCCGCCATGGGGCCTTCCAGGCCCTTCATGTTGGGCCAGTCGGCGAGCACTTCACCGTCCGGGCTGATCTTGACCGTGTGGCCAGCTCCCTGGAACTTGTTGTTGCCGGCGACGAGATAGACATTGCCTTCCGCATCCACCAGGGGCTGGCCGTAATTGTAGGAATTCCGCTTCCAGGAGCCTTTCTTCCAGACTTCCTGGAGCGTGCCGGACGCGAGCCGGGCGATGTAGCCGTCCTTGTCGGCGACGATCAGGTCGCCGTCCGGAAGGACGACGCTGCCCCAGAAGCTGTTCGAGGCGATGTCCGCATAGGTCAGGACCTTGTGTGCCGTCAGGTCGATGGCGGTCATGCTGGCCGTCAGGTCGAGCAGGCTGTAATCCGAGAGGTCCGACGGGGCGCTCTGGTTGCTGCCTTTCGAGGGAATATAGGCGATCTTCTTCACGGGATCGACCGAGAGCGAAGCGGCGTCGTTGCTGTTCTTGTAGAGATCGACCTTGGCGATGACCGTCCCGTCCGCGGCATTGAGGAAGACCGCACCTTCGGTGGTGGCATCACAGGCGCAGAAGAGTTCCTTGCCGTTGAGCACCATCCCCTGGGCCTTCGCCGCGAGCGTGACGCCCCATTTCTTCTCACCGGTCGCCGCCTGGACGGCGTGGACGTTGGCACTGTTGTCGGCGAAGAAAACGGTGGCGCCGTCCGCGGACACGACGGGCGTCGCATTCTTGTTGACGGATTCCAGCCCCTCGTACTTCCATTTCAGGGTCCCGTCGGCCTTGACCGCATAGATGTCGTTCACGGCCGTCGTGACATAATAGATGTCACCCGTGACCGGGTTGACGGTGGGCGCCGTGCAGCAGGTCTTGCCCGCACCCGGATCGAACTCCCACTTCTTCGTCCCCGCAGCGAGGTCGAAGGCATAGAGTTTCGAACCGGAGCGGTCGGTCGCGCAGTAGAGCGTGGACCTGTCCTTCGAGAAGACCGGGGCGCCGTAGCGGAAGGCCTGCGGGGTAACGCCCCAGTCATTGTAGAAGAGCTTGTAAGGAGTGGCCGTGACGCGGAGCTCCCAAGTCATTTCCTTGCCGTACACGCTTGCGGTAACGGTGACGGGGATGTCGAGGGGCGTGTTGTCGACGACGGAGGAATAATCGACGTCGAGCGGTGTCGTGACTTCCGCTCCTTCCTTCACGACCGTCTCTTCACCGGCCTTCCAGGACCATTTGATGTCCTTGACCATGTTCCAGACCGTCGTGTCGAAGCGCAGGGTAACGGTCTCTCCGGAGAGGATCGCCGTCCGGTCGACAGACTGGGGGTCGGTTGTGGGAAGGGTGCCGCCCGGCTCTTCGCCGGGCGTGTCCGGCTTGTCCGGAGTATCCGGCGTATCAGGCGTTTCCGTATCGGCCGGTTTCTGTTCCGGAGCCGGCTCCGGCTTGTTGCAGGAAAGGATCAGGGCCGCGAACAGCGGCAGGAGGTAACAGGCTTTTCTCATCGGGTTCAATACTTGTCGATATATCCGGGAATCAACTGCTGGATGCCCTTCATCTCCGCGTCGTTTCCGACCACGCTGGTGAACGGCAGCGCCGCGGGCGTGGTATAGTACGCGGAATAATAACTGTTGTAATCCGTACTGCCGGCGGCGAACTTGCAGCCCTTGATGAGGGAGGCATAGTCGGGATAATCCGCATTCTCGCCCGTCAGCGCGCAATAGACCATCTGCGTCATGATGTAGCCCATCAGCGGGTTCGGATGATAGGTGTCACTGTCCTTGTGGTTGCAGAAGGTGTAGCGGTCGCTGTAGGTCAGGCTGCCGCCGGGCACCTTGACCGCGCCGGTATAGATGTCATAGCCGAGCTGGCCGCAGTTGATGATGGTCACCCCGTCCGTGTCGTGGAGGGTCTTCAGGACGTCCAGGATCTTCGTGTGCTTCTTGTAAACGCTGTATATATGGTTGATATACAGTTTCTTCACATTCGGATTCACATCCGTGAAACGCTTGTAGACGGTCCGCGCGTCCGAAAGGAAATTGGCGTTGTTGTTGCCGGATTCGGACAGGATGACATAGTCGAAGGAAGCCAGGTCAAGCCCTTTCAGCAGGTCCACGCCGACCGTGCAGTCGTTCCCGGAGGTCTTGCATCCGGCGGCGGTATAGTCATAGAGGTGGTGCCCGCCCTGGGTGCAGTCGACGACCGTGGCGTCATAGCCCTTAGCCTTGAGGAGTTTGGAGAACATCCCGGGATCGGGCTGCCCCTGGTTCCCCTTCTGGACGAAGCCGCCGTAATAGACCATCGAGTTGGCGCAGACAATGAAGCGCTTGCCGTTCAGGCCCGTCTCGTCCGCCTCCTGGCTGACAGACAGTTTCAGACGCTTGCCCGTGGAAAGGCTCAGGACAATCTCCCCGCTGCGGGCCTTCCCCTTGTTGGCCTCTGCGGAGACGGTCACGTCCATCTTGGCCGCCTCACTGCCCGAGGAAGGCGTGAGCGTTACCCAGTCCGGCCCCGAGGCCGACCAGGCGTCGCTCGTCTCGAGGGCGAAAAGGGTGCTGCCGCCCTTGCCCGGAAGGGTCAGGGCTTCCGGGCTGGCTTTCAGCGTCTCCACGATGGGTTTGCGGTCATCCGGGGATGTCCGCTCCTTGCAGGAGGACCCCGTCAGGAGCAGGGCCCCGATGGCAACCAGGATGGATAGGAGGGTATGTTTCATCATGCGATCAAGACTATTTACCGGTTCATTTCGTAACGACCTCATAGACGGCATGGTACACGACCTTGTCAAAGCCGTTGACCAGGTTGTTGCCGCACTTGTTGCCGTTCAGGCAGTTATGGAAGTTTTCGGCGTTGGCCGTGAGGATGTTCTCCCCGCAGGCTAGCGTGCCGGACACCTTCACGGGAGCCGCCTCGGAACCGATCGTATGCAAATAACCGGCCGTGGCGAGGCCGCTGCCGAAAACGAGGCCGCAGCCCTCCAGCGGGTTGGAAGACAGGGTGGACGTAGCGGGATAGGCACCGGTGATGCGGCAGTTGACGGCGCAGCCGGCGAAATTGGCGAAGTCCAGCTTGACGGCATTGACATAGCCGACCATGCCGCCGAGATAGACGGCGCTCCCGGCCAGGTCGCAGCTGATATCGCCGAAATTCCGGCATTCCGCGACCTCGACGGCATTCTTGATCTCGCCGGCGATGCCGCCGTTGCGGACATTCTTGATGGCGGCGCCCGCAGCGATGGTCATCACGACCGGCGCCGTGTTCGTGCAGCGCACGATCCGGATGCCGGCCACGTCGGCCATGGCCGTGATGCCCGCGAGGCGCTTGTACTGCGCAGTGGCGGTGGCAGGGGATGTATAGGTGATCTTGCCGTTGTTGACGCAGCCTTCGATGACGGCATCCGTGGAGCAGGAACCAGCGATGCCGGCCAGGTACATGGCCCGGGTGTCGGTCTCCGATGCAAAGGTGATGTCGCCGTTGTTGACGCAGTCCGCGATCCGGCCCTTGTTGACGGCGGCGAACGGCGCCAGGCGGGCCGAAGCGCCCGGATCGGCGCTGCAGGTGATTGCGGCGCCGTTGGTGCAACCCGCGATGGTTCCGGTATTCGTGCCGGCGATGAAGGCCATGTTCGCGGAAACGGTCAGCGTGCAGGTCTTGTCAATCAGCAGGTTCCGCACCGTTCCCGCATTCTCCGTGAAGAGCGGGGCAGTAGCGGTCCAGTTCTTCAGGCTGTGTCCCGCGCCGTCCAGTGTGCCGGAGAATTTGGCGACAGGCGCGAGGTCGATGCCCTTCAAGTCGATGTCCGCCGTGAGGGACACGACGAAGGAGGCCGGGTACAGTTCCGGATCGCCGCAGAAACTGATGAAGTCACGGAAATCCGCCGCCGTGGACAGTTTGCCGACGGGGGTGAACACGAACTTGTCCTGGCTCAGGGCGACGGTCTTCGCCAACCCCTTGGGCAGGGTGACGGTCAAGGTCGCGGTCCGGGCGGCGCCGGTCTCGTTCTTCGCAGCGGTGACCGTGACGGTCTGCGCCGTTTCCGTGCCGGGCACGGACGCGGGACTGACGGTCACCCAGTCTGCGTCGCAAGTGATGGCGGCCTCAAAGTTGGCCGTCACCTCGAAACGGGCGGACTCCATGCCGGAAGGATCCAGCACGAGCGTGGCGGTGCTGACTTCGAGCTGCTCGGGAGCGGCGGCATTGCCTTCCTGGGAAACCGTGACGGTCTCGACGGAGCCCATCGGCATGGTCACGAGGACCTGCGCGGTACGCCCGGTGGTGTGGTCATTGGCCGCCGCGGTCAGTTTTACATCGTGATAGGCGCCGTCGCCGGGGACGGTGGCCGGTTCGACCGTCAGCCATTCCGCTTCGGTCGCCACGGTCATGGTATAGTTGCCGCGGACGGAGAAAGTGGCCTCTCCCCCTTCGGCCGGAACCGAGAGCCGAACGGCGTCCGCCTTGACGATAAGGTCCTCAGGATCACCGGTCTGGCCGTCGCCGTGGACCTCATAGATGATGTTGTTGTAATCCGCTTCCGGGATGGCGCCGCCGTTGACGCTGGTCTTGGAGCCGTCGCCGTCCAGCAGGGCCTGGTAATCCTTGGGCGCGGCAATCTGCCGGATCCCGCTCGCAAGGCAGGTGACGGAGCCGGCAACGCGGATGGGCTTGTCGGGCGTGCCGTAATGGAGGGTACTGTAGCCGCTCTGGCCGCTGAACCGCCCGGTGACGAAGCCCGCGGACTTGCAGGGGTTGTTGCCGTACTGGCCGGAGGCCTTGGTCCGCGCGGAAATGTTGCAGTTGACGATGCTGCCTTCGAACATCGTGGCGTCGCCGCTCGTGACCTTCGCCTGCCAGCCCTGGAGACCGCCGATGTAGGATTCCTTGTCGAGGAGGATATCCAGGTCCCCGTAGTTCTGGTTGTTCCCGGTGGGGAGGGACCCTTCGATGTAACCGACGATGCCGCCGATGTAGGATTTCGCGCCGGCCTTGTTGGTCGAGATGACGCCTTCCTTGTGGTTGATGCAACCGGTCAGCGCGCCGCCCTCCTGCCGGGGGGTAATGCCGCCAAGGAAGTAGGCGCCCGTGTTGGCGAGGGGCTTGCAGCTGACGGGACCATAGTTCTCGCAGTCCCGGATCGTACCGTAACTGTAACCGGTCATACCGCCGAGATAGGCGTTGGCCGTGGCGTTTTCAGGGATGTAGTCGATGGCCCCCCGGTTGACGCAGGCGGTAATCGCGGCGTCGGGATAGAGGTAACCGGCGATGCCGCCGAGATAGAGTTTCGTCGAGCGCGTGCCCGTAACCGTGAGGGCGGCGTCATTCTCGCAACCGTCGATCGTGCCGTAGTTCTGGCCCGCAAAGGGACCGAAATACTGGTCGGCCTCCCCGGCGGGGACCTCGAAGGAGCAGCTGCCGTCGATCCGGAGTCCGGCAATCAGACCCTGGTTCCGCAGGATCAGCGGGGTCGAAGCGTGCAGATTCTTGATCTTGAAGCCATTGCCCTGGAGGACACCCTTGAACTCGCCGGCGGGGACGAAGGTCTTGCCGGCCATGTCGATGTCCGCCGAGAACGCGATGGACTCCCCTTCTTCGAGGGCGGAGGCGCAGGTTCCGAGGAAATAGACGAGGTCGTCCGCGGAGGCGATGCTCTCCGGGATGGCCGGGCGCTCATAGAAAGGCTGGCTCACCGCGATGGTCCGGGTCAGGGAAGGGCTTTTCAC
>JAEEGL013806018.1_pt1 | contig 10123 bp, 5 predicted proteins | sample 9134231 | NCBI WGS metagenome assembly JAEEGL01 (sample SAMN16246548, study PRJNA631951) | gut metagenome | biome: gut microbiome; feature: rumen; material: fiber-attached | host: Bos | place: Iran: Karaj | collected 2018-10
CTCCGGCACACCCGGACAGTTTATAGGACTTGCACTCTTCCTTGCGGTATATATAGCCATAAGCTATGACATACTTAAGAATGCGGTCCTTAATACGATCCACGGCAGCATGCTCGATGAGAACTTCCTTATGATGATCGCATCCATAGGAGCTTTTATCATAGGCTCATATTCCGAGGGAGTTGCTGTCATGCTCTTCTATCAGATCGGCGAGTGGTTCCAGTCATATGCAGTAGGCAAGAGCCGCGAGTCCATAAAAGAGCTTATGAGTATCAGGCCCGACTATGCGGTCGTGCTTCGTGACGGAAGCGAAGAAGAAGTTGATCCTGACGAGGTTGAGGTCGGCGAGACCATAGTGGTACGTCCCGGAGAGCGCATACCCTTAGACGGTATCATCACCGAAGGCATGTCATCCTTAGATACTATGGCCCTTACAGGCGAGAGCCTGCCAAGAGATGTGGTAACGGGCAATGATGTCATCTCGGGCTGTGTTAACTTAAGCGGTCTCCTTCATATAGAAGTCACCAAAGAGTTCGGAGAATCCACGGTATCCAAGATACTTGAGCTCGTGGAGTCCGCCACAGATAAAAAAGCGGAATCGGAGAACTTCATTTCTAAATTCGCCAGATATTATACTCCGTCCGTTGTGGCTGCAGCCGCTGTCCTTGCCATCATCCCCTCTCTTGTAACGGGAGACTGGCCTACCTGGATATACAGGGCGCTGTCATTCCTTGTTATCTCCTGCCCCTGCGCCCTTGTCATAAGCATCCCCTTAAGCTTTTTCGGCGGCATCGGCGGAGCCGGAAGGCAGGGTATACTGGTTAAGGGAAGCAGCTATTTAGAGCAGCTTGACAAGGCAGAGATTATCGCCATGGATAAGACCGGTACACTGACTAAAGGAGTGTTCGGCGTGGATAAGATATTACCTGCCGCAGCCGGTATCTCAGAAGATGATCTTTTACGGATAGCTGCGATAAGCGAGAGTTATTCATCGCACCCCATCGCAACATCGCTCGTGGATGAATTCAGCAGCCGCACCGGCCTTAACAAAGATAAGATCAAGGAAAAAGTGTCGGATATCACGGAGCTTGCAGGCCACGGAATCGAGGCTTCCATTGACGGAGCCGTATACTATGTAGGCAATGCCAAGCTCATGACAGACAGAGGCATAGATACCAGAGTAAGAGTATCCGCAGACAGTAACGATAACGAAAAAAACGATGAGACCGGTTCTGATAAGACCGCCAAAGATAACGACGGTTCGGCCGGAACGATAGTATATGTAGCGGATGATAAGCGACTGTTAGGCTGCATTCTTTTATCGGATATAGTCAAAGAGGATGCCGCTGATGCTGTAAGATCGCTCAAAGAATCAGGCATAAAGCGCGTAGTTATGCTGACCGGCGACAGAAAAGCCACCGCCGAGGCGGTGGCCGAAAAGATCGGTATTAAGGAATATCACTCAGACCTGCTGCCCGGTGATAAAGTTGATATAGTCGAGAAACTGATGGATGACAGATCCGCAGACGGCAAGCTCATCTTCGTTGGGGACGGCATCAATGATGCGCCCGTGCTGGCCAGAGCCGACATCGGCATCGCCATGGGCGGCTTAGGCTCGGATGCAGCGATAGAAGCCGCTGACATAGTCATCATGACGGATGAGCCTTCCAAGATCGCCAAGGCCGTTGCCATATCCCGCAGGACCCTTCACATAGTCAAGGAGAACATAGTCTTTGCCATCGGAGTCAAACTTCTTATACTGGCTCTTGCCGCATTGGGATTTGCCACCATGTGGGCTGCGGTATTTGCAGATGTAGGTGTTGCCTTCATAGCGATCTTAAATGCCATGAGAGCACTTAAGACTACTTAAGGCTGTCCAGATATTTCGTCATCTTCTCCTGAATCGACTTGGCTGCCGTGGAAGCATCATATGCACCCATGAAGTAGCCTTCCGATTCTTCCGATAAAATGGTATATACTTCATTATAATCCGAGGAGAGCCTGTTTATCCTGTATATCTCGTTAAGCAGCGCGTCTCCTTCTTTTTTGGACAAAGGCGTAAGCTCAACGTACTCCGAACCCACAAGATAGGTCGGTGTCTCCCAGGTGAAGTTGTACTCATCTTCGTAACTCTTATATTTTTCTCCCGCACTCCTTACTGCCTTCTCAAGCCTTATCTTGGCGGTCGGAAGATTGAGATACATCTGATCTGCGATATTAGGATCAAAGAAGCGCTTAACAAACTCCCACGCTCCGTCCTTATTTTCGCATCCCTCGCTTATGGCTATGCAGTTATAGCATGAGATGCAGCTTCCTACAGAACCTGTAGTAGGGAAGCCTACCATTGAGATATCATCACCGAACACCCCGAATCTGGCCTCTAAGTATTCATTAAAATCGTATATCGATCTTATCTCACACAAGACCTCGCCGTTCCTGAACGGAAGGGCATAGCCGCTGTAAGGACCCTCATGACTGTCATCATAGGTATAGTCGTACTGACTCGGATAGGTATTGGCAAATGAGAGTATCTTCTGGAATTCGGTATTGTCAAAGTCACAGCTGAGATTCTCCCAGTCGATGTAATCATCTGCCGTATTGCGCATTATATTGTAAAACAGCGAACTTCTCGTATTGTCCTGAGAATAAACGGAAGCACCGGTCCAGTTTGAGGTGTACATGAAATCACTGAGCTTATTGCCGGACGTAGAGTTCATGTATGAGCTCTTGCATATGGCGGTATTAATGATAAAATCAGGCGAGAACACATACAGTTTACCGTTCATCGACAGTGCTTCTATAACATTCGGAGCATAATCATCAAGATCTATTGCAGGATCTGCCTCTGCCATAGGCTTAAGATCCGCAAGCAGTCCTTTGCTCATATAGGCCTTAAAGGGCACTCCATTACTCAGAAGCATTACATCAGGTCCGTTTCCGGCCATCATATCTTCGTTAAAGAGCCTGTAGCCTTTTTCATAGTCATACTCCATATCTATATTTGAATAGTCATGTACGATTATCCTGTAATCGTCGCTCTTCTCATTAAATGAATAGATCTGCTTATAGATATCATCCGGCATGCCGATGCATCCGAATATAAGCTTCTCCCTTGAATCACTCTTAAGATCATCCGGTGTGAATCTTGCAACGACATGCGATTCTAAATCATAATCATAGAACGAGCCGATGATACTGCCGTCATCACACAGCTTGACATCATCAAGACATGTCACCATCCTGTTGGTCACGGGGAAGGCCATGACCTTCTCACATTTATCCGCAACAGGATCAAACTTATATATACCGTTGTCGGCACATATCATAAGTTCATCCCCGCTTCCCTCATTTACGGAGAACACCGAACTCATTAAAAATGAGGGGGACCCTATATCCTTGCGGCTTCTGGAATCAAAATTGACGATCGAATTTTCAAAATCCTCAACGCCGTATGATGATACCAGTATATCCCCGTCCGATAAGGGATAGAAATTCGCAAAGTCCTCAGCATCATCAAATGTGATCCTGTCGGCGGGCGCGCGGTTCTTAAATGTCATTATGCCCTCATTGGTAAGGGCCAACAGTCTGTCATTATCATCAATGATTATGTCCCTTAAGCAGAAATCATCATCCGCATCCTCAAATAAGGCCGAATCAATGATCTCGCCCTTTTTGTTGTATCCCAAGAGCTCGTAGGCTGTAAAATAACCTCTGTTTTCGTCATAATTCTGTATGCCATGGATAAAATACACATTTCCCTTGGAATCGATATTAAAATCATAATAGCTGTCACTTGAGTCATTATGTTCCACAAAGCCGCCTATCTCACGGCCGTCATAATCATAGAAAGTGACATCCAGCGTAAGATATCCGTCCGGGTATGACTCTTCATCGGCGTATTCATAATCGTAATCATAATTTGTGATACCTACCACGAAGCAGTCATCATTATATGCGATATCGCCATAAGCCATCTCCTCTATCAGGATCTTATCAAGCTTATATGAATGCGCATCATCGTCAAAAACCCCGGTAGTCTCACCCGAATTATCGACCATACCGTTCGTATCAGTCTCCGGGACATCATCTGTCGAAGGCTCCTCTGTGGACTCCTCCGTGGGTTCGGGTATGTCAGACTCAGGCTTTTTCTTACCGCAGCCTGCAAGTAATGACAATACACACACTGACGCAAGCGCCAGTACGAGTATGCGTCTTAAGATATCGGTCTTTCCTGTTCTTTTGCTCTTACTCATGTTCTTCTCCCTCATTTTCCTCTCCCTCGTTTTCATCAAGTATCTCATCTATGATGTCGTAGATCTCATCTCTCCCTGCCTTGGTGACTGCGGAGAACGGGATCAGTATATCATCCTGCTTAAGCCCGAGTGTTTCCCTTATCACTTTGACACACTTGGCTACTTCGCTCCTCTTAAGCTTATCCAGCTTGGTGGCTATGATGACAGGCTTAAAGCCGTTGTCCATGATCCAGTTGTACATATCTACGTCATTGGCTCCGGGCTTATGCCTTATATCTATCAGCAGAAAGACCCTCTTAAGGCAGGACGACTTGTTAAGATATCTCTCGATCATCTTGCCCCATTTGGCCTTTACTTCAACACTTACGGAAGCATAGCCGTATCCCGGAAGATCGACCAAGTACAGTTCTTTATTGATATTGTAAAAATTGATGGTCTGGGTCTTTCCCGGGTTCTGGCTTATCCTGGCAAAGGACTTACGATTCATTATCGCGTTGATAAGCGAGGATTTGCCCACATTACTCTTACCCGCAAAAGCTATCTCCGGCAACGTATTATCCGGAAGCTTACTGGTGACGCCACAGACCGTTTCAAGTTCAACACTCTTTATGACCATTTTATCCCCTCAAGACTTCAAGGCCTCATTTACCACTTCTTTCATGGACGATACAAAGACTATCTCCATGCCGCCTGTGATCTCCTCTGATAATTCCTCTACATCCTTTTCGTTTTCTTCAGGTACAAGGACCTTACGTATCCCGGCAGTCTTGGCAGCCAGGAGCTTTTCCTTAAGTCCGCCTATCGCAAGGACTTTGCCCCTTAAGGTAATCTCACCCGTCATGGCTGTCTTACAGTCAGCTTTCCTTCCTGTGACAGTGGACAATAAAGCAGTAGCCATTGTTATACCGGCACTGGGACCGTCCTTGGGAACCGCACCCTCCGGGATATGTAAATGAAAATCATTCTCTGTAAATACCTTGGGATCCACATGATATGTCCTGCCTACGGAACGTACATAACTCATGGCAATGGTCGCAGATTCCTTCATCACATCACCCATCTGTCCCGTAAGTTTGATCTCACCCTTGCCGGGCATCATGTTCACTTCTATCTGCAGAGTCTCACCGCCTACGGCAGTCCACGCGAGTCCTCTTACTATACCGACTTCATCCTTCTTATTGGCCATAATGGATGAATACTTGCGCTTGCCGAGATAGTCCGACAGGTTCTTTGAACCTACGGTTATCTTTAAGGTTGCAGGATCCGGCTTGGCCTTGGATCTGCTTCTTTTCTTAGCAGGGGCAGACTCCCGCTTTTTTTCTTCTTCCTGAAGTGCAGTGAGCTTGGCCTTGGCACACTTACGCGCAACCTCACCGAGCTTTCTCTCAAGCTCTCTGACACCGGCTTCACGCGTATAATAACGTATGATATCTTTGATCGCTCCGTCGGTTATCACAAGGTCTTTCCTGCTCATACCGTTGGCTTCATACTGCTTCTTAAGAAGATGTTCCTTTGCTATATGGAACTTCTCATTCTGGGTATATCCGGATACCTCTATAAGCTCCATCCTGTCAAGAAGCGGACGCGGTATCTTGCTGACATCATTGGCCGTTGCGATAAAAAGAACATCCGAAAGATCTATCGGTATCTCGACATAATGATCCCTGAACTGCTTGTTCTGGTCAGGATCCAATACCTCAAGAAGTGCCGAGAACGTGTCACCCTTATAGTCATTGCTGACCTTATCTATTTCATCCAAGAGCATCAACGGGTTCTTGACGCCTGCATGACGAAGGCCTGTGGCTATACGGCCGGGCATTGCTCCCACATAGGTACGTCTGTGGCCTCTTATCTCCGCTTCATCCCTTACTCCGCCAAGGCTCACTCTTATATATTCTTTCTCAAGAGCTCTTGCTATACTCTTGGCTACGGATGTCTTACCTGTACCGGGAGGTCCCACTAAGCACATGATGGGGCTCTTACCCTTACTTGTAAGGGCTCTGACTGCCAGGAATTCCAGAACTCTCTCTTTTACCTTCTCAAGCCCGTAATGATCGGCCTCAAGTATCGCGGATGCATGCGAAAGATCCGTATTGTCAGCAGAAACATGGTCCCACGGCAGTTCCAAAAGAGTCTCGATATATGATCTCTGAACATAGCCCTCCTGGCTTGAATCAGAGATATTGTCAAAACGGCGTATCTCCTTACGGATCTTCTCCTTGATCTCATCAGAGGCTTCAAGCTCGTCGGTCTTCTTAAAGAAGAGCTCGGAATCGGTGTATTCCTCACCTTTACTGAGTTCCTTACGTATATATGCCATCTGCTCTCTTAAGATATATTCGCGCTGGTTCTTATTGACCTTCTCCTGGATATCCTGATTGAGCTTATGGTGGATCTTGGCTATGTCTGTCTCCTGACAGAGGATAGTGGAAAGTATCTCATATCTGTCAGCCGTTGAGACTGCTGCCAAAAGCATCTGCTTCTTATCAAAAGAAAGCGGGATGTTCATGGCGATCCTGTTGACGATCTCTCCCAAGTTCATGGAAGGATCGATCTGTGAATTCAAGGTCTGGCTGATACCAGGATGGTAATCCAGATAACCGCTAAGCATCTCTACCATCGTACGGAAGGCTGCTTCCTCGTATGCGCTGTCACTGCTTATATGACCGTCATCCTCTTCAATGACCTCGATCTCACCTTCTGCATATACACTGCCGGCCTTGACCGATGTCATGGAGATCAGTCTTCCCCTGCCTGTTCCTTCTGCAAGGACTCTTATCGTATTGTTGGGCAGTTTGGTGATCTGCCTTACCTGGATTATCGTACCGACTTCATACAGGCCGTCTATTCCGGGGGCTTCTTCGGTCATCACACGCTGAGTAACGGCGAATAACTTGCCGCCGCTCTTCATCGCCACTCTCACCGCCGCTATCGAAGGCTTGCGGTTTAAGTCAAAATGTATGACCATTCCCGGGAATATGGTCAGTCCCTTTAATGCTACTACAGGTATGTTCACTGTGATCCTCCGTAATAAGGTAAAAAAAGTCCGCAGCCAAACAGACGCTGCGGACATTTATTCTAATTTCTGGATACGAGGGGCTGTTCGCCGTCTGTTACCGATGCTTTGGTGATCGTACATCCGGTAATGTCATCATCGGACGGTATCTCGAACATCACATCCGTCATGATCTTCTCCATGATGGTACGAAGTCCTCTGGCTCCCGTCTTCTGCTCATAAGCCTCGTCCGCAATGGCCTCCACTGCATCATCATCGAAGGTAAGATTAACTCCGTCGAATCCGAAGAGCTTCTTGTACTGCTTGATGAGCGCGTTCTTGGGTTCCTTGAGTATCCTGACAAGAGATTCCTTATCAAGGCCCTCCAAAGATACCCTTATGGGCACACGGCCTACAAACTCAGGTATCAGACCGAACTTGATAAGATCGGGAGTAGATACATGGCTTAATACCTCTCCTATATCGCTGCCTGATTTCTTGCCAAGCTCAGCATTGAAACCAATGGACTTACGATTGAGTCTCTCTTCTATGATCTTATCCAGACCGTCAAAAGCTCCTCCGCATATGAAAAGAATATTGGAGGGATCGATCTGTATCAGTTCCTGATGAGGATGCTTACGTCCGCCCTGTGGAGGAACGGATGCCATAGTACCCTCTACTATCTTAAGAAGAGCCTGCTGTACGCCTTCACCCGATACATCTCTTGTGATTGATACGTTCTCACTCTTCTTGGTGATCTTATCTATCTCATCGATATAAATTATGCCGTATTCAGCCCTCTCGACATCATAATCCGCTGCCTGTATGAGCTTAAGCAGAATGTTCTCTACATCTTCACCCACATATCCGGCCTCGGTCAGTGTCGTGGCATCTGCGATCGCAAAAGGAACATTGATGATACGTGCCAGGGTCTGTGCAAGATAAGTCTTGCCGCTTCCCGTAGGTCCCATCATGATGATGTTACTCTTCTGAAGCTCCACATCATCCTCATCGTCCTTATTCTCGCTTAACACTCTCTTGTAATGATTATATACCGCTACGGAGAGAACCTTCTTGGCCTCATCCTGGCCGATAACATATTCATCCAGAAACTGCTTGATCTCTATGGGCTTAAGCAGGTTGATATCCTTGCTGATATCCGCACCTTCCGGCTCATCCTTATCACCGAATTCTTCTTCAAGTATATCGCTGCATATCCCCACACATTCATCACATATGAAGATATTGCCCGGACCTGCGATGAGCTTTAATACTTCGCTCTGGGATTTGCCGCAAAACGAGCAGCAAACCTCACCGCTTCCCTGATTATTTCTCATCTGCATTAACCTCAACCCTGCTTGTTACTACCGAATCAATGAGGCCGTATTCCTTGGCTTCCTCGGCGTTCTTCCAGTTGTCTCTCTCGGTATCTGCAGCCACTGTCTCAAAGTCCTGACCGGTATTTGCAGCTAAGATCCTGTTTAATTTCTCTTTGGTCTTAAGGATATGCTCAGCCGTGATCTGGATCTCGGTAGCCTGACCCTGCGCACCGCCGCTGGGCTGGTGTATCATGATCTCCGCATTGGGAAGAGCGAATCTCTTGCCCTTGGCACCGCCTGCTAAAAGGAATGCACCCATGCTCGCAGCCATTCCTATGCAGATGGTCGAAACATCACACTTGATATACTGCATGGTATCATATATAGCCATACCTGCCGTTACAGATCCGCCGGGACTGTTGATATAGAGATTGATATCCTTCTCGGGATCCTCAGCTTCCAGGAATAAAAGCTGGGCAACTATCGTAGCTGCATTATCTTCCCTGACTTCCTCACCCAAGAATATTATCCTGTCCTTAAGGAGTCTTGAATAGATATCATAAGAACGCTCTCCGCGACTTGTCTGTTCTATGACATAAGGTATTAAACTCATTTTACTCTACCTACTTTCCTTCTTTTGCATTCTCTGTTACGAATTCTACTGCCTTGGTAACGGCAATATCCTCCATCATCTGCTTCTTGCCCTCTTCGCCTAACATCTCAAGGACTTTATCCTTCTCCATCTTGTAGCTGTCCATGAGTTCTTCGACTTTCTTGTCGAAGTCTTCCTCAGACGCAACTATTCCTTCTGCCTTGGCTACAGCTTCAAGCACGAGCCTTGACTGGATACGATCCATTACCTGAGGCTCAACCTGCTCAAGCAGCTTGTCTGCCGTCATACCGGTAAACTGCATGTACTGGTCAAAACTTAAGCCCTGTGACTGGATCCTCTGGGCGAACTCTTCGATCATCTGTCTCTTCTGGGTATCCTTCATTGCCTCGGGGATCTCCATCTTGGAATCTTCGATGATCGCCTTGATGACTGCATCTTCCTTGGCATTCTTAGCATCTGCAGCCTTCTTCTCCTCTAAGTTCTTACGAACATCTGCCTTATATTCATCCAGTGTATCAAACTCAGATACCTCTGATGCAAATTCATCATCAAGATCGGGAAGCTGCTTCTCCTTGATCTCCTTGACAGTGCACTTAAACGTTGCATCCTTACCCTTAAGATCATCAGCCTGGTAATCTTCGGGGAATGTAACATTGACCTCACACTCGGATCCGATCTCCTTGCCGATAAGCTGATCCTCAAATCCCGGAATGAACTGGCCGGAACCGATAGTAAGAGGATAGTTCTCACCCTTACCGCCGTTAAATGCTACACCGTCAACAAAGCCTTCGAAATCGATGATGGTCTCATCACCGTCTTCTACGCTACGATCTGTAACTTCGATCTTTCTGGCCTGCTTTTCCTGCTCCTTCTTAAGAGCTTCCTCAACATCTGCATCGGTAACGGTAACATCGATAGCATCGATCTTAACTCCCTTGTACTC
>JAEEGL015133953.1_pt1 | contig 10123 bp, 7 predicted proteins | sample 9134231 | NCBI WGS metagenome assembly JAEEGL01 (sample SAMN16246548, study PRJNA631951) | gut metagenome | biome: gut microbiome; feature: rumen; material: fiber-attached | host: Bos | place: Iran: Karaj | collected 2018-10
CGATACCTGAACGGCTGCAGTCTCCCAAGCGTATTACCCAACGAACCCCCAACCCCCAGCGGCTTCCCCCAAGCATCATATCGATACCACACAACAAAGTTGTTGCTCTCATCAACCAGCCCAAATACATCGCCCTGCAACGTGTACATATAGCGATAGCTGACGCCATTGTACACCACGATCACAGGCTTGTTGTCCGCACCATAGAAGAAGTGCATTTCATCGTTGCCGTTCTTCATGTGGACGATGCTCTTTCCGTGCAGTGTGTATTCGGTTGTGCCGGTGCTTGTAGCGGTCTTCTTTGTGCGGAGGCCGTCTTCGTTGTATTCAAATGACACCGTTTCGCCGGGCTTGCTCATGTAAGCAAGTTGTTTGCCGTGCTGCCAGGTGTATTGCCAGGTGCCGTCATTCAGCGGGTTTCCAATGCTGTCATAGGTGATTGCCACGCCGTCCAGCGCGGTCAACTGGTCTTTCCAGGCGGCATTTCCGTAGGTGTAGGTGTGGCTTTCCGTGGCGGTGCCAACAGCGCCGGTTGTGTACGGATAGGCAGTTTTCGTTAGAATGTTGCCGCCGAGATCATAGGTAAAGATCCAGGTCGTGCCGCTGCCTGCCGTCCAGTCCGTCGGGTCATTCACACGGATCAGCTGGCCAATGGCGTCATACTGATAGGTGATGCTCGTTCCGCCGTCAATGAATTCAGTGATCCGGCCACAGTCATCGTAACTGTACTGCATGATAACGCCGTGGGCGTTGATTTGCGAGATCAGCGGCGTGGTGCTGCCGTCTTGGTTATCCAGGTATGAGTACTGTGCGCCGGCGATCATGCTGGTGCTTTCCACACCCGTGTTCTGGTTTACCAGTCTGCCCAGCTTGTCGTAGCTGTACTTGGATCGCATGCCGTTGCTGTACTGTAAGAGGACGGGGCGGTTCTCGTCATCGTACCCGAAACTGGTCGTGTACTTCGTCCGGGCCGCGCCCACGTGCTCCGCGAACTGGTGGGGCAGATCGTAGGCGTTGTAGGTCAGCTTGCCGGTGTACAGATGCGCGTTCCCCGCGAGATGGGTCTTCTGACACGGACGGCCCGCGAGATCATAATCGGTGTAAACCGTCACGCCCCTTGCGTGGTCGACGACATAGGCCACCCGCCCCTGCGCGTCATAGCCGTAGGAGAAGCGGTTGGCGCTTGCACCGTCATACCGGACGCCAATCACACGGCTGAAGCTGTCATACAGGTACCGCACAGAGCCAACCGGGTCATTCAGGCTTCCGAAGGTGACGCTCTCCACCATCCGCAGCAGCGCGTTGTAGGCTGTGGTGCTCAACACGTTGCTGCCCACGCTCACCGTGGTCTGCCGGCCCAGGCTGTCGTAGCCGAAGCTGTAGGTGACGTCGCCGGAGGCGTCCGTGGTCGTGTTGTGGGTTGTGGCGGTCAGATAGCCCTTTGTGGCATCGTAGGTGTTTTCGCTCTTCACCTCCTGCCCGTTCAGCATGGTCGAGGTCTTCGTCAGTCTGCGGAGAGTGTCGTACTGGCTGTTCACCTCCTGCCCCTTGGGGTCGGTCACTTTCGTCACAACGCCCTTGTCGGGATCGGTTGTCGTAGTCACCGTCTTGCCCCTGGCGTCCGTCTGCGTCGCCACATAAGTGCCCGCGGAAGTATAGGCGGCAGTACTCTGGATATATTTCAACAGGCCACCCGTGGAATCCTCTACTTTGGCCTGCGTTGGATTTCCATAGGCGTCGTAAAGATACCCGGTCTTCGTTCCAAGCGGCGAGATGGAGTATTGCAGCAGATGCTTCTTCTTTTCGGCTTCTGTGCTGCCCCAATTGTAAGTTGTGCTCACCGTCCGTCCCGGCGCGGTACTGGTGAGGACATTGTTGTAACCGTCATAGGTTGCACCGCCCGCGATGCCGGATGCGCCGGTCCGCTTCTTGCAGTTTCCCTTTGCGTCGTAGACATAGTTAGTGCCGAACTGCTCCTTGTAGAGGAAGAGATTCGAAAAATATGCATGGTTGATCTGATGATTATAATGGATTACAATCCGTATCCAGTCAATTGTCCGGTCCGAAACATATTCCCCGCACGCAAACTGCCATTCCCCTTCCTGCGAGTGGAAGTCTACTGTCCCAAGATGCGTCCATTTCGTCCACTCGGTTTGATTGCTGCCGGAATACCAGATCTGGAGGCTCGTATAGATATTTTCGCCGCGGTTCGCTGGTTTTGCAAATGCCGCACACCATCCGCCCAGGGTCAAATGCTCTCCCGGGTTCACCCTCATATGAATCGTCTGATACGTTTTGGGATACCTGTCATATCGTCCCAGGATCTTTACTGCGTTGCCTTCAACCGCATCCGGCATGTCTTCCTCGCAGTTCGCCCTGACGACTCCGCTTACATAGGAAGAATCACCGCTCTCGACTGTCCACGGCGCAGGCAATGTCGTGCCGCTCAAGCTGTGAAAATCACTGTTCTCAATCAGATTGATATGGTTTGCTGCCTGGCCTGTTTCCAACTGTGCGCAGTCCCAACGCGCAATCGTTCCGCTGCTGGTACCCTGCGCAACCAGGTCGCAATATACACTGGTGACGCCTGTGGGGACTGTAAAGGTTACCTGTGTGCGCGTCAGGTCCGTTCCGTCTTCGGCATATGTCACAGGCACGGATTCCCATGTCTGTGAACCGGCCGTTACCCGCAGGAAACAGGTCGGTCCTTCGGTTTCAACATATCCTGAAAGGGTATAGGCTTTCTCTGACTCCAGTGTCACGGTTTGTCGTGCTGACAGTACATTGCCGTTGGTGACAGTGAATCTCTTATATGCCCAGCCAAAGTGTCCGGTAGTATACATATTGTCGATTGTGCCTGTTCCTACCTTGACCCACGCGCTGTCGCCCCGCAGCATCAGACCGTCTGTCAGCAGGTTATTGACCACCCGCTGGACCCGGCTCGTGGTGGTGGGGTGGTTGATCGGCGCGTCAGCGTTCTCTCCGCTCTGGTCATAGTTTGCGTAGATCGCGTAGCCCAGACCATCGTCCACAGAGATGGCGTTGCCGTTGTCGTTGAAGTGATACCGCAGGGACTTCCCGGTCAGCAGATCCTTTACAACGCAGCGCCGGATGCCGTAGTGATACTGGGTATGGCTGGCGGTCTGCGCATCCGTGCCCGTGCCGCCGGTTACCTGTGTCTCGGTCACCACATGGGGCAGACCGTCTACCGCAGTGGTGTTGGCATAGGTGAATTCGGCCTTGATGCCCTCTGGGCCAATGGCGCTCGTCAGCAGGCGATATCCGGAATTGGGATCCACGTAGTAGCTGAAAACACTTTTCCGGCTGTCCGATCCATTGGAATCTTCATAGTTGATTCCGCTAAGATTGCTGGCGGTATAAGTGAACCGGACGCAACTTGTGCTGTCCTGCCAGGGCGTGATGATGGCCGTCAGCAGATCGCCGGTGTATGTGAACGTGGTGATCCGCCCCGCGCCGTCCTCAATCTGCGCGATCTTCATGCCGGTGGCGGTCACCGTGATGGTATTTCCGCATGCGTCCGCAATGGCGGAGATCAGCACCTTGTCCGTTGCCGGATTCGCCGCATCCGGTGTCGCGCTGATGGGCGGGAAGGTCATCACATTGTCGCCCTTGTCGGTGATCGTGATGTTCTCAGTGCCCGGAACCAGTTTCATGGACAGGCCGGACTCATCCACGTATTCAGAGGTGGAGCCATACCAGACCGGCCTGAACCAGTGCTCGGTGCCGTCTCCGTCGGTATACACATAATAGACGGTCTCGTTCAGGTATTCCTTGTGCAGGGTTTGATGGAAGTTCGTCTGCCAGCCATAGCCGCAGAAGAACGGATTGGCGTCGGCATAGCAGGAATTGTAGACATGCGTCACGGAAACCGGCATGCGCGCACCGTTCATGGAGGTATCATCATGCAGGAAGATCATATTGCCGTTGACCAGGCTGACCTGTCCGGTTCCGGCCCGGCCTGCGCTCACGCTGCCATAGGTGAGGTAATCCTCCAGACCGGCCAGGGAGGCATACTCGATATCGAAATAGGGCCGGAAATCAGACGCGGCTTCCGTGGAGTAGAAAATCGCGTTGCGATAGGTCGTATCCCGCGGCGAAGTCAGCACAAGGCCGTTATTGGTTCCCAGGTACCACTGCCGGGCCATGGCTGTGATGTCAAACGCCTTGTAATAGCCATAGCTGTAGTCGCTTTTGATGAGGATGTAATCCTGAATGCGATCCTCGCCATAGGTCGGGAGCGTCGCATAGGTTACATCTGACGCGGTCCACGGGGCAAAGACGTCCCGGCAGTAGACACCCGTCTCGCCGCTGGGCTTCACGGAAGCCCTGACGTGCAGCTTGCCGGACGTGATAAAGTGGCTGGTGCCCAGCGGCGGCAGCTGAGTCACCTGCAGCAGGGAATACCGCAGACCATATCCGGTGCTGTCGGTGGCGTACAGCCGATCGGCCGCGCTGAAATCAGTGGTATATCCGCTGCGGACATAGGTGTCGACGATGCCGCCGTTCTCGCGGGCGGTGCGCACCGCGGGATCCAGCGTCACAGGATACGCGGCCTTCTCCATGAACGCGGGATCCGGCGCGCAGGTGAGCCGCAGCCCGGTCTCCGTCGGTTCACAGGTGACGGCCACCTTGCCCTCGTTTTCCTCCGCGTCCCGAAGGAAGGGCGGCGCGATGACAAAAACGGGCTCTCCGGCTTCATCCGTCAGGATGATATCGCCGTTGGCCTGCTTCTTTGCGGACAGCCTGCCGGTCTCCATGCGGAATGTAATTGCTCTGGCCGCCTCAGGGGATGCGAAGCTGAACGCGTCATGAAACCGGAAGCCCGTCCTGCACGTCATATCCATGCCGGGGAAGATTTCCTTGTATACAACCTGCCCCTCCGCGTTCCGCTCCGCCTGGCGAAAGACATGCAGGGCATAATCCTCTTTCTCGTCTTCGCCGGCCTCGCCCTCAAACGTCTCCGGCTTAACGGCCTTTGCGTCCTCGATCTGCCAGGAGACCCTGTGGTCCTTCAGATCGCGAAGCTCGACGCTGGTGGGAGTACAGACGGTGATGAGATTAGAGCCGACGCTCTGAAGGGCGTCGCCTTCGACCGGCTTGAAGCGGGCGTCGATCTCCTGCCATTGCCGCTTTTCTGTATTGTATGTGTGGATCGGCACGGCGCTTTGGAGGGCGCGGTATTTGCCGGGACCGACGGTGAAGGTTTTGCTGAAAAGTGTGCGACATTTAATGACCTCTGTAGAAACAAACAATCTTTTGCTGTCCTGAACGGCTGTAGTCATGTTTCTCCCTCTTTGTCACCTTGGTTTACCAAGTTTCTTTTACCAAGTTACAATGTTGCTTGTGACTGTTGTGGATTCTCCGGCAGTGTGTTATGCGATATGACTGACATATTTTTACGTTTGTGGACGTGCTGTTACGGAATCTGCTTGTCAGTATAGCATGGTTTCCTGCGACTGTAAAGATAAAAGCATGCTGGTTGTATGGCACGAGTAGTGCATCGTCCCGTTCAGCCGCTATGCTGTCGATTGACGCAATAACCCAGAACAGAAGAAACAGTGCGGCAAAAAACGCCGCCCCCCAAAAATCTCCCCTCCCAGTGCAAGGAACCCAGAGCTTCCCGTGACGCACCCCGGACAGGGAGTGCGTTTCGGACATGGGCTCACATGTCGCTCATCAGACGGGATCTGCGGGGTATGCCCGGTGTGCCTGCGTTATTCCCGCATCATGCGGATATACTTGTATGCCGTCGGCCGGGAGATGCCACACACTCTCGCCAGCTCCGTGACGGTCATCGTGCCGGATTCACAGGCCGGATAGTACTTCAGGAACACGGCGGGCAGATCGTCCTTCGTCACCGGCGGTCTGCCGATCTGTTTCCCTTTGGCCCTGGCATTCGCCATGCCGGAGCGCACTCTGGCGCGGATCATGGACAGTTCCAGCTCGGAGAACACCCCGGCCATCTGCAGGAACGCCATGCTCATGGCGTCGATCTCGCCGCCCCGGCAGTCGATGGTCACACTGTTCAGGATGACGAGGCGCAGGTGCTTCTCGCGGATCGTGTTCAGAATCTCACACAGCTGCTGCGTGGAGCGGGAGAGCCGGCTGACCTCCGTGACATAGAGGGAGCTGTTGGGCTCGATGTGCTCCAGCAGAAAGTCCAGCTGCGGCTTGACCTTCGCGTCGCCGTGCACGCGCTCCGTGATGATCTCCTCGGCGCCGGCTGCGCGCAGTTCGCGGACCTGGCGGTTGATGTCCTGACCTCTTTCTTCACCCAGGGAGCAGCGTGCGAAACCGTAGTTCTTGCTCATGACAAAAAGCCTCCTTGTCAAGTTTAGGGTTCAAGTGCCTGTTTACACAAATGCTGCTTCGAGAGGCCGCATTTTGACTTGGTGTGTCGGATCGGTAAAGCGCGGAAAGAAAATCATGTGTTTGATTGACGGCGTGTGAAGGAGGGCAGAGCGCCCTCACCCTGTCACCCCGTCCACCAGCTCCTGCATCAGGTCGATCACGGTCCGGGCGCACATGGCGCGCAGTGCTGCCGCGTCGGGGCCCGGTGTGTTCAGGACGTCCAGCAGCAGGTCCAGCAGGGTCTCCGCCATGTGTACATGCGCCATGGCGGAGCTCTCGCGCACGTTCTTCCTCATCTCAGCCAGCGTCATGATTACACCTCCATATCCTTGTTGCCCAGGATGTACTCCACGGCTTTTTGTGCCGCACCGGCCGCTGCGACAACCAAGCGCTTATCGTTCTGCAAGGCCTGCAGCCAGCCCTGGATATAGCCGGCACTATTTCGGAAGCTCTCTCTGGTCTCCAGGCCCGCGATGCTCACGAGGAACGCGCTGCCCATCTCGGCCACCAACTCTTCCTTGCTGTAATCCTCGCTGCCGAACGCCGCCACGTTGGTGATGCGGTTCAGACGGGACGGATGGCCCGTGGAGTGCGTCAACTCGTGGAAGCCCGTGCTGTAATACTCGGCCACGTTGTCATACTGGCTGATCGCCGGCACGACCACCTTGTCATCACCGGGGCGATAGAACGCCTGACTGCCGTTCTGCGCGATGAACTTCACGCCGCTGCGGGCCACATAGTCGCGGATGATTCGCTCGGCTTTCTCATCGGGCTGAACGGGATCCGTGACAGGCTTCGTCCACTTCGGCTTGATGGAGTCAGTCTGATCGATGTGGAACACCGTGTAATACTTGAGAATCGGCACCTGTTCGACCACTTCGCGCCCATCAGGCATGAGGATTACATCGCCGTCCTTCTTGTCCACCCACTTCCAAAACACAATCATGTGGCCCTTCTCGCCACGACGGATCTTCCCGCCCTCATCGTTGCACTGCTTGAACGTCAGGTACTCCCCGGGCCTGAAGCGCAGCAGCATCTGATTGAGAAAACTGTACGGCTTGCCGGTCGTGCGGCTGATGGCCAGGTCGTGCTCTCCGTGCCAGGACTTTCTCCACGGGATGCGTCCGGCGCTCAGTTCGGCGATCATGCGGTCGGTGATCTCGGTGTACAGGTCAAACATGGTGAAGCTCCTTTCTTCTCTGGTCCTCAGTTGTTCTTGGCCCACAGGTTGTACTCGTTGCGCATCTCGCTGTCCTCATCGCCCTCGATGCGACGGATCAGCGCTTCGGCCATCTCGGCCTTCATGCGCTCAGGCGCTTTCTGCCAGATGTCGGCCCACGTCGCCTCTTTGTCCCAGTCTTCTTCATCCGGATAGCCAAACAGAGCCATCTGTTCCTCGCTGACGTTGGTGTCAGCCCAATCGCGAAACTCTTCCTCTGCGGCTCCGGTGTCTTCAAGAAAACGGATCATCTCGTCGGCGCTCATGTACAGCGTCCACTCATCCGCACTGCCGTAGAACGCGTCGAACAGGCGGTCGTAGTGCCGTTCAGCCGCAAAGTCGATCTGATGCTGCGTCATGTCAAACAGGTTCATCGTTCTCCTCCTTGTCAGATTGTTCTGTGTTTTCGGCGGGGCAGATCGGCGGCAAATCCCTGAGTATGTTTACAGAGACTTGCCACCAATCCGGCCGCAGCGGGCATCAGGTGTGGATCTCATACCGCACAGCCTGATACGCCTTGCCGTCCTTGCCGCGCACGGTGCGCTCATGGCGGCACAAACCGCCGTTCATGTTGTCGGTGGTGAAGTAGAAGTCGCGGCGCCAATCGGCTACCAGGTACACTTCGTCGGTGTCGCGCCAGTGGAAGCTGTCGCGCAGGGCCTTGCACAGTGCCCGCTTCTCCCGCTTGTCGGCACAGATCTTCCCGATGAGAGCCTGGCCGCTCTCAGAGAAAACCACTCGGGACTGCCGGCACACATCGCTGTCGATCAGCGCACGGACTCGGAAGCCGATCAGCGCTTTCTTCAGCTTGTCTGCCGGCATGATCAGCGTCTGCTGATAGCCGTGCAGCTTATCGCCGCGGCTGTCGTGCAGCGTCAGCCAGGTGAAGCGCATCGTCACCTTGTCGGCGCTGAAGCGGTGCAGGGCCAGGTAGTTGTGCAGGTCGCAGTCGATCAGGGTCGTGCCGTCGTTCTGCTCCAGCCAGGTGCGCAGACGCGCCGCACTGAGCATGAAGTGCTGGGAGCGGCCATGGGTCCTGTCGAGGGTCCAGAGCATCAGGAAGTCGCCGGAGAGCCGCATGGAGACGAGAATCGCGGTGGCATAGGGGATCAGGCTGCTGAACATGGTGTTGTCCTCCTTCTTGCTGTCGATGTGTGTGCAGGTTGCAGGGTGTCACGCGGACTGATGACGATAGGTCTGCGGGTCAAACAGGGCGTCCAGCTGCTCCGTGGTCAGGCCGAGGCTCTGCGCGAACGCCACGTACGCGTCGTGATCCGCGTCGCTGGTCAGGAACAGGCGGCAGATGCTGCCGCACAGCACCGGATCGCGCAGGCACAGCGTGTCGAAGAGCTCACGCATGGCCAGCTCGCCGTAGCAGTCGATGTACCACTGCAGGGCCTTCTCGCCCAGACCGTGGGAGCGGACGAACGGCAGGGAGAGAGTATTGAAGCGCTGGTTGGTGTCGAACAGGGTCTTCATGGGGCGATCCTCCTTCATGTGAGTCGTTGGGGTGCAAAGTGAAAAGAGGGAGACACGGCGCTTTGCCGCATCTCCCTCCATGCGGGAACAGGGTCACAGAGTCTCACGCCGTCTGCCCGGCGTTCAGGCGCACGAAGCGCAGCAGGGCCTCATAGTCGCTGTCGGACAACTCGCTGATCTTCAGGTCGGGGATGATGCCGTTCTGCGCCGCGGCGTTCCGGTACGCGCCGAACTGCTCCAGGGTGATGCCGATGCTCGCACAGAGGCCCTTCACGGCCGCAACCCGGGACTTGGCGGGCTTGGCGTCAGGCTGGGCTTCGTTCTGCGTGCCGGCGCTCTGCGTGGCATCCTGCCGCTCATCCTCCGGCAGGTCTTCGCCGGCGTAGATATACAGTCCGAGGCCGTGTCTCGCGATGGCCTTGGTGAGACTGCGCTGGATCGCCTTGTTCACGTCGGTGCTGGTGATCTGATCCACCGGGATGCTCCGGTTGCGGAAGTCCATGACGGGCAGCATCTCGATGTGCTGCAGCCCGTTGATGAACACGCCGGTCTTCACCCAAGCCGTGCGCCCATCATCAAAGTAATTGAGGGGTCCATGCACGGAGTCGCGCTCATAGACAGCGTAGTTGGCGTCGGGATAGCGCTTCTTCACCTCGGCCCAGGCCCACGCCCAGGACAAATAGGTCAGACCGTTCTTGCGCTCGGTGTGGTCGTTGACGTTGATGGCGTTCAGGGTCTCAAAGACACTCTTCATGGGCTTGTCCTCCTTCATGTCGGCAGAGTTCACGGTGTTGACAGCGTTCTTGGCGGTCTTGGTGTTCATGGGGATGCTCCTTTCTCGTCTGTCGGTGGGTTACACAGCGTTCTTCCAGGCGTTGTAGCGGTCTGTCAGGCTGTTGATGCGGATGTAGGACTCGATCAGCGCGATGGCCTCGCCGCGCGGCAGACCGTCCAGCGTGCCGGTGATCTGCTCCTCGTCGCCGCACTCCTCCAGGATGCGGTCCTGCAGTTCCAGATCCCAGGCGAAGTGCAGCAGGTCGTCCGGCCTGCGCA
>JAEEGL016107390.1_pt1 | contig 10123 bp, 10 predicted proteins | sample 9134231 | NCBI WGS metagenome assembly JAEEGL01 (sample SAMN16246548, study PRJNA631951) | gut metagenome | biome: gut microbiome; feature: rumen; material: fiber-attached | host: Bos | place: Iran: Karaj | collected 2018-10
CAAGCCCGGTAAGAAACCTTTGATACTCAGGATCAATAGCTTCGCCCTCTTCTTCCGGTTGAGAGTAAACAATATCGGCACTGTTCATACTCCCCGCGCTCATACCTATGACAATGCCATCGAAATCTTTCAGCAAGCTATGAGGGACGCCGGTTTTAAGGATTTCGAGCGCGGGGAGCGCGGCAGCACGGCGGAGCATTTGTCCGTGATTGAGTACAATACCAAGAAAGAATCGGAACGTCTGGCTGATTATGAGGCAAAGGAAACGGAAATCCTCATGGAGATTGACGCCCTGACCGAAAGGAAGGAAGAAGCCCTGGAGCAGGCCGACGCAGCCCAGGAGCGGGCAGACGCTGCCATTTCCCGATTGAATGAGTTGGCACCGAAGCTAAAAAACATCGAAGATTTTGCCCGTGAGTATTCCGACGATGCCGGCAAAGTGCTGCCGGATGCCGTGGCGCTGGAAAGCGCCAAGTCCTACCGGGAGAAAAAGGCCAAGCCGTTCTTTGAAAAGCTGACAAGGGTGCTGCGCAGTCTCTATAGCAAATATCTTGACCTCAAGCACAGCTTTGAGCGCCTCAGAGGAGATTACAGCCGTCTCCAGCAGCGGTATGCTTCCTTGGACGCCTCTTTTGACCGGGTACAGGAGGAAAACCAGGAGCTGAAAGCGGTTGCCAAAGACTATGATACTCTCTGTCGTGGCTACGGCGAAAAGAAGATCGCCGCCCGCGTCCGGGCAATCCAAGAGCAGGAGGAAGCAGAACGGAGACAGCACAGAGCGGCGCACCACAGGTATGAGATTGGAGTGAGGTGAAGTCATGGGGCGGGCAAGAAAGCCTGCCCCATACATATTGGGGAGCAGGGTGGCATGTTTGCTATACTACCCACATAATTTTGTGGAGAAAACGGTCGTTTGCTACTTGCGCAAATTCGCTTAAACGAATATAATATAAAAGTGATTTTTTATCCTTTTGGGAGTGCTCGTCATGAATGGTTTTATTACGGCTCAAGAGGCAGCCGACAAGTGGGGTATCACTCCACGGCAAGTTCAGATTTTGTGCAAAGCCGGGAGAATCGATGGTGCCACACGTATGAGCCGGATATGGATTATTCCGGAAAATGCGGAAAAACCCACTGCCGACAAAAGGAAGGCTGGACGTAATGGTGATTGATATTGAAGAGCTGAAACGGTTAGTTGGACAGTTTCGCACGAACCTTTCCTATTATAAAGATGGAAAAAGCAGCTATAACGAGCACTCTTGCCGTATCGAGTATATTGACCCATTGCTGAAAGCATTTGGTTGGGATGTCGCAAATACGAAGGGATTACCTCCACAGTATCGCGAAGTTATCGCCGAAAACTACTCCACAAAGACCGATAGGCCAGACTATTCCATGACATTGAGGGGCGTTGCAAAGTTCTTTGTTCTGTATGGGTTCTTGATGCATTTTTCCTGCGCCGAAACAATTTCTACCCTAAATTTGTTTTAAACGAGTGTAACGCTGTATCTACCGATACGATGCACCGGATGAAGTTCTATCTCGGCGTGGAGCCGGAAAATGTTCTTCTTTCATACTATAACAGTATCTCGTTTGCATTCACTGAGATTTGTAGGAGAAGCTATGGAGGTGGCGTGCTTGAGATTCTGCCCGGTGAGATGGGCAACATCATGCTTCCTAAGATGGTCGATATCGACCCACAAAAGAGGACAGACCTTTTACAACGTGTTGATTGTATTGTGCGCAGGGACGATGATATTGAGGTTGCCTTGGATACTGTTGATCAAGAGCTGCTTGTGGATATACTAGGTATTGATTCTGCATGGTGTGCGCAATGCCGTTCGATATGGAGGAAGCTCCAAAAGCGGAGACTTGGACGAGGATAACAGTTAAGTGGGTATGCATATTTGCAGGGGGTGATAGTATTGCCGCGGAGTCGAGATGCAGTCAGTACAATAAAAGGTTATTACTATCAGTTTGATCACTATATTCTCCAGCTTCTCCGTCTCACGAATGATAACGATGCTGTTCGAATCGAAGGTATTGAGGATGTTGATATCATAACAGGAGACATTACAAACGCAGTTCAATGTAAGTATTATGATGGAACCAGATGCTCTCCTTCCGAGGTTGGGAAAGCCGTACGCCCGATGCTGAGGCATTTTTCTGAGAATAAGAATAATCCGGCAAAATATAGATATAGCCTTTACGGTCATTATAGTTCTGGAGAAGAATCAATAGTTCTTCCACTGACAGTGGATTACGCAAAGCAAAAGCTGTTCACTTATACTGAAAAGGGAAATAGGCACGTATTATATGACGAACTGGGGCTCACAGATGCAGAACTATCACTATTTCTAACCCGGCTTGTAATCCAAGTTGATGCCGTTACATACGAAACGCAAATTGAGGATATTATTAGTCTTCTCCAGACCGCTATTCATTGCACGGAATTCGATGCTAGATATTTCTATTACAATAACGCTGTTTCATTTGTAAAGGATACCGCTGTTAAGAAAACACCAGCATCGAGGACGATTACAAAAAAGGACTTCTTGAACACAATATGCAATAAGAGGGCGTTATTTGACAGGTGGTATATTGAACGTATAGGTTTTGAAAACTACTTTAAGGCAGCCAGAAAAGAGTTCTTCACACAGACAAATACATCACCTATACATCGTTTCTTCCTCATTGACTGCGATAACATCATAGGTAACTCTGGTATAGCAGAAGTAGTGATGAAGATTAGCGAAAAATGGAGCAGGTTATCGCAGAGAGAACGGACCCCATTTTGCCCATACATTTTTCTCAACGGGATCACATCTTCTCGCTTATCAGAAGTGAAGAGAATCCTCCTAGAAAATGATTTTCATATCTGGGATGGTTATGAGTATAAAGACGCTCCTTTTGTTCCAGCGTCAATAGCTCGTTCAGTAAACTACCATATTGGAATTAGGGCAAAAATTATCAACAAGGTCGAGCAAATTACCCCGGTTCTTGAATCATGCACAGGCCAAAAAAAGGTATATCAGTTTTTCTTGACCAAGCCTTTTTATAATCGTGGCGAGAGTATTGGGAATGAGTTTCAAATTCAATGTACCACTGATGTATTAAAGATTGTATAAGAGGAGCAACCAAATGGATGGTATTGAACAAAAGCTTAGTGCAGAAGTTATTGCTGTCTTTCCGGATAAGGTAAAGATTTCGGTTGACAGTATTGAAGATTTTGCTATTGCCGAAGATAATCTCCGTGTTGGATCATATCTCCGAATTGCAGATAATGACAACGCAGTCATGATAGCAGTTATTGAAAACTTTACGATAGAAGTCAGTACCACTCCAGAAGGCGATGCCCAACGTAAATATATTCTTGAAGCAAATCCTTTGGGTATTATTCGTGATGGGGTATTTGAACGTGGCGGTGATACATTGGCAATACCGCCGAAAAAAGTTGAGCCCGCTCGAATGGAAGAGATTCAAAAAATCTTCGAGGAGTCCTTGCCTGCACAAAAGAAGTTCTGCTTCTCCAAATTGTCTTCAAATCACTCTATAACTGTGCCTGTAGACGGAGATAAGTTCTTTAATAAACATATTGCAATTGTCGGATCAACCGGCTCGGGCAAATCCCATACCGTCGCAAAGATAGTACAGAACGCAGTTAGCGGAAAAGCCGGAGAGTATGATGGAATGAATAACTCTCATGTTATAATCTTTGATATCCACGCAGAGTATAAAGCGGCTTTTCCGAATGCTAGATTCATTGATATAACGAATTTGAAGCTCCCATATTGGCTGCTGAACAGCGACGAATTACAGGAGCTCTTTATTGATACAGAAGCGAATGATCACAATCAGAGAAATGTGTTCAAAGAGGCGGTAGTTGCAAGCAAAAAGAATCATTATGTTGGTGATGAGCTCAGAAAAGAGAAGATCCATTTTGACTCTCCGTTAATGTTTGAAATCAAGGATGTCCTTGAGCGTGCACGTTTCCTTGACACAGAGAGAGTGCCTGGTGCCAAACAGGGAACTGACAAGGCAGGTCCTCTAAATGGTCAACTCTCTAATTTTGTAAATCGTTTAGAAAACAAATTAACCGACAGAAGATTAGATTTTCTCTTGGGCGATGCAGCTAGAGATACAACGTTTGAGAATGTACTTGAAACCCTGATGGGTTATGGTGCAGATGAAACAAATGTGACTGTTATTGATCTCAGCGGAGTCCCTTTTGATGTTTTGAGCATAACTGTATCTCTTATTTCACGAATTCTTTTTGAATATGGTTATTATTATAAACGATTCAAAATTGCAGAAAACGGAAATGAAAATGAGATAAATGACGCCCCGTTACTTCTCGTCTATGAAGAAGCTCATAAGTATGTACCAAATAATGATGCAGCAAAATATAAGGCTTCTAGGGAATCCATCGAAAGAATTGCCAAAGAAGGAAGAAAGTATGGTGTAACTTTGCTGCTTGCAAGTCAGCGCCCTTCGGAAATCTCTGAAACTATTTTTTCTCAGTGTAACAATTTTTTAGCTCTTAGACTTACAAACCCAGCTGACCAAAACTATGTCAAACGGTTACTGCCAGATACAATGGGTAATCTTGTTGATAGAATGCCAACTCTTCGTGCAGGAGAAAGCCTATTAATCGGAGATTCGGTTGTCCTTCCATCTGTAGTTCAGATTGATTTGTGCGATCCAACACCTGCATCAATAGATATTCCATATTGGCAGTTATGGCAGGAACCGTGGCACAATTTGGACATTGAGAGGATCAAAGAAACCTGGGGAAGGCAATAATAGAATAATCGGGGATTACTTACAGAACAGATATTTTGGAGTGACAAAAATGTCGAAAAAATGCTTAGACTTCCTGTTCGGCAGTTTCTTGTATAGTCCGTCTGCTTGTGCAAGTGAGTATGGTGCGTTCTCTGAAAAGGAGATTTATGACGCTTTGCAAGAATACCGTGAATATGTTATTTTAAACATGGAAGAAATACAACACGAGATTCGTAGTGATAAGAATAAGTTGAATGTTGTACTTGAGTCATGTAAGGCATTGCCTACGGAGGATGTGTATAAACAGCTAGTACTATATATGGATCAAGTTGTGATTTCTGATCCTTTATTCAACATGACTGAATCTCGAGCCCCTTTTTCTGATGCAGCCGGTCAGTTGCTAGGGCTTTCTCCGCCTTCACAGACAAACAAGAAAGAACTGTGCGAAGCCATAAGCTATATCCAAAATATTGAAGAACTTATTACTTCTGGATTCGTGGTAATGTTGCCACTATCGCTCATGCACGAGGGACCAAAGAACATACCAATAACATATTCCCCAACAGCTTATTCAGATGTTATCCCCAAGAGCATATTAGAGTATTTTAGGTCCATCGCAGTTGTTCGGAATTTGATACCCTCCGAAAAAGGTTTGCAAGTCGTAACTGATAAGCCTCTGGAATTGGGAACACGTATTCTTGTTGAATTCCATGATGATGATCTTCTGACGGGTTCACTATACCAATACATCAACTCCAAAGTAATCGACTATGATGAGGAAACTGGAAAAGCAACTTTTGCTTTTCAGCTTGCTGATAGCATCTCTTTAGATGCGTTTCATACATGGATTAATCAATCCATCAACCAAGCTGCAAATGGCCATTTCAAAAAAATATATAATGAGCTTGTTCTTTCTCAAAGGTGCGGTTGCATGTATTTAACAAAATCAAATATAGTTTCCAAAGCTTTGAACATGGTAATAGATCGGCCATCAAAAGAGTCTGAATTAGCGTCTATGGCTTTATCCTTTGAACTACCAATAACTAGTCAAATCACTATAAAGGATCTTCTATCAATCAGAAAGGACTATGGAGAAGCATTCCATAACTTTAGGACAGAATTGAATTCGAAGCTCTTAGGACTTGATGTTTGCGCTGATAGCGAAACACTAAGGCGCCAGATTGAATCCATTTCGTATGAAATGAACAGCATTCAAGTGCAGGAGGTCGAAAAAGAATATAGAAAGATTGCACGGACGCTGAAACTTGATGCGCTTGCTATGTCAGGAAGCCTTGTAGCCAGCTTTACAACGGGTGGCTTGACGACAATAGGGGCTGTCACTGCCTTTATTAAGGGGATCTCTGATGTGAGCAAGTATTATACAGAGGTACACGAGAATAATGGCTTCTTCCTGTGGAAAATTAATAAGCTTGCTGAAAAATATCGAGTTTAGTTCAGTATTTACGACTATTATTCCTTGATTGGATGTTAAATGTGCAATAGATTAGCTTCGGTTCATGAAAAGGCTCGCAGAATAATGGCAGTTTCTGTTGTGCTGTTGTAGCAATAATATCAGACGCGGAGCATTCACTGGCCACTCTCGAAAGGCAACACAAAAGTGGGGCTGCCATGATGACAGCCCCACCTCAGAACAATTTAGTTATAGATCAGCTCCGCATACACCACTTCTTCTGCTCTTGCCCGGATGTTGTTCATCGCTCCGACCCAGGCCATTTGATCGGTGGCTTTGAGCTGTTCGGTAACGCCTTCGGCGTGAGCCATCTGATTGACCATCTGAAAGACCATTTCTTCCGCCCGGCGGTCCACTTCCTGCAGATGGGCATTCAGCCTGTTGCTGAGGAGCATGGCGGTGTAGATGGGCTCACTGCTCCTCAGCAGGTACTGGCGTCTGCGCTCGCCCCAGATGCCGATGTGCGGGGACGGCGGCGGAACAAGGTCAGGAATCAGGTAATCGCCCTCCCGGTGATAGGTACCGCCATGCTGTTCGTATAATGATTTCATGAGAATCTCTCCTTTGTCAGAAATATGTACTGATGATTCGGATTCCGGTTTTCTGGCTACAAAGCATTATTCCAAGAATAAGTTGCAAACTCGGAAGCCATGGATTATGAGGTTTCGAGCAAACTGAAAGTGCAGAAATTACGTGGCTACAAAACGGCTACAGAAACTTCAAAGATACCATAAAAAGCCTGGAATAAATGGAATTTGTGGACGAAAAGCGTATTTTCAATGCGGATTTTCACGAGAAATCAAGGTCGTCAAGTCGAGTGGGAGTGATGACCCTAGGCTGACAATTGCCCGCAAGCCCTTTATTTTCAAGGGTTTGCGGGTTTGTTATATTATGCCGATCCGTTTTTGCAGCACTTTTGCAACACGCTTTCCCGAAAAAGAGTTTTGCAACAGACGGGATCATACCGCATGGCTTTGGGGTAATGTCCGCTTTTAAGCCGTTTATCCTGGCCTGCTGCTCTGTTCGGATATTCGCGCCTGGATATAATTCGGTACCTCCTCCGGTGCGATGCCCAGCGAAACGGATAGTTCCCCGAACAGCAGCGATTCTCCCTCCCGCAGGAAGCGTTCATCGATTGCGCCGAGCTTTTTCTTGTTTTTGATAGCCTGTTGTTTTTTCGCATAAATGGACATGGTCATCGCCAGCAGCTCCGCCGCATCGCAGGTGTTGACCGAGTCGAGATAGTGATTGATCAGCTCCCGCAGAGCATGACACTCAACCGGATCGACAGTCACAGACGGGATGCTGTCAATGAGTCTGTCTGCCTCTTCTCTGGAAAGAACCGGACGCATGAGGACTTTGCCGTTCACAGGAGCGTGGATCATGCAGGCATGATAAAGCGCCTGCAGGCAGTAATACTGCCGGTTGTCCCGTTCTTCTATCTTCTCCACGCGGCAGACGCCGGTGCGTCCGTAAATGATCAAATCTCCGGGCTGGAACATGACTGCACCTCGCTTTCGTTGGTGATCGACGTATTCAGCTCCCGCAGCGTTGCACGGATGACAAAGGCCGAGATGAGAAAGGTCAGAAGATCGGAGACGGGCATGGAGTAGAGTACTCCGTCAAGGCCGAAAAACAGCGGCAGACAGATCGCAAAGCCCACGCCGAACACGACCTCGCGGATCATGGAAATCATGGTGGAGGCAAGCGCCTTGCCGATGGCCTGAAGGTAGATAAATGTCCCTTTGTTGACGGTGGCGAGCACCATCATACACAGGTATATGCGGAAAGACTTGATGGCAAAGGCGGTGTAGTAGCTGCTTTCGTTGGATGCGCCGAACAGGGTGATGAGCTGTTTCGGAAACAACTCAACAACGGCAAGCGCAATGAACCCCAAAAGGGCTTCAAACTTCAACAGCAGAAGGAACAGCGATTTTACCCGGTCTCGTCGGCCTGCCCCGATATTGTAGCCGGCGACGGGGATGCAGCCCGCAGCCATACCTACCGCGACGGAAATCACGATCTGGAAGAACTTCATCACAATGCCGACGACCGCCATGGGGATCTGGGCAAAAGCCGCCTGAGAGAAGACCTCATCCATAGCGCTGTATTTGCGGATCATATTGTTGATCGCTGCCATTGCCGCGACCAGAGAAAGCTGGGAAAGCAGGCTTGTAAGGCCGAGGGGGATAAACCTGCGGATCAATGCTCCGCTGAGCCGGAAGGACCGCTTGGTAAGACGCACGGCCTTCAGATGGACGAGATACCGGATCGCCAGTACAGCGGTTATGATCTGTCCCAGGATGGTGGCGACCGCCGCGCCCATCATGCCCCAGCGCAGGCCATAGATCAGGATCGGGTCGAAAATGACGTTGAACAGCGCACCCGCAAGCGTGGATACCATGGCAAATTTCGGGCTGCCGTCTGAGCGGATGATGGGGTTCATCGCCTGCCCGAACATATAAAACGGGATGCCGAGTGTGATCCAGAAAAAATATTGCCGGGACTGGCGGAAGGTCTCCTCGTTGACTGTACCGCCAAACAGGGAGAGGATCTGATCTGCAAACAGAAGATAGACGATTGTGATAACGAAACCGCCTGCAAGGGAAAGCACGATCGCGTTTCCGATGGTCGTCCCTGCATCGTCCTTTTTTCCCTGTCCCAATAGAATGCTTACATAGGCACACGCGCCATCACCGATCATGACCGCCACAGCCAACGCAACAACGGTCAGCGGAAAGACCACGGTGTTGGCAGCGTTGCCGTAGGAGCCGAGATAATCGGCATTTGCTATAAAGATCTGGTCGACGATGTTATAGAGAGCGGCAACCAGCAACGAAATGATGCAGGGGACGGCGTATTTTCGCATCAGCATACCGACAGGCTCGGTTTCAAGATGACGATTGGCTTTTTGTTCCAAGCTGAAACACCTCCGGTAATAGAAAGGCGAACAGCGGATCGCGCCGGATAAAGCCGGACTTACGCAATCTGCTGCTCGCTTTATTTTTATATTACAGCTTTTTCTTGCTCTTTTCAAAGGGCTTTTTCACCAAAAATCAGGCTTATGCCATACTTTTTCTGGTTTCTTCAAGCAAGGATCCAATCTTGCAGGGCAATTTCCCCCGCCTGCGGATCGTGCTTCTTTCGTTGGCCGCGTCGCGGGAAGCGTCTTATAGTTTCCGGAATTGCAGATAATGGCAAATGGTATCGGCACTGGCCTCTATACCAATGGAGCTATCAATCAGCAGATCATAGTTATGCCTATCCCCCCACGTAAGATTAGAGATGTGATGATAGTAGGAAGCCCTTGCTTCATCGGAATGGCGGATGTTCTTCCCGGCTTCCTCTTCACTATCCCCGTAGATCTTCATCACTCGCTTGATCCTGCAGCTCTCCGGTGCATAGATAAAGATTCGGACAACATCCGCATATTCGCGAAGAACATAATCGGCGGCGCGACCTACGATAACACAGCTGCCGTTATCGGCAATCATGCGGATTACCGTGTCCTGCGCCGTAACTGCCTGCTGTACGACCTCTGTGCTGAGATAAAGACGGTGAAGTACGGCAGGCGCATTCACGTTGATGTCGGAAATGAATTCCTTGTCGAGGCCGGTTTCCTGTGCAGCAAGCGCGGTCATTTCCTTATAGTAGAAAGGGATCCCCAGTTTTTCTGCAACGATTTTTCCGATCTGCTTGCCGGAAGAACCGTGTTCTCTCGCGATTGTGATGATAACGCCCTTCCGGGAGGGCTGTAAAACAGCCGATTCTTTCTTTGCGAAAGGCACGGACTTCAAGGATTTCAGGAAAGGAACGGTTAAAGCTGCAGCTACGATCATTGCCAGAAAGTCGGCAGAGGGTGCGGCATAC
>JAEEGL016513662.1_pt1 | contig 10123 bp, 5 predicted proteins | sample 9134231 | NCBI WGS metagenome assembly JAEEGL01 (sample SAMN16246548, study PRJNA631951) | gut metagenome | biome: gut microbiome; feature: rumen; material: fiber-attached | host: Bos | place: Iran: Karaj | collected 2018-10
ACCATGTCATCAATTGATTTAAAGCCTAGTAAAGCCATTTGCTCACGTAATTCAGCTGCAATAAAACGCATAAAATTCATTACATATTCTGGCTTACCAGTAAATCTCTTTCTTAACTCTTCATTTTGTGTAGCAATACCTACAGGACATGTATTCATATTACATACTCTCATCATTACACAGCCCATAGCTACTAGTGGTCCTGTAGCAAAACCAAATTCTTCAGCACCTAGTAAAATAGCTACTGCTAAGTCACGACCTGTTAATAACTTACCATCAGTTTCAATTCTTACTCTGTCCCTTAAACCATTTAATACTAATGTTTGATGTGTTTCTGATAGACCTATTTCCCAAGGAATACCAGCGTTATTAATTGATGTACGAGGGCTTGCACCTGTACCACCATCATAACCAGAAATTAAAATAGTATTTGCACCAGCCTTAACAACACCAGCAGCAATTGTACCAATTCCTGATTCTGAAACTAATTTAACTGATATTCTAGCATGTCTATTAGCATTCTTTAAATCATAAATTAATTGTGCTAAATCTTCAATTGAATAAATATCATGATGTGGTGGTGGCGAAATAAGTGAAACACCAGGAGTTGAATGTCTAGCCTTGGCTATCCAAGGGAATACTTTTGGTCCAGGTAATTGTCCACCTTCACCTGGCTTAGCTCCTTGAGCCATCTTGATTTGAATTTCAATTGAATTAGTTAAATATTCAATAGTTACACCAAATCTACCTGAAGCTACTTGTTTAATTTTACTACATCTGTTTTCTTCACCAGCTTCATGATAGTATCTTTCACGCTCTTCTCCACCTTCACCTGTATTAGACTTTGCGCCTAGTCTGTTCATCGCAATAGCCATACATTCATGAGCTTCCTTAGAAATAGATCCATAGCTCATTGCTCCAGTTTTGAAACGTTTAACAATTTCATCAACACTTTCTACTTCATCAAGTGAAATAGGATGACTATAATCAAGCTTAAATGTATTTCTAATATTATTACATTTAGAATTAATTAAATCAGTAAATTTCTTATATTCACTATAGTTACCACTTCTACATGATGATTGTAAATAGAATATAGAAAGTGGATCATATAAGTGATCATGTCCATTCTTTCTAAACTTGTGTAAACCAATAGCATCTAGTGTATCATCATCTCTAGATTTTGCCTTATTATAAAGCTTTATGGCATTTTCTTCAATCTTATCAATTCCTATACCACTAATTGGATTAGGTGTATTTGTAAAGTACTTATCAACTAGTTCATCACTTAAGCCAATTGATTCAAATATTTGAGCACCATTATAAGATTGAATAGTTGAAATACCCATCTTAGAGATAATCTTATATAAAGCTTTTAGTGTTGCATGTCTATAATTATTTAAAGCAACATCTAATTCTAACTTAATTAATCCTCTATTTTTGTATTCCTTAATTGTTTCATATACTAAATAAGGATAAATAGCAGTTACACCATAACCAATTAAACAAGCATAATGATGTATTTCTCTAGGTTCAGCTGCCTCTAAAACTATGGAAATATGAGTTCTCTTTGATACCTTAGTTAAATATTGATGTACTCCACTTGAAGCAAGCAATGATGGAATCTTTATACCTTCCTTTTTATCAGAAAGAATAATAATAGATGCACCATTATCAATTTCAGCTTCAGTTTCCTTACAAATTCTATCCATTGCTTCACTCATATTTTCTTGTGTGTAATCATAAGTGAAATAAATTGTTTTAACTTTTATACCTGTCTTTTCATCTAATGTTTTAATCTTATAGAAATCAACATCAGATAAAATAGGATTATCAATAGCAACTCTTAAGGCATTCTTACTAGTAGGATTAAGAAGATTACCTTCTCTACCTAAATATAATCTAGAGCTCATTACGATATCTTCTCTAATAGAATCAATAGGTGGGTTTGTAACTTGGGCAAATCTTTGTTTAAAGAATTGATATAAGTTAAATTCCTTCTTCATTAAGACTGCAAGAGGAATATCAGTACCCATTGATACTACTAATTCATTATCGTTTTTAGCTAGTGGTAAAATACCTTCCATTAATTCATCTTGTACATAATTTGATTCATGTTGTAAGAAATGGATATCTCCACTAAATGGCTCAATAGTAGGATTTTTTAAATCATTTAAATGAATGATATTTTTATTCCATGCTTTATAATCTTGCTTTTTAGAAATAGTTTCTTTAATCTCATCATTAGATATAATTCTACCAGCTTCTGTATCAACAAGTAGAATCTTACCTGGTTCTAGTCTACCCTTTAATGTTACATGCTTTTCTTCAATTGGTAGGCTTCCTGTTTCGGAGAATAAAATTAGATAATCATCATCAGTTACATAATAACGTGATGGTCTTAAACCATTTCTATCTAGTGATGCACCTAGTTTAATACCATCAGTAAATAGTATTGCTGCTGGTCCATCCCATGGTTCCATAAATGTTGAATGGAATTCATAGAATGCTTTTAAGTCTTCAGACATATCTTCATTTTTCATCCAAGGTTCAGGGATCATCATCATGATTACTTCTTCCATACTTCTACCATTTAGGTATAAGAATTCTAGGAAGTTATCGAACATAGCTGAGTCACTTGATTCCTTTGGAATTAATGGGATAACTTTCTTTAAATCACCATTAAATACTTTAGATTCAAATAAACCTTCTCTAGCACGAACAGAGTCGACATTACCTCTAATAGTATTAATTTCACCATTATGGCATATAAATCTATTTGGATGCGCTCTATCCCATGAAGGGAATGTGTTAGTAGAGAATCTAGAGTGAACTAAAGCAATTGCACTTTCTACTTTAGTATCCTTTAAATCAAGATAGAAATCTCTAACTTGTGTAGATACTAACATACCCTTATATACGATAGTACGACTTGAGAAGCTACAGAAATATAATTTATAATCTAAATCTATTGCTTTTCTTTCAATTACTCTTCTAGCTATATAAAGCTTTCTTTCAAAATCAATACCGCTTTTAATATCATCTGGTTTTTTAACAAATAATTGCATCATATATGGCATTGCTTTTAAAGCTGTAGCACCAACACCATAAGTATCTACTGGTACTCTTCTATAACCAAGCTTTTCGATTTTCTCGCTTTCTAAAATACTATCAATTAATTCGATTTCTTTCTTTCTTATTTCTTCATTCTTTGATAGAAATAGCTGCCCTACGCCATAATCTCCTTCTTTAGGAAGTTCAAAGCCAAGGACCTCTTTTCTATAAAATTTATCTGGAATTTGAATTAGAATACCAGCACCATCACCAGAGTTATCTTCAGCACCAGTACCTCCTCTATGTTCTAGATGAATTAAAATATTTAATGCATCCTTAATTGTTTTATGTGTTTTAACTCCTTTTATACTTGCAATAGCACCGATACCACAAGCATCATGTTCATATGAAGGATTATACAAACCACATTTATTAGGATAATTTTCCATAATATCACCTTCTATTTTTTGTTATTGATTGTTGCATTTATAAATTCCCTAAATAAAGGGTGTGGCCTATTTGGCCTTGATAAGAACTCAGGATGGAATTGACAACAAATAAAGAATGGATGATTCTTTAATTCGACAATTTCAACTAAGTTTTGCTTTTCATTTTTACCAACACATACTAAGTCTTTACTTAATATATTTAAATATTCATTATTGAATTCATATCTATGTCTATGACGTTCTTTAATATCTTCTTTTCCATAGGCTAGATATGTTTTACTTGTTTTATCAATATGACAATCATATAAACCAAGTCTTAATGTTCCACCCATATTAATTCCCGTGTATTGATCAGGAAGTAAATAGATGATTGGATTTTTAGTTTCAGGATCTATTTCCGTTGAATTAGCATCCTTTAAGCTAAATACATCTCTAGCATATTCAATACATGCTAGTTGCATACCATAACAGATTCCAAGTAGTGGAACTTTGTTTAATCTTGCATACCTAATAGCACTAATTTTGCCTTCAGCTGCACGTTTTCCAAATCCACCAGGAACTAAAATACCATCCATACCCTTAAGTATTTCACTAGCATTATTATCATCAATGGTATTTGCATCTATATAATTAACTACTACTTTTTTATGGTAATAGTATCCAGCAGCCTTTAGTGCTTCACTTACTGATAAATATGCATCATGTAGTTGTACATATTTACCAACTAAGCCAATATTAATTTCTTCTTTTGATTGTTTTATATTATTAATTAATTGCTCCCATTCACTCATATCTGCTTCAGGTACATCTAAATGGAAATGTTTAACAATAATATCATCTATTTTTTGTTTATGTAGGCTAAGTACTACATTAAACAAAATCTTTTCATCTTTTGCGACTATTACATCTTCCTTATGAACATCACAGAATAAGGCAATCTTTTCTTTTTGACTATCTGTGATATCTACTTCACTTCTTAAAATGATAATATCAGGTTGAATACCTATACTTCTAAGTTCCTTAACGGAGTGTTGTGTAGGTTTTGTTTTGATTTCATCTGCAGCTCTTAAATAAGGAACTAAGGTATTATGAATATACATTGTATTTTCATAACCAAAATCACGTCTAGCTTGTCTAATAGCTTCTAGGAAAGGAAGCGATTCGATATCACCAACTGTTCCACCAATTTCTGTGATAATGACATCAGCACCTGATTCATTTTTAGCTTTAACAAGTTGTCTTTTAATTTCATCAGTAATATGAGGAATAACTTGTACTGTTCCACCAAGGTATTCTCCTTTTCTTTCTTTATTAATTACTGATTGATATATTTTACCTGTTGTAATATTACTTCTTTTACTTAAGTTTTCATCAATAAATCTTTCATAGTGACCTAAATCTAAGTCTGTTTCAGCTCCATCATCAGTAACGAATACTTCACCATGTTGATAAGGTGACATTGTACCTGGGTCAATGTTAATGTATGGATCAAACTTTTGCATGAAAACTTTTAATCCTCTATTTTTTAAAAGTCTTCCTATACTTGCGGCCGCAATACCTTTACCTAAGGATGATACTACTCCACCAGTTACAAAGATAAATTTTGTTTGTTTTTCTTCCATAGTATCACCTCAAATTTCCTAATATAACATCTAATCTTCTTGCGGCTTCTATTGTATTTTCTTTTGTTGAAAATGAAGTTAATCTAACATAGCCTTCTCCACTTTCACCAAAGCCAACACCTGGTGTTGTAACAATATAAGCATTTTCTAATAAATAATCAAAGAATTCCCAGCTTCCCATATTCTTTGGACATTTAACCCACAAGTATGGTGAATTGAAGCCTCCTGTATACCAAATGTTATGTTTCTTTAAAACATTACTTAGTATTCTTGCATTCTCTAAATAATAATCAATGTTTTCATGGCATGCCTTTAATCCAGTTTCAGTTAAAGCAGCTTCTGCGGCTTTTTGTACTGGCCATGCTACACCATTAAATTTTGTAGCTTGTCTACGTCCCCAAATTTTATTAAATACTCCACCAAGTATTTCTTTAGGAACTATACTATAGCTACATCTAAGTCCTGTAAAACCAGCAAGCTTTGAAAAGCTTGATATTTCTACGCAACAAGATTTTGCACCTTCTATTTCAAAAATAGAATGTGGATAATCTCCTCTAATAAATGCTTCATAAGCACTATCAAATATAATAAGTGAGCTCGATTTAATCGCATACTCTACCCATTTTTCAAGTTGATATCTTGTATATACTGCACCTGTAGGATTATTTGGACTACATAAATATATTACTGATTCTTCTAAAGATAATCCATCAGGCATTGGTAAGAATCCATTAGCTTCATTACCCTCTAAAAGTAATATATTACGTCCAGCCATCATATTAGAATCAACATATACAGGATATACTGGATCAGGAATAACTATTCTATTATCTCCTAGTATTTCTACCATATTTCCTAAATCACTTTTAGCACCATCACACACAAATACTTCATCTAAATCTAGATCAACATTATTCTTTTTATAATACTTTCTAATACTATCTTTAATAAAGTCATAACCAAACTCAGGTGGATAACCTCTAAATGTTTCTTTAACACCCATTTCATATGATGCACTAACTAAAGCATCAATTACTACTTTGGATAAAGGAAGTGATACATCACCAATACCTAGACTAATAACTTCTTTATCCTTATTATTTTCTTTAAAAGCTTTTACCTTTTTAGCAATTAAAGAGAACAAGAAATTTTCTGATAGCTTTAAGAAATTTTCATTAATCTTCATATTCATACACCCCTTCATAAACAAATTCAGCAGGTCCAGTCATTAATACGTTATATTCACTATCTATATTAATGATTAAAGTACCACCAAGTAATTTGACGAATACATTTTCGTTAAAATAACAAATTTTATTCTTGATACTTGAAGCAACTAGTGCACAAGCACCTGTACCACATGCATAGGTTTCACCAGCTCCACGCTCCCATACACGCATTTCTAAATGGTTTTTATCAATTACCTTACAGAACTCTGTATTAGTTCTTTTTGGATAAATAGGATTATTTTCAAATAATGGTCCTATTTTTTCTAATTCTAAATCTTTTATTTCATCTAAATATAAACAACAATGAGGATTACCCATAGATACAGCAGTCAAATTATAAGTACTACCATTTACACTACATTCTGAATTAATCATTTCTTTTTCACTATAAACTACAGGAATCTTATTACAATCAAATATGGCTTTGCCCATATTAACAGTAACTTCTTTTACTTTTCCATTATTATCTAAATGAAGGTCTAAATATTTAATTCCACAAAGTGTTTCTATAGTAATTAAGGTTTTTTTGGTCATTTTTTTATCATATAAATATTTACCGATGCATCTAATAGCATTTCCGCACATTTCACTTTCAGATCCATCAGCATTAAACATGCGCATTTTAGCATCCGCAACTTCACTTCTACATATTAAAACTAATCCATCAGATCCTACAGAAAAATGTCTTTTACTCATTTTTATAGCTAGCTTTGATGGATTTTTAATAATTGTATCAAAGCAATTAATATATATATAATCATTTGCACATCCTTGCATTTTTGTGAAATTAACTTTCATAGATAGGCCTCCTAACTATACTTCTTTATAAACATCTCGGCTGATTGCTTTTTAGTTATTCTTAAGTTCATCGCATTTTGTTCAATCAGCTTATGAGCTTCATTTTCTGAAACATTTAAATTCTTAACAATTAATATTTTTGCTTCACCAACTAATTTGATTTCATCAAGCTTATTCTTAATTGAAAGAGTATTTGTTTTCATTTCATTAATCTTATCTCTTGTTAAACATATAATTCTAAGTGTTTGAATATATAGGTTTATATCTATTGGTTTACTTAAAACATATACGCCATAATCATGAAGTCTAAAATATGCTTCATCATAATCAGTGGTGTTAACAATATTTAATATTCCATATTCTTCTTTATCACATAAAGACAATATGAAATTAAATCCTTTGTCATTACCAACTGGAGAGTTAACAACAATAATGTCAAACTTTCTTTCAATAATTAATCTTTTAGCCTGTTCTATATCCAGCGATATAGTTAAATCTATATATATGCCGCTAGATAATAAACTAGTTGTATTATGATTAAATTTTTCGCTTGAAGAAACTAATAATACACTATATCTACGTTCCTTAAGCATATATATACCCTTCTTATTCAGCGTATTCTAAAATAAATTCATCAGTTATATGTTCTTTAACGAATTTAGAGTTTTTAGCTAATTCTTTTGCCTTTTCTAAAGATGTAGCCTTGCCATCTATCTTATTACCATCAAAGATAGCATAAATTAATAAGGCATAAACTAAATATGGATTATAGCCATAATTTAATCTTTCAATATAAATTTCATTTAGATAAGGATCAAAAGTAATATCTGACTTTTCATCGTAATCTTTGTATAGATTGTTGGTGTTGTTTAAGAATAAATATATTTCATCGTAATGTTTTTTAATGTTTTCTTTTGCTAGCTCCATAGTGTTTTTATCACAAGATATAACTATTCTATGTTTACTAACTGGCTTATTAGCAATTGGCATGTGACTAAAATCAGCATATAGTCCATTACGAGTTGCTATTGTTTTTATTACCGATATATATGTTAAAGAGTTTTCAGCAGCTTCTAGTGGACTATTTTTAGTCATAATAATTTTATTTTGACCAGGTCCAGCTACATGGAATGATCCAGCTGTATCAATATGCATTTCAGATAAAGTTAAGCATATTTCTCTTCTTACATTAGCACCTTTATCTAAAGGAGCAATATCCATATATCCCGCATTATCATATGGAATATTTGTTACATCTCCTTCTTCATTAAGTTTAAATAAATAGAATTCAAATTCAGTTCTAAGAAATACAGAAGCTTTTTTCTCATTTAAAAATTCAACTGCATCCTTTAAAATTTTTCTTGCTGATAAGTTAAAATCTGTACCATCTTGATTTTTAATATCACAGTACATCTTAACTACTTTACCTGTAGATGGTCTCCAAGGTAAAACAGAAATAGTATTTGGATCAGGAAATAAAACAACCTTTCCTTTTAATGAATCTAATACACTTGAAGCATTTATTGTATACCCACAGTCAAATACAGCTTCTAGTTCATTAGTCATAATAGCAACATTCTTTTGTTTGCCATATGCATCCAAAAATACTAGTCTAATAAATTTAACATCTTCTTCAACAACATAATCTAAAATGTTTTGTTTTGTATAACTCATTATTTTTCACCTCGCATAAAAAATAAAAATAAAAAAGGGCGCTAAAGAAACTTGTGATTTCTTCTTGAACGCCCTTGTTCGAATGTATTATAACACTTCTATTTTTTTTATGTCAATAAGGAAAAAAATGTTTTTTGAAAAAAATATCCCACATATAATTTTGATTTATATTAAATATAAATATTAATAATATTATGTAAAAAAAACGGCTAAAAACGGGCATTTTTAGTGAAAGCATTTTCATATTTTTTGCATGTTGACAGATTGCTTTTTAAGATATACAATGAAGGCGTAGAAAGGCAATGGCGCCGGATTGAGAAATCAATAAGTGCCTGCCTTTTTTTGTTTTATAAACTTTAGGAGGTGTATTTATGAAACAGTTAGAGTCGTATTTTGGAAGTCTAGTATTTGATGACAAAGTAATGAAATCAAGACTATCTTCAGATGTTTATAAATCACTAAAAAGGACAATTAGTGATGGGAAGGAGTTAGACATTAGTGTTGCTAATAGCGTAGCTCAAGCTATGAAGGATTGGGCTATTGAACAAGGTGCTACACATTATACTCACTGGTTCCAACCAATGACTGGTGTTACTGCTGAAAAGCATGACAGTTTCATTTCTCCTGATTCTGATGGCAGAATCATTATGGAATTTAAAGGTAAGGAACTTGTTAAAGGTGAACCTGATGCATCAAGTTTTCCATCTGGAGGCTTAAGAGCAACTTGTGAAGCTAGAGGATATACTGCATGGGATCCAACAAGCTATGCATTCATTAAAGATAAATGCTTATGTATTCCTACAGCATTCTGTTCATATGGTGGACAGGCACTAGATAAGAAAACTCCACTACTTAGAAGTATGCAAGCAATTAATAAGCAGGCTTTAAGAGTTTTAAAACTATTTGGTAATGAAAATGTTACTTCTGTTAAAACTACAGTAGGTCCTGAACAAGAATACTTCCTAGTAGATAAGGATATGTATGATAAGAGAAAGGATTTAATTTATACAGGTAGAACACTATTTGGAGCAAGTGCACCAAAGGGTCAAGAACTTGAAGATCACTACTTCGGTGTAATTAAACCTAGAGTACAAGCCTTCATGAATGATTTAAATGAAGAATTATGGAAGCTTGGAATTTTAGCTAAAACTGAACATAATGAAGTAGCTCCTGCACAACATGAGTTAGCTCCTATATTTGCAACAACAAATATTGCTGCTGACCATAACCAAATTACAATGGAAATTATGCAGAAAGTTGCTAAAAAGCATAATCTAGTATGCTTACTACATGAAAA
>JAEEGL017006210.1_pt1 | contig 10123 bp, 7 predicted proteins | sample 9134231 | NCBI WGS metagenome assembly JAEEGL01 (sample SAMN16246548, study PRJNA631951) | gut metagenome | biome: gut microbiome; feature: rumen; material: fiber-attached | host: Bos | place: Iran: Karaj | collected 2018-10
CCCGTGCTGGTGGGCGTGCTTGGCAGCATTGGCGGCGGCGTGCGCTTCTACCGCATTCTCTTCCTGGAGGAGATGGAGAAGGACTATGTCAGGACCGCACGCTCAAAGGGCCTCTCCGAAACAAGAATCCTGTTCCTTCATGTGCTGAAGAACGCCATGATTCCCATCGTCACCAATGTGCCAGTGCAGATGCTGCTGCTCATAATGGGCAGCATGATGCTGGAGAATTTCTTCAGCATACCAGGCATGGGGCGCTACACCATATCCGCCATAAGCAGCCAGGACTTCGCCGTGGTGCGTTCCATGGTGTTCATCGGCTCCGTGCTGTACATGCTTGGCCTCTTGCTTACTGACGTTTGCTACTCCCTGGTTGACCCCAGGGTGCGTCTTGGAGGTGCCCAATGAGCGCATTCTGGCAATCCTGGCTGTGCCAGAACATAATAACCTGCCTTCTGGTGGCGGCGATGCTTTTCGTATTTGCGTTGCTTATGCGCCGTGCGCCGTGGCGTGCCGCGCTGCGGCGCATGTTCGCGGGCAAGGGCGCCGTGGTCTCTGCAATCGTGCTGGCCTTGTATGTGCTAGTGGCATTGCTGGACAGCGTCGGCTGGCGCAGGCAGGTCATCCTGCCAGAGACAGGGCAGCCGCTTATGGTTGAAGGCAAGCCCGTCTATGACAAGGGCGCCTCCGCCCTTGACTATCTGCTGAAGCCAATCTCAAGCCGCAAGGAAGTGTCATATTCCGCGCCATTCGCGAAAAGGCAGTTCACTACCAGTCCAGAGGAAACCGCCAACGGCGTGGTCAAGGTGCACAAGAAGCTGAACTATCCAGGCAAGCACATACTGGGCACTGACATCATCGGCGCGGATGTGCTGGTGCTGTCCCTCAAGAGCATACGCACGGGCATAATAATCGGCTTCGTCACCACGCTTCTTGCCATTCCATTCGCGCTGTTCTTCGGCTTGAGCGCAGGCTACTATGGCGGTTGGATTGACGATACGGTGCAGGCCGTGTGCACACTGTTGAGTTCCGTGCCTTCCGTGCTGCTGATTGCCGCGCTGATGCTGGTGTTCGGGCGCGGGCTGCCGCAGTTGTGCATCGCCATGGGACTTGCTTCCTGGACGGGGCTTTGCCGTCTGCTGCGGGGCGAGGCAATGCGCCTGCGCGAGGCGGATTATGTGACCGCCGCAGTCGGCCTTGGGGTAAAGTCACGGCACATCATCATGACACATATACTGCCCAATGTAATGCACCTGATTATAATCAACATGCTGCTGCGCTTCTCTGGCGAAGTGCTGGCCGAGGCGGCGCTTACGTATCTGGGCATAGGCGTGGACGCGGAGACCATGTCCTGGGGCATGATGATAAACGACGCCCGCATGGAACTGACACGCCACCCTGTCATCTGGTGGAAACTCACCGCCGCATTCATATTCATGCTGGGGCTGCTCCTCCCCGCCAATATACTTGGTGACGCGGCGCGCGACGCACTGGACCCCAAGTTGTCAAAGTGACTTGTTTTTGCCTGCAGTTTTTTGGGGTTGCGGCAAAACTTGTATGGAAAATCTTGTTTTATAATATTATTATTACAAAAATCATTTGACATTTTTCAAAACAACAGTAATGTTTTGCTTCGTTGAATGGCAGATGTTTTATGAAACGCTCTGTTCCCCAAGAGGGTAGGTTCTCAATGGGACTTATGGGACCTATGGGACCTATGCTACAGTTAGGAAGTCCCATAAGTCCCATAAGTCCCATAGGTCCCATAGGTCCCATAGGTCCCATAGGTCCCATAGGTCCCATAAGTCCCATAAGTCCCATAAGTCCCATAAGTCTCCCATTGCCTACCCTCATGGGGAACAGAGCCATTCACAAATTGGAAAGAACCAAAAAGGGAAGCCAGGGGGAAAGCAATGTCAATTATTGATATCAGAGCAAAAATACCCAATGACATTTTTACGGCATTGGAGTTGAACATGCTGCTTGATGGGTATTCCAATAAGGCGCAACGTATCTCATTGATGCTGAAGAAGGGCGAAATAATACAAATCAGGCGGGGGCTTTATGCATTTGCGGAAGCATTGCGCAAGGGGCTTATTGTCGAAGGTGTGTTGGCGAATATGATTTATGGCCCAAGTTATGTTTCCGAGGAGTTTGCCTTGTCATATTATGGGTTGATACCAGAAACCGTATATGCCGTGACATCTGTATGCATAGGCCGAAGCAGAAGTTTTGACACTCCGTTTGGGAGGTATTCATATCGCTATTCTCGTTCCATGGCGTATTCAATAGGGATTGAAAGAATAGGCGACCAAGGACGTTCCTTCCTTATGGCCTCGCCTGAGAAGGCACTGTTTGACAAGGCATTCTTTGACAAGAGATTCAATGGCGATGACCCTGAAGATTATCTGCTGGAAGACCTGCGTGTTGATTTGGATATGCTGGCCGCGCATGATTTCAGGTTTTTGGATGAGTTGAAACCATTTTTTTGCGGACGTCTTAGGAAGTTGGGAAATTATTTGGAGGGACTATGAGTAGCTATGTTCTCCTAGAAATGCTGAACGCATATTCTTATGCTGATGAAAGTGGCGCTGCCATCGCTTTGCGTGAAGTTATGCAGAACGTATGCCTGCTTGCCTTGGCACGGAGCAGCTTTTTCAATCATGCCGCTTTTTATGGAGGAACAGCCTTGAGGCTTCTCTATGGATTGCGGCGAGGTTCCGAGGACATGGATTTTTCTCTTCTTGAACCAGATGCATCTTTTGACCTCAATGACTATGCTGGTGCAATTGAGAACGAGTTTTTGTCTTACGGGCTTAAGGCAAGCTTTGTCCGCAAGGAGAAGCATTCGCATTCCAATATTCAGTCTGCTTTCCTTAAGAGCAACACGCAACAGCAGTTGCTGACAATCGGGCTTGATGCGGAACTGTCCCGCAAGGTGAGTCCCCATAGCCAGTTGAAAATCAAGGTTGAGGTGGATGTGCAGCCGCCAGGTGGTTTTAATACCGAAATCAAGTACCTGTATCAGCCAGTCCCGTTTGCCGTGCGCTCCTTCACACTGCCCAGCCTTCTAGCTGGAAAGTTGCATGCGGTTCTTTATAGAACCTGGAAAAACAGGGTCAAGGGACGTGATTGGTATGATTTGCTATGGTATGCCTGCCAGCATCCAGACTATGATATCAGGCATTTGGAGACGCGTGCGCGCCAGTCAGGTGACTATGTGGAGGCCGTTCCAATGACAGGTGCTTTTGTATATTCGCTTTTGTTGGAAAGGCTTGAAAGTCTTGATTGGGCTGCTCTCAAGGCCGATGTGATTCCGTTTTTACGCGACGGACACGAATTGGATGCCTGGAGCAAGGATTTGTTTCAGGACGCATTGAAGCGCCTCAAAGGTATTTGACGTACGCTATGTTCCCCATGAGGGTAGGCAAGTTCCGCTATAGCGGCACTTGCCTACTCCCTTGTGGAAAAAGTTTTTTATTACATTTTATCAAATTCCATATAAAGTGTAGTAATGAAGACATCGTATTGGTTTGAAAACCAATAAATATGTGATAATTTATGGTTTGCAAACCAATCTACAAATGCTGTGAGGAAATCAATGGCATTTATGAATTTTTGTGACTGTTTGTTTTTAAAGGAGAAAGAAAATCAAATGAAAAGAAATGAATTCACGCTTATTGAATTGCTTGTGGTCATTGCGATAATTGCCATTCTTGCTGCAATGTTGCTTCCCGCTTTGGCCAAGGCAAGGGAAAAGGCACGTGAGATTTCCTGCGTCAGCAATCTCAAGCAAATTAATCAGGCCGCTAGATTCTATACTGATGACTACGATGGCTATTTGGTTGACTATGTTATATACCAATCAGGGACAAGTTCAAAATTCTTCTACGCCTTTCTGTCACAGCAATATTTTGGTGCTCCTACTACATTCTTTAATGGATATGACGACAAACTATTCAGCTGCCCCAGCAAATATTCCAAGGACAGCGTTCTGGACTATGGCTTGAACACGCCTATGACTGGCTATTGGCAAACCCCGAAGATTCGTAGGAAGGAATGCGAGATCACGGATTCATCAATCGCAATGTATTTTATGGATTGCAAAAGCACTCCTGCTGTTACGGAAATAGGATGGATGGCATTCAGGCACGACAACAAGATGAATGTGGCCTATTTTGATGGCCATGCGGCAAATACAAATCTTGGTGCGGAAAAGTCGCAACATATCTATTTCGGTGGTATAGTCAAAGGTGGCAGCACCTCATGGAGGTGAGAGTACTCTCCGCCGCCTGTTCCTGTCCAATTTCTAATCAATTTTTTAAGCACATAGAGATGTTTTCAGAACTTCCAATGTGAGCGCCGAAGCGGCGCTTGCTCAAGTTGAAGTTGGTGCAAGGCTCGAAGTTTTGTTTTTCTCTCACAATGTAAAATAAGGATACGCCGCAAATGAAAAAATATGCCATTGTCATCATTGCCATGCTTGCTCTTGCTGTTTCGGGCAGGGAACTTATAAAAAACGGCAATTTCGAGCAGCAGCTGGAGGGCTGGACAGTGCCTTCCTGGATCAAGAACGCAGCCACGCCCATACTTGACAGCGCGGATATGCCTGGCGCGGGGAAGGCGTCCCTGAAACTGGTGGGCGGCGACGGCAAATTGCCTGCAATTTACCAGTCATTGAAGTTCCTGCCTGGCGTCACCAAATACAAGGTGTCTTTCCAGGTCAAGACGGAGAAGATGAATGACTGGGGATATATTGCATTCTATGTCAGCGACGACAAGACAAAGAAGCGCTACTACGCCAAGAACGTGGGCGCAGGCGGCGCTGGCAAGAACAGCAGCATTCCATGGACTAAAATCGAGGGCGAAATGGAGGTGCCCGCCGAGGCCGCTGGCAATCCAGGCAAACTGAATCTCATATTCGGCGGCAAGACCACTGGCACTGTATGGCTTGACGACATTGTAATTGAAGCATGCGAGCCAGCAGCCCAGAAGGAAGAGGCAGGGCAGGGCGTTGACCTCAATGCCAGCATTCTCAAGAACGGCCAGTTTGAGCAGCAGTTGGAAGGGTGGACAGTGCCGTCCTGGATAAAGAACGCCGCCACGCCCGAATTTGACAGCGCGGACATGCCTGGCCCTGGCCGCGCCTCGCTTAAACTGGTGGGGGCGGACGGAAAGTTGCCCATTTTGTACCAGTCAATCAAATTCCTGCCTGATGTGGCAAAATACCATGTCTCATTCCAGGTGAAGACGCAGAACATGAACGACTGGGGCTATGTCATGCTGCATATTGGCAGCGACAAGACAAAGCAGCGCTATTATTCCCAGACCGTGGGCGCAGGCGGCGCAGGAAAGAACAGCAGCCGTCCCTGGACAAAGTTCGAGGCGGAAATGACAGTGCCGCCTGAGGCCTTTGGCACTTCTGGCAAACTGACCATACAGTTTGGCGGCAAGAGCACTGGGACTGTGTGGATTGACGACGTCATTCTCGTCCCCGCCAATCAGTCGCCAGCGCAGCCAAAGCCAGTTGAAAAGCCCGCCGACAACGGCGCTGGCGAATCTTCAAAAAAAAAAGCTGACGAACTAGCGCGACTTGCCAGCATTGTTGATACACATATATATTTGCGTAAACTGCCCTGGATAGTCACCAGCTGGATTCCAGATGCCATGCTGGTGGCACCAAATGATACAGATTTCTCCTTTGTGCTGCCAGCAGGGAAGGTGCTTGCGCTATCACAGACGCACTCTTCCGTAAATGGAAATTGCTCTGGCCCCTTTCGCTTCTCCATTTGGCTGAAGGCACCTGATGAGGCGAAGCCATTTGTGACAGTTTCCACAAAGAGCCAGGACCTGAACAACAAGGCTGGCTCAAAGTCATTCAACATCCCCGCGACAGGACGCGAGAAGGACGGGTATCGCGAATATGCGGGCAATCTGCTTGCCCCTGAAAAAAACGCGGATTTGACCATCGCCCTGCGCACCAGGAACCCGTTGAAGCAGGATACGCAAGTCGCCGCCAAGGACGCATGCCTGCGCCCAGGCATCATTCCAGGCGCAAAGCCATATTTATTCGATATAGTTGCTGGCGGCAAGGAGGGTATTTTCCTCTTGGATGAAACGCCTTGCGCAGACATCGTCTTCTGCAATCCAGCTAAGAATCAGCAGCAATTGAAATTGCAATGCACGGTTTATGATTACTTTGGCAAGAAATGCCAGGATTTCACAAAGGAATACTCACTGCCGCCATTGAGCCTGACCAGCAATACTCTCTCCGTGACAAATCTCATTCGGCCAGGTTTCTATGCCGTTGAATGTGACTGGACTTGCGGGGGCGAGCAGGGGCATTTTGACTTCAGTTTCGTGCGAGTGACAAATCCGCCTGACGAAGCGGACCCCACATTCGGCATCACATTCATAGGCGAGGCATATCCCCATGGGGCGGCTATGCGCAGGCTAGGCGTCGGCACAAAGGGAGTGCTTATGGTATGGCGCTGGACTGAGCGGGCTGACGGTAGTTACGACTGGTCCGCCATAGACCGTTCAGTCGCAGACTGTTTGGCAAACAACATACGCATCATCGGTGGCTTTGAGAACTTCAGCGGTTCCATTCCAAGCCGTTACAAGCCCAAAAACAAGCCAGCGGCCAATGCCAAGTTGGAGGATGTCTTTGGCGATGACTATTTCCAGGCTGCATTGAAGTTCGAGAAGGCAGCGGTCGAAAGATATGGCAAGTACATAAAAGAATGGACATACGGCGCGGAAATCAATCTGCTCATCCACAACAACTCATACGAGGAAGACCATTATGTGAAGCGCATACGCACCAGCGCACCAGAACTCCGCAAAATGCTTCCAGGCGTAGTAATCACGGGAATCGGTGTTTCTGGCGGTGACGGTCGTGCAATCCCCAGATTCCAGGTCACGCGCCGCCTCTGGGACAGGCTCTATGATGTGCTGGACGGTATTGCACCAGACCAATATACTGTGCCAAACAACTTCGGACCTGGCGACAGGTTCTCCGACACCGAAAGCGAAACGTATCGTGATATCATGAGCGAGGCATTGAAAATTGTGCAAAGCAGGCAGCGCAGCAACCTGGCTGTAAGCGAGAAGGGCTTCCATGTCCTATACAAACTACCGATGAACAATCCACATTCCCGTGAAATGGCCAATACCGTTGCCCGCGAATATGTGCTTACCAAAAGCCTTCCTATTTCCCATTGGCTTTACTATGGCTGGCGGCAATGGCGGGATGGCGCCGAATACGACTATGGCATGTTCAAGGGCCACTCGCCGCGGCACGTGGTTTCCGCATACGCGGCGGTTTCGCGGATGTTGTGCAATGCCAAGTTCGTGAAGAAGGCGGACCTTCACAAGAACGTGCCAGTTTACATCTTCACACGCGGGAACCAGACTATTGCCGTGCTCTGGAAAAGCGGGTTGGACAAGGATATCTCCATGATACTGGATATTCCTGATGAAAGCACTGGTATTTTCGATGTGCAGGGCAATCCGATTCCATACGGCCAGCAGCCGCTTTTGCTGACGCGTGCGCCAATCTACATCACCTCCTTTGCAAAGCCCGCCCAAATTGAGGCCTCCCTGAAAAAGACGAAACTCAGCCTGCCAGAAATGGATTTGTGTGCATGGCAGGACCGTCTGGGCGCCGTCAATGTGGCTTGCCTGAATCTGTTGAACGAGACACTGACAGTAAAATGCACCGTCGCAGGCAAGGAATACAAACTTGATTTGCCAGCAAGTGAAATGAAAACTCTGGAGGTGCCGTGTGCTAGCAGGCTCAATGGCAAGCAGAGCATAGAGGTGCGCACGCCAAAGGGCTTTGTATATGCAACGGAACTTGTGCCTGAATACATAACAGTACCGAAAGTGTCTTCCATGAAGGAACTTATTGCACGGCCTGCCTTGTTCACCCTAAAGAGCGCGGAAAGGCACCTTAGCAACGTGGACTACGCTGCCAACAAGTTGTGGACTGGTCCAGACGATTGCAGCGCCGTGGTCAGGATGGGATATTGCGAAAAAAACTTGTTCCTGAATGTGCTAGTCAAGGATGACATACACCAGCATGATTTCCCTGAACCAGTCATGACCTGGGCTGGGGACTGCGTGCAGTTCGCCTTTGATTCCAAGCATGACGCGGCGATGAAGCATATCAAGGGACAACGCATACTTTTTGATGACGACTACATCTTCACGGCGGCATTAGTGCAGGGAAAGACAATTCGGCTCATCAATGAACTGGAGCCAAAGTGGAACGCCAAGCCAGAATGCACCGTTACACGTGACGAGGACAAGAAGACAACGGAGTACAGCATAGTCCTGCCATTGGTTGCCATGAACAAGTTGTCGGCAAAGTCAGGCAATGTGTTTGGCTTCAATCTTATTGTGATGGACAGCGACAAACCCAAGGAAAGCGCAAAATACTGGATGCAACTTACACCAGGCATTGCCGCAGGCCAGAATCCATCCTTGTTCAAGGCATTTGTCTTCGAATAAGAGGCGCAGAGTATGCATGATTTTAAGTTGTCAACGCCAGAGGCTGAAGGGATTAGTTCCAGAGCGCTTCTTCGGATGATGAGGAAACTGGATGAACTGGAATATGTAAATGGCATTGTCATTTTGAGGCATGGACGCTCCATGCTGGAAGGGTGGAAGTCTCCTTATGAACGGGAGACGCCCCATCAGCTTTTCTCTTTGAGCAAGAGCTTCACGTCCTGCGCCATTGGCATTGCTCAGGCGGAGGGGCGATTGAAAATCAGCGACAGGCTCGTCTCGTTTTTCCCTGAATATGATTCCTGCATAACTGATGCCAGAATGCGCAACGTGACACTGAGGGATTTGCTTACTATGCGGTCTGGGCATTTGTGCTGCGCCACTAAATATATGTTTGGGCAGCAGGACTGGGTGCGGGCGTTTCTGGCGTCGCCACTTGATGTCGAGCCAGGCACTCGCTTTTTGTACAATTCTGGTGCAAGTTATATGCTGGCTGCCGTGATAAGACGCGTCACAGGTGAGAATGTCCGTGAATATCTTATGCCGCGCCTGTTTGAGCCATTGCGGATATCGCCTGGAATCTGGGAATGTTGCCCGCTTGGAACCAACCTGGGCGGCTGGGGCTTGTATCTTACCACCGATGACCTTGCCAAGTTCGCCCAGCTTATGCTTCAGCATGGGCAATGGAATGGCAGGCAACTTCTGCCAGCGGATTATCTGGCTGAGGCCACTGTCAGGCAGGCCGACAATTCAATGAACGAGAATCCCGACTGGAAGCAGGGCTATGGCTACCAGTTCTGGGTTTCGCAGCATGGCTATAGGGGCGACGGCGCCGCTGGCCAGCTGGTTCTGGTCTTGGAGGAGCAGGGACTTTGCGTTGCGGTTACTTCCTGCTTGACCGATATGCAGAGATTGCTGGATGTGTTCTGGGACGATTTGCTTCCCTATGTCAATGACAGCGCATTGCCCGAAAATGCTGAGGCGCATGATGAATTGCTGGATTATTGCAAAAATATGAAAATACAGCCGCCAGCCGTCACGTTAAAGGAAACGCATGACAATGCCTGTTTCCGATTCCAGAATAATACCGCAGGCATTTGCCAATGTGAAGTGTCATTCGGTGAGAATTGCTGTAGCCTGGCTTTCTTTACGTCTCGCGGCAATGAGCAACTGCGGGCTGGTTTCGGGCATTTTGAATACTCCGTCTTTCAGTTGACGGATGTGATGCCCCATCACGTTGCCGCATACGCGGTCTGGATAAATCCATCTGTATTGGAGATACACACATTCATCTGTGACGGCATTTACCGCGATGTGTGGACAGTGGATTTCTCTGACAAGAATGAACCACTTAAGAACCGCATGATTTGCAACTGCTTTCGCCCCGCAAAACCGCGTTTTATTAATTAGGGCGAGGCAAACTCCGCTAAAGCCGTCGCAAAAAAGCAAGCTATTCTTTACTACCGTCCCTTGCAAGTTGCCGTAGTAGCGACGGCGTCCTCGCCGTCGCACCAATGGCGTGCCATTCGCTAACAACTTGCCTTAATTGCACGTCGCTATTGCAGCACGCTTTTGGGAAACTGCATGCCTTTGGTGCGACGGCGAGGACGCCGTC
>JAEEGL017075589.1_pt1 | contig 10123 bp, 10 predicted proteins | sample 9134231 | NCBI WGS metagenome assembly JAEEGL01 (sample SAMN16246548, study PRJNA631951) | gut metagenome | biome: gut microbiome; feature: rumen; material: fiber-attached | host: Bos | place: Iran: Karaj | collected 2018-10
CTGGCGGCACGGTCGAAAAATATCGCGTCTGCCGCGTCGATCGCTCTGAAGAATCATCCGAAACAGGTTCTGCGTGTGCTGGCGGTGCTTGACGGAGAAGATCCGGAAACCTATGAGCCGTCGCTCTTGGAGATTCCGAAGAAGCTGATTGACCTTTTCAACGATCCGGAGCTGTCTGCGCTTTTTACGTCATCGGATCAGACAGAGGAAACAGAATCGTCTGGTCCGCGATCGGAGAATACCGAGGACCGGTAAGCGCACGGTTTTTCATACGGTACGTCAAATCACGTCTCGATCAGGAGAACGATGACGAGGCGTACCGTATTTATATGGCGGCAATGGCAAAAATCGCGGCAGGCGCTGACCGCGTTCCGTGGTATCACGAATTAAAGGACAAAAAGCAAGAACCGATGGAATCTGAAAAGGAAATCATGGAAAGGATTAAAAACGGCGTAAATAAGATTGGAGGTTCGGACAATGGACCTATTTGATATAGCTGCAAAAATCACGTTAAACACGAGTGAATATGAAGAAGGATTAAAGGGAGCCGAAGGAAAAGGATCTTCGTTTGCTTCAAAATTAAAAAGCGGGCTGGGATCCGCTGCAAAGGTCGGCGGAGCTGCTATTCTTGCGCTCGGAACGGCTGCCGTTGCGCTTGGGAAGAAATTCATGGACGGCATAAATGACATCGGTCAGTATGGCGATGCTATTGACAAGAATTCCCAAAAAATGGGTATTTCCGCAAAGGCATATCAAGAATGGGATTTTGTGCTGCAGCATTCCGGATCTTCGATTGACGCGATGGGACGCGGCATGATGACGCTTTCAAAGCAGGCAGAATCCAATTCGGACGCATTTAAAAAGCTTGGCATATCGACGGAAGATCTTGCGAATCTTAATAAGGAGGATCTGTTCGCAAAAACCATTGAAGGCCTGCAAGCGCTGGGAGAGGGAACTGAGCGAGACACGTTAGCCGCCGAATTATTCGGTGGATCCGCAAAGGAGCTTGGTCCGCTGCTTAATACGACAGCAGAAGATGTCGCCGCAATGCGAGACCAGGTTAACGAACTTGGCGGCGTTATGAGTGACGATGCTGTAAAAAACGCGGCGGCATTTCGTGATTCTATCCAAAACTTGAAAACAGCATTTGAGGGTATCGGCAGACAGTTTTTGAGCGAATTCCTGCCGACGGTCACGACAGTTTCAGACGGTCTCACGAAGCTTTTTTCCGGAAATCGAACTGAAGGTCTGAAAGATATAAAAAAAGGCCTGACAGATTTGGTGAACACGCTGTCTTCAAAAATTCCTGACATCCTTGATATCGGTTTTGGGATTGCAGAAGCTTTGATGCAAGCGATCACGGAAAATCTTCCAATGATTATCCAAAAGGGCGCCGATCTTATTTTGAACGGATTGATTCCTGGGATTTTGGAGCAGCTTCCGTCGTTGATCGAGACGGGGTTATCGATCATCGCCCAGCTCGCAATGTCGATTGGAGAGGCGTTGCCGGAGCTCATTCCTGCGGCGGTTGACATAATCATACAGATCGTGGAAAGCCTTTTGGACAACATCGACCTATTGATCGATGCGGCGCTCACGTTGATCATGGGTCTGGCCGAGGGACTTATCAAAGCGATTCCGAAACTGGTCGAAAAAGCGCCCGAAATAGTCATCAAGCTGGTATCTGCAATCATTCGAAACGCCCCGAAACTGTTCGAAGCAGCCGGAGAGATCATCATGAACCTGGGCGAAGGTCTCGCATCAATGTTTGGGACCGTTGCCAAATGGGGTTCTGATTTGATCGAAAAGATCCGGAGCGGAATTGAAACGATGTGGTCGAACGTTAAAACATGGGGCCGCAATATCATCGATAAGGTGTGGGACGGGCTGAAAAGCGCGATTTCCGATGCGGTCACATGGGGTAAGGATTTGATCGTAAACTTCTGGAACGGTATCAAATCGAAGCTTGACTGGCTCTTGAGCGGTGTGAAATCGATCGGACAGGGAATCGCGGATTTCCTCGGATTCTCCGAACCGAAAAAAGGTCCTTTGTCGAATTTCCACACGTTCGCGCCGGACATGATGGAGCTCTTTATGAAGGGTATCCGCGACAATGAGGGAAAGCTGACAGATACGGTTGCAAACGCGTTTGATTTCCGCGATGCGTTTACTGCTCCGGATATGATGTTCGGTGATCCGGCGTTTTCAGGCGCCGGTGGCAGAGGATTCGTAGGATCAATCGATCTGTACATTGACGGTGACACGCTGGTCGGATCAACGTCAGAAAAGATGGACCGCGATCTCGGCGACATTCAGACAATCAAAGCACGTTGGGGAGGTCGTAACCGATGAACATTGACAGACTATATATAAAAGGTCCGGCAGACGCGGATTACGTTGCAGTCGATACGACATATGGTCTGTATCTTAAATGGCGCGTTCTTTCCGCGCCAGCTCCAAAAATGCAACGAGACGATATTCCAGGCATGAACGGAACTCTGGACAGCACCGAGGAATTTGGAGAAGTGTTTTATAATGACCGCACGCTTGCACTGGATTGCAAACATCCGGACGATTCGTGGTATGAGCATTTTCAAAACTTTCTTTCGGCGTATCACGGTCAAAGCGTAAAGATCGCATTTTCGAATGATCCGAATTATTACTGGACCGGGCGACTGTTCGTCACTGGGTATTCTGCAAAGGATCACTCTTTGCAGATGTCGGCGACGGTCTATCCGTATAAGTTCAAAAAGTCGCTGACAACTGTTTCGAGAACTGGATCCGGCAGCGTATCGCTGACAAACGGGCGGATGAAGGTCGTTCCGGACGTAACGTTCAGCGAGGCTTGCACGCTGGCATGGGGAACGAACACGAAGCAGTTATCTGCGTCATCGTATCCGCAAACGGTCAAAATCGCAGGCCTTGAACTTTCGCCGAATTCGACGCTATCTGTAACTGTTACCGGTAACGCGACGGTCACATTCTCATATAGGGAGGGCGCTCTGTGATGAATTTCACGGTTTATGCGGATGAGTATTTGATCTATAACCGGGGAATCGTCGACGAGCACGGCGAACCGGAATATCTGATCTCGAATCCGGTTTTGACGGAAACGACCGATGCGTTTTGTTCGCTGACGTACCGCTGCAAGAAGGGATCGCCTGCGTATCAGCGGTCCGTCGAAATGATTCCGCGAATCAAGGTGTATGAGGACGGATTGCTGTATTGGACAGGCCGCATTTTGAAAAGCACGCCAAATATCAACAATGAGAAAACGATTTATGTAGAGGACTTTCTTGGCGTTTTGTGCGATGGAATTTACCGTCCGTTCGAATTTTACGGAACAGCTTCGGATCTGCTGCAGGCCGTTGTAGACGCGAATAACGATCAAGTCGGAGAGAACCAGCAGATTTATTCTGTCGTGTGTGATGTTGACGTCGGTAATATCGTTCGATCATCCGAGGGTTATAATACATGCTGGTCGATCATTCAGGATAAGCTTTTGAAACCTCTCGGCGGCTATATATGGATAAGCTACGATTCGCAAGAACGGGCGATTCTGCATTATTCGCTGTCGGCGCGGAATGCGGCGACGCAACGCATACGATTCGGCGAGAATCTGAAAAGCTACAAAGTCGAATACAATTACGACGGCTTTTATACCGCATGCGTACCGCTTGGAGCGAAGGATAATCAGACAAAAGAATATGTAACGATCGCGTCTGTAAACGATGGTAAGGACTATTTGATCGATGAAACAAATGCAGCTCGTTACGGAACGATTTACGCCCCGACAAAGCTGACGACGTGGGAAGACGTTCATGAGCCGTCTATTCTGCTTTCGCGTGGTCAGTCTTGGTTGCAGAATCAAGCGTCCAGGCTGATTCAAAAGATTGAACTGACAGCGCATGATCTGTCCGGTCTGAATACGGACTTGCGCTCGTTTCACTGGCTTGACGAAGTATATGTCGAAGCGTCCGAGATCGCTACTGGCTTCGTGATAAAACGGCTTTCGCGTCCGCTGGACAAGCCGCTGAACTTGACGATCAGCATGGGAGATTCGAGATCAAGCGTGACAGGCTCGTCTGTATCAAATTGGAACGACACAACGGATCGGATTGAGTACATCGAATCTAACTACACGACGGAGGAAGATGTTTCGAATATCGTGCAGCCGGATTTGGATGCGATTCGTGAAGAAACGCTGACGCAGATGACGGCGATCCGTCAGGAGGCAAACGAGATTGTACTTGCGGCGTTGGAAGAATACAGGTCAGAAAGCGATACATCTCTTGATGAACTGTATCAACGAATAGCTTCAGAATTGCAAATTCTTGCTGATAAGATCAATTTTAATTTCAGCTCCACGAGCGAAACAATTAAGGAAATTGATGGTCGGTACAACACGGAGATCACCAACATTCTGTCGTTCATTCAGCTTCTGCCGACGACTGCAACGCAGGAAGGCGGTATCGTCATAGGAGAAAGCACGAGCAAAATCAAGCTGAAACTGGAGAACGATGTTTTATATTTCTTCACAGGAGATAAAACGACGGTAAGCAAGGAAAATGCAATCGCGTATTTTGCGGCTGGGCAGTTGGTTGTTAATGAAGCCATGCTTCGTGTCGTGTCAATCGGCATTCCAGGATCCATGATGTATTTTTCTGTTGTCGGTTCCGGATCGTTGCAGTGTCTATTCTTATCGCCGAGGAGGATTGATTGATGGGTTATACGTGCAACTTAACTATACAATATGATGCAAACGGCGGTTCTGGTGCTCCTGGCAGACAGATTATAACTTCTCAAAATGTTACGACTTTTCCGAAAACTATAACGACGACGTTGAGAAGCGGAATCCCAACTCGATCTGGGTATGATTTTTTGGGGTGGGCAATAAGCTCATCTGCTTCATCTGCCGTATATTCAGCAGGGGGGCAGTACAGCCATACATTCCCATACAACACAGGCGGGAATCAATCGTATACAGAAACGTTGTATGCTGTTTGGAGTCAAAAGCATTATGTCGTGTCTTATCGTAAGGGGACGTATGGAACTGGCATAGGCGCAGATGATATTAAGTACGGCGGCGTTGATCTTACTCTCCGAGGACGGATTTTCACACGGAGCGGCTATAATCAAACTGGATGGTCGGTCAATGCAGATGGGAGCGGCTATTCGTATGGGCTTGGTGGTAAGTATACTGCAAATGCGCAAATAACGTTGTATCCGTATTGGTCGATCATAAAGTCGACGATATCTTCCGTTACTGATTCTGTTCCGGCTGACGGAACTACGCAAGGGACTGTATCGATCAATCGACCGAACAGTAATTTCACGCACACGGTCACTATTTCGCTTGGAACAAGGTCTGCGGAGTATACGAATGTCGGCACAAGCTTGACGTTCACGATTCCGTCAGCATGGCTTGACCAAATTCCGAGTGCTACGTCTGCTGTTGCGACGGTTTCGCTCAAGACGTATAATAACGGATATCAAGTCGGCACGCCTGACACGAAATCGTTTGTTGTCACGGTTCCGGATTCTGTCGTTCCGACAATCAGCTTGACCGGATCGAATCAATCGAACAATAGCACGGTGTCCGGCTGGGACATTTTGCTGCAGGGATACAGTCAAATTGCGCTGACCGCGATGGTTGCAGCCGGTAATGGCGCATCTGTGGCGAGTATCGCATTTTCCGGCGAAGGTGTGTCGCAAATCGGTGCCGGTACAACGGTTACTTCTGAACTTTTGACGAGTGCCGGATCCAAAACGTGGACGGCCATCGTTACGGATTCACGCGGCAGAACTGCGACGGCTACTCTGACGAGGACCGTTCACGAATACTATCCGACCGCGATCCTCGCGTTTTCGGCGTTCAGATCAACGAGCGAGGGTAACGCTTCACCGTCTGGAGGTCAATATATCACGGCATCCGGTAACTATTCGTTTGCATCATGCGACGGTCACAATTCCGCAAGCGTGAAAAAGATCGAATACAAGCTTCGCACTGACATGTCGTGGACGCAGGGTGAAGGATCTGCGGAAAGCGGTACGGTCTATACGTTCGGGACGATCTCGCTGCTGTACATTTACGACGTTAGGATGACGGTTACGGATGCGCTTGGATCATCGGCGGCGTACACGGTTAACGTGGCATCTGTCAGAGGTGTGTCGTTTGGTTTGAATGGGCGTTGCGCACGCTTTGGTGGTCCTGTGCAGTATGATGACAGATTCGAGTGCGATTGGGACATGCAAGTGGACGGTCAGGTCGAAATGCCACTGTTCTTGCAGACCGGCGTTGTCGCATCTGAAAATATTGCGTCCGGTACGGCAAAAACGATTGACATTGAATTTGAGACCGAATTCGCTACGCAGCCGTATGTCGCTGTATCAATCATGTCGCCGCAAACGACTGGTCTTGATGCGTGTGCGGTGACAGCATGGAATATTACGAAGTCCGGATTTTCGGCGCGATTGATAAACGGATACGAAGCGACAAGACAACTCGGAATCTGCTGGATTGCAACGGCTCGGAAAAACACAAAAGTTGCTATTATAACGCAACCGATAGATCAATCTGCCGATATTGGAGATCGAGTCACGTTCGCTGTCGAAGCTGTAAATGCGACGGCATATCAATGGTATTATCGCACGACAAGCAGCGGAGAGTGGACGGCAATTTCCGGGGATTCTGCGAAACTTGCACAGTACACCTTTATCGTCGATAGCACGAACGTCGGATATCAATATAAGTGTGTTGTGTCAAACAGCAAGGGCAGTGTTGATTCGGATGTCGTTGAAGTATCCGCTATAATTCTATAATTCGGAGGTATATTATGAAGATCTGCACACCGATTAAACTGAACGTATCAAAGCTGAACGTTTTGGAAAATGTTTTCGCAAAACAGCGCGACAGTAATTCTCGATATTTGGACTGCGCGTTTTTTGACGGAAACAACAAATTTCTTAAAGTTACGGGTGGCGACATCGCTGTAAACGCCATGAGGGCTGACGGAACATATCGCTCTTTTGCTGGGTCCATCAATGAGAATGGAACCGTGCGAGTTCCGCTGACGAACTGGATGCTTGATGTAGCTGGGACGCTATCCTGCTCTGTTACGGTCTATGAAGGTGACGAGAAGCTGACTACGGCAATGTTTGAATTGACGGTTCAGCCGTCTGAAAATCCGACTGGGACGGTTTCGCCAGACGATCCGAACGTTGACCTTGCAGAACAGCTTGTCGAGCGTTTCGAAGCGGCGGTGCTCCAGATTGAGACGGAATTCTCTGGTGCAGGAATCCACGATGCGTCATATACAACGATTTTAGACACGGTTACGGCGGAAACTTCCATTCACAGCAACAAGACATATCCGTGGGTGCAGGTATCCAGTACGGAAGATCAAATCGAGCAGAACAATATCTATCGCGTCACGTTTGACGGGACGGAATACACCTTGCCTGCGGATATGTGGTACGCTGATAATCGGAACGGAAAATCTGCTACGCTACTTGGAAATGCTACTTATTGGGGAGACATAGAAGGATTTCTCTATCCAGTTAATAACGTGCCTTTTCTTGTTACGGGTCTTATGTCGGATGGAAATACTAATACCGAAGGTATTTTCTTGTTCACGGAAATTGAGGGGACGCATACTATCAAAATTGAAAGAGTGGTGTATGATTTTACAAAACTGCCGCCACTTCTGATTAGCGGATTCCCTCATCTTGCCGTCCATTTGCTTAATGACGGAAGAACCGGATATAATGCTATTTCGGTTGGCGAAAACATTATGAGGCATTTGCGGTCTACGCTTGCATGCGGAACAGAAAACGAGATTTCTGCACAACTTGGGATCGCTGTCGGTCAGTTGAATAAAGTGTCGGGAGAAGTTGGCAAAGCATTTGGCAGAGGGAATACAGTTTCTGGCTCTGGTGCTGTTGGAATCGGCGAGTATAACACAGCATCTGGTCCATATTCCGTTGCAATCGGCAGACAAAATACTGCATCCGAAAATTCCGCAACGGCAATCGGGTATTACAACACATCATCTGGCGGATATGCAACGGCTGGTGGCGCGGGATCGGTTGCGAGTGGCGGCGTTTCAACTGCAATCGGTTATGGAGCTGTTGCAAATCATCTGTGTCAAACGGCAATCGGTATGTATAACGAAGCTGACACATCAACCGCGTCCGCTGGAAATCGCGGCAACTACATTGAGATCGTCGGAAACGGAAACGGACCAAATGCACGCTCAAATGCGAGAACGCTTGATTGGGATGGTAACGAAACATTAGCAGGATCAATCACTCTTGGCAAGGGTACGGCTGACGAGGTGACGTTGACAGCTGCGCAGCTGAAGCGGTTGATTGCGCTGTTGAGCTGAAAATCTATTGACACGGCGTTTTCGTCTATGCTACAATGAACGCGAAGAAAGGAGCGATGATATGAAGAACGTATCTGAGTTTATCCGTTTCGCATTGAGCCATGCAGATCCGGCGACACGGCCGATCGGCGCGAAGATTGAATTTCCGGTCGGAGATGCTGGGATCTGGAAGTATCTTTGGGGGACCAGGGGACAGATCGTCACTCAGTCGCTTCTTGATGCGCGGTTCAAATCGTATTATAAACCGAACGGTTGGAGCCGTGACGAGTACGATTCGATCACGAAGAACTGGGTCGAAGACAAAGTCCACGTGACGGACTGTCAGGGTCTGCTGGACGCGTACCTTGGGAACGACACGAATGCGGACGGCGATTACCGGAACTACTGCACGGACAAAGGTCTGATCGCTGCAATCAATCGACCGTTTGTGGTTGGCGAGGCGGTTTTCAACGGCACGGACACGAAGAAGACGCATGTCGGCTGGGTGTGCGGTTTTCTGAACAAGGATCCTCTTGTGGTCGAAGCTAAAGGAACAAAGGACGGCGTTGTCATTACTCGAATGTCGAAGCGTCCGTGGAAGTATCGCGGTTTGATGACGAAGATCTTCAGCTACGCGGACGAGCCGGAACAGCCGCAGCCGGTCGAGTACGTGTTCCGGCGCGATCTCAAAAAGGGCTGTGACGGTGACGACGTCGTGAAGCTGAAATATCTGCTCATGAATGCCGGATATGATCGTGGCATCACGGTCAATACAAAGAACTCAAAGCATTTCGGATCCGCGACGAAGCGGCTTGTCAAAGATTATCAGCGCGACAACGGTCTGACCGTCGATGGCGTTGCTGGTCGTAAAACTATCACGAGTTTGGGAGGGAAATTCGAATGATTAAGGAATTGAAAACGCAGAGCAGAAATAAGAGCGTTCTTTTCTGGATCGGAATGGTGTCCGCTGTGTATGAAGCGGTTCTGAACAGCCTTTTGACGGCTGGCGTAAAATTCGACACGACTACCGGTGCTGTTCTTGGCGCCATCGGCGTCGCGCTTGCGACCGTGCTGATCTACTGCAACGGCAACAATCCGTCGCTGGAGCAGTATTAAGGAGGATCTTCCGTAATGGCGGTGTTTTCGGACGAGCAAAAAGAATATCTCGATATGACCTACAAACGGAAAGACGATTGCGAGGCGGACATGAAAATAGCCGAGAAGCAGCAGAACGATCTTGACAAGCGCCTGGTGGTCATCGAGAAGCAGCTGAAGCTGATCATCGGCATTCTGTCGTTCGTCGGCGCCGGTGTCGGAACGCTTATCATCGGGGCATTGTGGGGGTTGATTGCGAAATGAACTGCGACACTTGCACGCACCGTCCGGATCCGGTTCCGTTCGCTGTGCATGAATCTGCTATGGCGCGGATGGAACGCACGATCAGGCGGCTTTGGATTCTGCTGATCGTTTTGGTCGTTTTCCTTGTCGGTTCAAATGCGCTGTGGATCTGGTACGAGGCGCAGTTCGAAAAGGTTGAAGTGACGCAAGAGAACGAGGACGGATATAACAGTTTCATCGGTAATGATGGAGATATTTACAATGGCGAAACAGACCATAAAATACCGACGCCGTAAAACCGGAGGGAAGTCCGGCTATCGAAAGTGCTCCATGTGCAAAGGGACCGGACGGGTCAGGGTAAAATGACAAAGGATGATTACTCAAATACCGAGATCATGCTGCTGATTATTGACCGGATC
>JAEEGL017153238.1_pt1 | contig 10123 bp, 10 predicted proteins | sample 9134231 | NCBI WGS metagenome assembly JAEEGL01 (sample SAMN16246548, study PRJNA631951) | gut metagenome | biome: gut microbiome; feature: rumen; material: fiber-attached | host: Bos | place: Iran: Karaj | collected 2018-10
TCCGTTATTTCCCAGTCCGTAGTAACCTTTCTGACTCAGTATCGTTGTACCACTGTATCTGTTTGACCGCGGAGAGATAAAGTGGTCGCTGGTGCCCTTTGTCGTAGAGTATGATCCTTGTGCTGTCACATAGAAGTTAGGCTTGAAGTTATAGCGGGCATCCAGAGAGATGTCTTCTGTGCGGTTCTGTGACTTCTCAAAACTGTTCAGCGATGCTTCATAGAGTGGGTTGTTCATGTTATACGACAGGCGGTGAGCAAGATTACCATAACTGTCATAAGGAGAATCGTAGGGATTTGCCTGCATAAAACTGGTGTAGCTTCCATAGGGTGAAGCTGTGGTATTCAGTTCCTGATGTGAGGCTCGCAGGGTAAGGATGAGGTTTTCTACGGCTCTGTAGGAGAGATAGATGCCTAATCCATAACGATCACGACCGTCGCCTTTCATTACACCATTGGTATTTGAATAGTTGCCGGTGATATTATAGTCGAGACCAGATCCTCTTCCGGAAATAGACAGAGAGTGGTTATGAGAGAAACTATTACGTACAGGTTTAGATATCCAGTCAACATCCATGCCGCTGCTTACCAATGCCAGTTTGTCGTAATATGACTGGTCAAGGGAACCGTTTGTTGTATCGTAGAGTCCGGCCAATCTTTCCAATTCGAGTTTCTGTGCTGCATCACAGAGATTATAGCTGCTAAGGTCGGCAAAGCTCAGTTGTGGGGTGAGCGTATAGCGTACACGTACAGGTGACTGTGAAACGCGCTTACGTTCAACAATGATGACGCCGTTGGCGGCGTTCTCACCATAGAGTGCCGTTGCGGAAGCATCTTTCAGGATGTCAACACGTTCAATATCCTGAATGTCGATGTCGTAGAGAGCCTGTAGCGATTGTTCTACACCATCGATAACAACCAATGGAGCATTTAGTCCTACCTCATCATTAGTCGCTAATGAGGTGGTGCTTCGAATCACAAGATCAGGTACGGCATTTGGATTAGAACCCATCTCATTATTCTGTGTTATCGTCATGGCAGGATCCAGGGTAGACAAAGCCTGAAAGAGGTTATTCGGAGAGATCTGAAGAATCTCCTCAGCCTTGTATGACTTGGCCGATCCTGTGAAGGTCTGTTTCTGACGGGTGAAGAAACCGTTGACGACCACATCTTCCAGTTGTATACTGGAGCGCATGGTCACATTCTGTGTCTGATCGGATGTACCTGCCGTAATCGTCAGATACTGAGTATCCATTCCTACATATGAGAACTTTAGGATCGTTTTCTCCACAGGAATCTTGAAGGTGTAGAATCCGTCGGCGTCGGTTACGGCAGCAACAGAGCCTTCGCCAATACTGACTGGTACTCCGACGAGCGGCTCTCCCTCATCATCTTTTACCTGTCCTTTTACAGTACGTTCATGGCCACTCATCTTCTGTTGGGTGATGGTGACTATATTCCCCTTGATCTGATAGGTACAGCCAATTAAACCTGTAACCTGACTGATCACGTCTTCTGCAGGCTTATGTCTGGCTGTAATGGAAATCCTCGGCCATTTGGCCGCCAACTCTGTTGAGTAGACAAAGCTTAAACCTGCCTGTTTCTGGATAGCGGTAAGCACCGTAACAACAGGAACAGACTTGAAGTCTACACTCACGTTTGTATCTGCCGGCTTGGCAGCATGACTTACTGATGGTATTAGCCACAGTATGGTCAGCATTAGCAGACAGACACGTTGTAACATGTTCTTGTTTTTTTCCATGAATAAAATATGATTAGTTAATAGTAATATGATTCCCTCTCTTAGTTATCCTCACACCCAGTACGGTCTCCAACGACTCTAAGATAGACTCGATATTGTCGTAGCGGTCGAAGTAACCGTCAATCTGTTTGTCTTTCAGAGATTCTGATGCATACTGTACGTCGATATCGTACCAGTGTGAAAGTACATTCATCACCCGCTCAAGTGGCCATGCTTCGAACAGAAACTTTCCTTCGTTCCAGGCGATGTAGGGCGCAGTGTCAATATAACGTATCGTCAGTTGCTTGTTAGCAACACATAACTGTTGGCTGGGTTGCATCGGCAGTTCTTTTCCGTCGATAGGTGTGAAGCTGATATTTCCTTCCATGAGTACCACTTCCGTACTCTCCTCATCTGTTCCAATGATCTTACTGGCATGAGTATTTACATAAAACTCGGTGCCGTGTACTGTGATGTCTCCCTGTGGAGTGTGCACAACAAATTTCTTGTGTTTGTTCTTTGCAACCATGAAATAAGCCTCTCCTTCGAGGATGACATCACGCCGGTCACCAAATTTCTCAGGATAGATCAGCCGACTATTATAATTAAGGTGTACCAATGTGCCGTCACTCAACTGTGTCCAATACTCCTTGTTGTGATAAGTAGTGATTCGTGTGGCTGCAGTCAATTGCTCTACGAAGTTGTCATCTACATGATAGAGAGCCAGATCCTCTTGACTGATAAGATCCTTATTGGCTGTTTTAGAAGTGATGATTTCAGCATCGTGATGTCCGCTTTCCTTACTTTGTAACATGGCTGTCTGTACGTTTTCGGTGATAACGGGGGGTGTCACCTTAATATATTCACGATGATACAGGAAAGCTCCTCCCACTATTAGCAGGGCTACGACAGCGGCAATACGTAGGAATGCAGGATGACGTAAAAGGTGAATAATACTTGTTCTTTTTGTTGAAGACATGTTTTCTTCCGTTTCTGTATGCTCATGTATTTGAGCTTGTAGTTTCTCCCATGCCTTATCCGCATCCACTTGTGTATACTGCATGTAACGTTCTGCTAAAACGTTGCTATTGAGCAGTTTCTCATATTTAGCTTTTTCTCCCGGATGGTTGTCTATCCATTCCTGAAGGTACTCTTTCTCTTCTGTTGATATGGTTCCCATCAACCGTTTAGTTATCAACGTATGTATTGAAGTATCCATGATTCATGCTTTTAATTCTGTAACGATTGAGAATCAAAAAGTAGGTACACAGTTGTTTAAAAGATTAATACGAATGAAGCATTTATTTATGGAAAGTCTTTGTCTGGGTTCCTGTCTGTGATTATGCAGTCTTTTAATCCTGCCCCTACATAACCATCATCGTTAACATCAAGTAAACTTTTGGGTTCATACGCTGACGGAGTGTCTTCATTCCTCTAAAGCGAAGTTTCTTAACAGTTTCCTCAGCGATATTCAGGTTTTCCGCGATTTCACGGTTTTTCTGGCCTTTCATCAGTAGAAGGAATATTTCCCTTTGTCGGGATGGCAAGCGGTCTATTTCCTCAAAAAGCTGTCGAAAGACCTCTTCTGTAAATATAGATTCCTCTTCACCATTAGCATTTATCTCATAACTCTCTTGGTAATCCTGCACAATTTTGTCATGACGTAAACGATCGATGGCTGCGTTACGGGTTATATTATATAGGAAGGCACGAATATGGTTGTCACCACGTGACTGTCTGCCTTGCTGCCATAACTGCATAAAGGCATTCTGTACCACGTCTTCTGCACAGTCCTGGGTTCCCAGCATTTGCATGGCATAGTTGACCAATGCTTTATAATAACTATTATAAAGTTGGTGGAAAACATTCTCATCCCATGTAGACAATTGCTGATTACTCATTTGACATTAGATGTGAAATTGGTACCCAAATCAATCTTTCATCCGCAAAAGTATAAAAATATTTTTGTTTCAACAAAATTTTTTTTACTAAAACCTTTCAACAACATGAATTTGGGAAATGAAGATACTCTCTTAAAAACGGAGAACCCCAGAAGTTAACCAATGACTTCTGGGGTTCGTTTTAGGAACTTGGGGACTGTTCTGAATTTCTTGGGTGAAGACTCTTTACTGTATCTCCTCCAACAGGCCGGTCTCCGAGTCGATGATAAATCCTCTTACGATGATATCCTTCGGGACGAGTGGATGTGTCTTGATGGTCTCAACGGTCTTACGCACGGATTCCGGTGTATCCTTGAAACCCTCCAACCACTGGTGAAGATTGATCCCGCACTTCGTAATAGTATCAAGCGTGTCTTGCTGAATGCCACGCCCGATCATCTCATGATGGAAATGGTCGTAGCTCATATGTCAGGCGCCACATTGGGAGTGTGCCACCACCATGATCTCTTCCACGCCCAACTCATAGATAGCGACAATCAGACTGCGCATGGCAGAGTCGAAAGCAGATATTACCAGGCCTCCGGCATTCTTGATGATCTTCGCATCGCCGTTCTTGAGTCCAAGGGCTGCAGGCAGTAACTCCGTCAGTCGGGTGTCCATACACGACAATACTGCCAATTTCTTGTCTGGATACTTATCTGTAATATACTTCTCGTAACCTTTCTGGTCAACGAATGTTTTGTTATAGGAAATAATCTCGTCTATCATAGGGCCATTATTTAGAAAGAAACGATATTATCGGATGAAGTTTGTCCAGGTGGGCTGCTCCCTTTCGGGGTGTCCTTCCTCACTTACATTGAGTCTTTTGATCATCCATGCCATATTCTGACCGAGCGTGCGCATGGTCTGCATGCCTTCCTCATCCTCTGCTACCTGACCGGGAGTCTGTCCGTAAACCATGTTCCAGTATTGTGAACTGACAAGAGGCATATTCATGATGGTGAAGTATTTGTTCAGACGATCGAAGGCGGCAGAGGCTCCTCCGCGCCGGCATACCACCACACTGGCACCTGGCTTATACTGCAGATAAGGACCTAAAGAGTAAAACACACGATCGAGTAGAGCGCAGAGTGAACCGTTAGGACCGCCGTAATAGACGGGTGACCCTACGACAAGACCATCGATGCCATCTTTCACGGTTCTTAAAATCTTGTAATACGGTTCATCGTTGAAGGTACACTTGCCTGTCCTGCCACACATACCGCAGGCGATACATCCCGGGACTGGCTTCTTGCCAATGCTGATAATCTCTGTCTCTATACCCTCTGCATTCAGGGTCTTGGCTACTTCATTGAGCGACTGGAAGGTATTGCCTTTATCTTTCGGACTTCCATTTATTAGTAATACTATCATCGGTGTATGTTTAAATGTTATTCCATCATACTGGCGGCCTACAATTTGTTGTTGCCGTTAATCTCCTGCACAAAGATAATAATATTTTTCCATTCCCGATCGTAAAGATACGTCGAAAATGGAAAAATATGGCTTTATGACGCCGATGGCATGTTCCTGCCCGGGTAAGAACGTCTTATCCTAATTGATATTCTCCTATTTATATGTTCTTGATGAATTTTGCTGGATTGCCGCCTACGATCGTATTCGGGGCAACGTCCTTTGTGACGACTGCTCCTGCTGCCACGACAGCATTCTCACCGATAGTGACGCCGGGCAGGATGATGGCCCCCACGCCTATCCATGCGTTACGACCGATATGTACTGGCTTACAACGGAGTACCATGCGATTCTGGAAATCATGGTTGTCGGTGACGATACGTACGTTAGGACCTATCATTACGCCATCGTCGATGGTTATTCCACCAGCTGCCTTACAGGTAAGTGAATGGTTCACAAATACACCTTTGCCTATCTTCATCTGACAGGCATAGTCAATCTGAATAGGAGGCATCAGATAACTGGTCTGGTCAAGATTGCCACTGAATAATTCTTCTTCCAACGGACGGATCAGCTCCGGTTGTGGAGCCGTGGTATTAATCTTAAAACAGATGTTGGCACAGTCGGTCATGTGCTTGATAGCTGTTGCATACTCGGGTGTTGCCATATCGACATCTGCCCCTGAACGAAGTGTTTCAAAAATATCCATATCTTTGCTTTATTTGATTCTGTTGCAAAGGTATGGATAAATCACCGTGTATCGATTACCAATATTTCCTCATAATTATCAAAATATGCGGAAATGATAATAGTATCAATATTTTATGACTGTTTCTGTCTGTAAGCCGAGGGTGTCTTACCTAATGTTTTCTTCACGTAGCGTGAGAAATGTGAGATGTTCTCAAAATACATCAGGTCAGACACTTCTGTCAAGGTCTTTGATGTGTCGTTAAGAAGGGATACAAGCTCAAATGCCGCATAATACTGTATCCATTGTGATGCCGGGAGATTGGTCATCGTGCGACTCACCTGTGACAGATACTTGGGCGAGATAAACAACTTGTCGGCATAGAAGGCCACCTCACGTTCTGTTCTGGCATGTTGTTGTGCCAATGAAAGGAAGCGGAGGAAGATGCGTGCGGAGTTATCCGATGTTTCCATCTGTGACAATCCATGCTGGCACACCGTCCACAAATCATACAGGAATATCTGCATCACACGCCCAAGAACCTCTCGTTTGAAAGAGTTGTCTGCCTGTGACAGACGGTCACGGAAGAGTTCAAAATCAGCGTTCATCAACTGCAGGCTCTCCTTGTCTAAGAGAAACGAGGGGTTGATGCGGATGAAGATAAACCCCTTTGATGCCCATACCATCTCAGGATTGTACTGCTGTAAGAACAGAGGTTATGCCAACAGCACGTCTGCTTCGAAATCATCAGAGTAGGTCACGTCCTTTATGGTGTTAGACATCTGCCAGATTACCAGATGATCTCTTACAGACAGAAACGTGTTTTTCCCATCGGAGAAAGTCATTTCGCCCTGTTTTACTATAATATGTACGTGATAATCGGCTATAAAATTATCTGGCAGGTTATTACCTGACTGCACATGAACCAGTTGACATCCGTATTGATCTTCCATCATATAGTTTTCTTTTTACCATTTCAAACCATGTTCCTTACAATAATCGATGGCAGGCTGATAACACTGGAAAGTGGCTTTGTGAATCCAGCGTAATCCTTTCCGCTCATCTTTTGGTACTCCTGTCCCTGTCATCAGAAACCAACCGGTAGCAAACTGTGCCTGGGCATCACCGCCATTGGCGGCAAGCTCATACCAGAAGACACACTCCTGCAAGTCTTTCTCCACACCATCGCCATTCCAGTAGGCAGCGCCGACATTCTTCTGACTCAGGATATGTCCTTGAAAAGCTGCCTCGCGATACCAAAGGAATGCCTTGTGATGATCTTGCTCAATGCCGTCGCCGAGATAATAAGCATTAGCAACATTCACTTGCGACTGCGTATCGCCCTTCTCGGCTGCTTTCTTATACCACTCAAAGGCAAGTGCAGCATTCTTTTCCACTCCTTTCCCGTGGTAATAGCACTCACCTACGTTAAAACAACCATATACGTCGTCTTGTTCAGCGGCTCGCATATACCACTCGAAAGCTATCTGCAGATTCATCCTTACTCCGGATCCACGCTCATAGCAGACCCCAAGATTGTTCATGGCCTTGGTGTCACCCTGATAGGCTTTCTCACGATAGTCGTCAGCTTTGTTGCGTTCTTTCTGCATCAGATACTTTGTTTGTGGTATGATCAATGATAGGATGGTGATTACATCTTTGTCATGTGATATCCCATGCGCTTTAGTTGCATGGCTGCTCCGAAAAGATATAATTGATGTAAGCATGCGACAAATGCCTCGAAGGCAGCCTTGGTGCCGGGCTCGATATGCTGGCGCATCAAGGCGTTATAGACCCGTGAGGCACATTCGCCTACAACTTTTTCCAGCATCATGTAGTCATCACCCTGCAACAACAGGAGCTCTTCACGTATGTACTCATCCATACTGTCGTATCCCCGTTTGTCTCTCATGTAGGCATAAAGGTCTTCTATCTTAGAATAGATCTCCCACTCTGTATCCCACATCTTTGCAACAGCCATGCCGATATACATCATCCAACCGAGCGATGCAGATGGATAGTCTTGAAACTCCCGGATACCGTCGGGGATGTAAGCCTTGGCAATCTCTTCCCATTTCTCTTCCACATCCGGGCACTCTGGCATATGCTGATCCACCTCCTTCATGGAGAGCAGGTATTGGAGCAAGTCGTTATGCAGCTTTTCTTCAAAAACCTCCATATGTCTGATATTACCTGTTTTTGATTGCAAATATACGTTTTTCTATCGAAATATATGACCTTTACACGATGGATTTAACATAAGTTGTTGTCGAATAATGTAAAGATGGTTTCATTTTCTCTAGAGAATTCAGCGTGAAAGGGTATTATTGCCTGGACTTTTAGTACTCTTTTCTCTCCAATTCTCTGAGAATTGCGGTTAAAAATGTATCTTTTGAAAACCTATAATGACCTTTGCCAGGTAGCAAAGCTGTTATTTCCGTAAAAATGATTATCTTTGCAATCGATACTCTTTGTTTTTATTATCTTTGTTGATGGGTCTTACAATAATAGATGCAGAATAATGAAAAAGGTTATTATCGCAATAGATTCTTTCAAAGGTTGCCTGAGTTCGATAGAGGCTAATCATGCGGCGGCAGCAGGTGTTAAGGACATCTGTCGGAATACGGAGATTGTGCAGGTGCCTGTCAGCGACGGTGGTGAGGGATTCTTAGAGGCTTTCCATGCTGCTATCGGTGGTGAGATAAAAGAGACGGAAGTCTTTGATCCACTGATGAGACCAATAACGGCAAATTATCTGTTACATGGTGAGACGGCTGTCATAGAGATCGCGCAAGCAAGCGGACTAACATTACTGAAGGAAAAAGAACGTAACCCATTAGTGGCGACGAGCTATGGTACGGGACAACTGGTTGCTGATGCCATACGGAATGGAGCAAAGCATGTGATCGTAGGACTCGGTGGCAGTGCTACGAGCGATGCGGGTATGGGAATGCTTCGTGCACTCGTGGATGCTTTTCCTCAACTCGAATCGTGGAATGATACGGATGTCCTGAAAGGAATCAATTTTACCATCGCCTCAGATGTGAAGAATCCACTATGTGGTGAGAATGGGGCTGCTGCGGTCTTCGCCCCGCAAAAGGGTGCAACGCCTGAGATGGTTGACGAGTTAGATAAGAGAGCCAGTAGGTTTGCTGAGACTTCTGCCATACAATTCGGTTATGACCAGTCTTGCATGGAGGGTGCTGGTGCTGCCGGTGGATTGGGATATGCTTTCTTGCAATACCTTCATGCGGAATGTCAATCGGGAATCACTCTATTGCTCGAAACCATCGGATTCCGTGAAATGGCCAAAGATGCGGATCTTATTATCACCGGTGAGGGATCTGCTGATCGACAGACGCTGATGGGGAAGTTGCCGATGGGTATCTTACAACATGCCGAGCATACTCCCGTGGCATTGATAGCGGGAAGAATCAAAGACAGAGAACAACTGCTACAAGCCGGTTTTGCCTATGTGGAGTGCATCAATCCTCCTGGCATACCACTTGCCGAAGCCATGCGTAAAGAGGTAGCACAGCATAATATCTGTCAGACAGTAGCTCGACTTTTCCAATAGTCAGCAGAGTGAATTTGTTGTTTCAAGGAATTCCTTAAAGTTGCGTAATCCCTTATAAACACAGACTTTAGGAAAACAAAAAAGTCCCGAATTTTACTTCGGGACTTATGCGCTTCAGGATGGGCTTGAACTAACGTCCCCCTGATTAACAGTCGTAAAAAGCGGATTTTTATGATTATTTATGAATATTGTATTTCTTTGAATATCAATATATTACAAATTTGATCTCATTTTTTTGAGCACGTCTGAATACATTTAAATAAGCGTACGTGTGTTCCCGTGGTGTTCCCGAATTTGGATATTGACCTTTTATTTTTCTTTACAAAGTCCCCTTTTCTGCTTCCAATTCGTAACTACTATTTAGGTAGCATTAAATATGTGAGTTGTTAAAAAAATCCTTTATTTGTTTGGAAGTTAAAATATTTGTTGTATCGTTGCAAAAAGTAATGACGATTGCTGTAATAACGAATACTATTCCAAGATGTGAGGTTTTACGATAGAGAAAAAGACCAACAGGGATGCGATGCTTGCAGCTCTGACAGAGGAGAATTCACCTTTTATTAATGAAGGAAAGAATATCTTCATAGAAGAGTTTGGCACCGACTATGTTACTTATTTCTCCATTCTGACCTGTATTGCCAGTGGTATGAAAACGCGTGCAGAGATTGAGAACGAGCTGGGCAACAACAACATCGGTCCTTATTTGGTTAAGTTGGAGGACTATTATAAAGTTATCACTAAGTCACTTCCCATCTTTGCCAAGGA
>JAEEGL010759615.1_pt1 | contig 10122 bp, 7 predicted proteins | sample 9134231 | NCBI WGS metagenome assembly JAEEGL01 (sample SAMN16246548, study PRJNA631951) | gut metagenome | biome: gut microbiome; feature: rumen; material: fiber-attached | host: Bos | place: Iran: Karaj | collected 2018-10
AGCGTCTGCATCAGCGGCGGCGGGGTCAGCCGCCGGGGCATGGCCTACGGCGGGGGCATGCTGCCCTATGAGAACCACCGGGGCATGCCCTTCTACAACTATGTGACCAATTCCATCACCCGCCACGGCTGCGTGGCGGCCCTGGAGCTGCAGCACGGCGGCATCCACTCCGACCAGGCCCAGGACCTGGGCATCCAGACCTATGGGCCCAGCGACACGGAATTCCACGGCAAGCCCGTCCTGGCCATGACGGAGGAGATCATCCGGGAGACCATCGACGATTTTGTCAAGGGCGCGAAGTACGCCAAGCGGGCGGGCTTCGGCATGGTCACCATCCACGGCGGTCACGGCTGGCTTATCCACCAGTTCATCTCCCCTTCGACCAACAAGCGCACGGACCGGTGGGGCGGCAGTACGGAGAACCGCACCCGCCTGGCACGGGAGATCTGCAAAGCCATCAAGGAAAATGTCCCCGGCCTGGTGGTGGAGCTGCGCATCAGCGGCTTTGAGGGTACCCCCGACGGCTTTGAGATCGACGAGGGCATCCGTATCGCGGAATGTCTGGACGGCTATGTGGACATCCTCCACGTTTCCGCCGGCAGCAGCCGCTTCACCGTGACCCATCCCTCCATGTTCGACCCGGATGGGGTGAACGTGCGCCTTGCTGCCGCCATCAAACCCCATATGAAGAAGTCCAGGGTCGCCACCGTGGGCGCGCTGAGTGACCCGGCCCTGCTGGAGGAGATCATCGCCTCCGGAAAGGCGGACATCGTGGAAATGGCACGCGGCCTCATTGCCGACCCGGAGCTGCCCAACAAGGCCCGCACAGGCCGGGATTGGGACATCGACCGCTGCCTGCGCTGCTACCACTGCTTCAGCGAGGTCATGTCCTCGGGCCAGTTCTGCTGCACCCTGAACCCCACCATCGGCCGGGAGGAGGAATACTCCACCGCACCGCTGCCCGCGGAAAAGAAGGACGTAGTGGTCGTGGGCGGCGGCATTGCCGGGATGCAGGCGGCGATCACCGCGGCGAAGCGGGGCCACCGGGTGCGCCTCTATGAAAAGAGCGGCCGCCTGGGCGGCGTCCTTCTCTGCGAGGAGGAGGTACCCTTCAAGAAGCACCTGGCGGAGTACATCCGGCGGCAAGCCTTCCGCCTGGAGAAATCCGGCGTCGAAATCCATATGAACCACGCCCTGACCCCGGAGGAAGCTGCTTCCCTGGGGGCGGACGTAATCATCGCCGCCATCGGCTCGGAGCAGGCCCTGCCCCCCATCCCCGGCCTGGAAAAGACAGTGCCGGTGACGGAAGCCTACGCCGCGCCGGAGAAGCTGGGGCAGAAGGTGGTCATCCTGGGCGGCGGCATGGCCGGGACGGAGCTGGCCATCTACCTCAAGGGCCTGGGCAAGGACCCGGTCGTGGTGGAAATGGCCCCCCGGCTGAACTTCGCCAACAATTCCTGCCATTCTTCCGCCGTCATGGAGCAGCTGAGCAAGCTCTCCATCCCCACCCGCACCGGCACGAAGGTGACGGCGGTGGAGCAGGGCACCGTGAAATGCGACGCCGCGGAAGGGGAGACTGTCTTCCCGGCGGACAGCGTGGTCAACGCACTGGGAAGGACCCCTCTGCAGGAAGCGGCGGCAGCATTCGCCCTCTGTGCCCCGGTGTTCTATCCCATCGGGGACTGCCTGGCGGCGAAGAACGTGTATGAGGCCAACCGTCTGGGCTACAACGTAGCCATGGACATCGGCAAGATCATGTGAAAAGAACACCCTCCGGGAAGCCTCCCGGAGGGCGATTTCATACGGTTATCTGATCAACGTTTAAAAGATTTATTAGATAATAATGTCAGAGGTGCAGATGATGAAAAAGATCGTGAATCCCGACGCGCCCCGTCCCTATTTCCCCGACCCGCGGGAGCTGGACGTCCTGCCGGACCAGCCGAATCTGCCGGACCTCTTTTGCTTTCTGGACCCGGAAAGGGGCAGGGTGGAACGGCCGGAGGACTGGGAGGAACGGCGGAAGGAGCTGTTGGACGAGCTGAAATACTACCTCTATGGGAGCCGCCTGGACCCCCTGAAGACGGATACGACCGTCACCGCCATCCGGGAGAACTACCGTTATGATTGGGCGGAGGGCGTCATGCCGGGGCAGAAAAGCTGGTTCGGCTTCGATGCGCCGCCCGCGCTGCCGGAGGGCAGCTGCAGCATGCGCGTCATGGATATGAGCGCCTTCGGTATGGGGAAAATCTATGCCGACGTTGCCCCGGAGGAGAGCTATATCCATACGGGGGCGGATTTCCCCCTGCCCGGCGGAGGGGCCTGGAAGGCGGGGGAGGGCTGGGAGAAGCACCGGGAGCTGGTGCAGAAAACGCTGCTGCCCACAGTGACGGTGGAGATGACCATCCGGGACTCGAACCCCCTGAACGCCCCCTGGCGCAGCGCAGCTGCGGCGAAGGAAGGGGTCAGGCATACCTTCGACATCCGCTTTCCCACCGAAGTGCCGGTGGTGGACGGGCGCCGCCGGGGGCCTCACGACAGCCGCGGCGGCCGGGGCTGGCCCGTGCTGGTCTGTCTGGGCGGCCTGAGCGAGGAACAGATCGTGACCCTGAACCGTAACGGCTACGTGTACCTCAGCGTCAACGACGCCACGGATCCGGATCGGGGAGAAACGGCGAAATACGAGCTGCTCTATCCCCCCACGGACACGGTGGTGCGCAAAGAAGCCCCCTTCCAGAGCCCCTATATGGTGGACAGCGGAAACCTGATGCACTCCGGCTGGATGGCTTCCCGGGCCCTGGACGCGCTGGAGAACTACATGGCCCTCAGCGAGGCGGAGAAAAGCACCATTCATCCCCGAGTGCGCCTGCCGGAGGTGGACGTATACGCTTCCGCTGTCACCGGCTGCTCCAACAACGGGAAGCGGGCCATCGTGGCCGGGGTCTTCGACACGGGCGACGGCGGGGACACCCGCTTCGACATCATCGCCCCCAGCGATCCGGGGGGCGGCGGCGCATCCGGCTTCCGCTGCGCCACGGAGGGGCAGCTCTTCAGCTATGAGCCGCCGGTGCAGAATTCCCCCGGCGGCGTGGTGGTCCACGATTTTGCCTACGGCTTCAACGAGACCACCCAGCGGGCGGTGCAGAACACCGGGGAGGATCAGTGGTTCTGCGACCGGGCCCAGGTTTTCACCACCCGGCCCGACCTGGCGGACAACGTGCCCATCGATGCCCACAGCCTCCTGGCCGCCTTCTTCACCCTGAAGGAGGACCGCTACATCCTCATCTGGACCGGGGAGGGGCAGGATGCCTGGCTTAATAGCCCTGCCACGGTCATGAACACGCAGGCTGCCCGGGAGGTCTGCGAGTTCCTGGGGAAGGGGGATGCCGCCGTGATCGTGCGGGATCAGGCCCACGCAAACCAGGACAGGGACCTGCCGGACCTGATCGCCCTCATGGACCGGGCGTTTTACGGGGAAGGGAAGCTGCTGCGAAAGTTCCACCCCGGCCTCACGGGCCCCGGCGGACGTCTGGCGGCGGACGGCAGCGGTGCGATTTTGCCGGACAAGGAATTCGCCTCCCTCCGGGAGATGGAGCGCAATCCCTATTTTCTCCCCAGCGCCTGGCTTCCCTGGAGCCGCCCGGACAAGCATGTGCTGTGGACAGAGGCCAGCAGCATCACTGCGGGGGTCCCCATGACCCTGACCTTCCGCACGGACGGCGAAAGAGTGCGCCTCCGCCTTCCCGACGGACGGGAAAAGTCCGCCCCGGCAAAGGACGGCCTGGCGGTCCTGGAGCTCAGCGCGGGGGAGGCCATGGCGGGCTGCAGCCTGGCCGCCGCGGAAGGGGAGAAGGAAACGAAAGCCATTGAAGTGCGGGGATGGACGGTATCCGACGCCCTGCGCCACAGCGTCACGGACAACAGCGCCCTGGGCCATGACGTGGGCTCCGGCATTGCCTTTACCACCCCCGTGCTGAACTGGCTGGACCGTACGGACCCGCCCCGGCTTTACCTGGATGGGACGCCCCTTCCGGCGGATCAATATGACTATGACAATGCGGTGACCCTGCCCGACGGGCGGGTCGTGCCGCAAAGCGGCTATCTCCAGCCCTACGGGGCCACCGTCACCCTCTTCGAAGGTACGGAGGGCTGGAAGCTGCCCCTGGGGGCACGGACGGTCTTCTCCCTGCGGAACGTGCGCCTGGAGGCCCTCCAGGGCTTCACCGTGAATATGGACGTGGAGCTGGAGAAATTCGACCCCAACGCGGGCGTCCCCAACGCCAGGCCCCGCATGCGTTTCCGCACCGTTTACCGAAGCGTCAGCACCCAGACCCCCGTGTGGCCGCCGGAGCGGCTGCAGGATACCCCCCGTCTGGGCCTCCCCGCCGGGGAGGAACGCTGGCCTCTGCAGGGCAACCGGGCCTCCGACTTCGACGAACAGGGCCGCCTGCGGCCTCTGAGCGAAATACGTCCCCTGCGCACGGCGGTATGGGCTTCCCCCTACGGGGCGGAGGTGCGCCTGCTGGCCGGGGACAGGACCGGCTTCACCCTGGGCTTCAGTGAGAAACCGGGCACCCGTGACCTGGCCCTGGCGGTGAGCGTCCCCGCCTTTGACTGGACCTGGGCAACCGACGGGCGCAGCCTCCGGGTGGACTTTGAGACCCCGGCGGCAGGGGAGGTGACCGCCTTCCTCTTCCGCAGCGTGGACAGCGAAGGAAACATGCTGGGCGCCCCGAAATGCTTTGTCATCCCTGCGAAATAAGGCATATCCGGCATAACGCCCTCCGGCTTTGCGGCCGGAGGGCGTTATGCTCTTCAACGGGTTCAGCGCCGTCAGTCTGCCGCAGGGGCGGCGGAGCCGGGGGCTTTTCCTGCGATCAGGTTGTCCTGATACTCCAGCTTCGTGTCGTCTTTTCGGAGATAGAGCACCCCGTCCTTGCTGTAAAGGGTGGGATTGGCCTCGTCGCACACGAAACGGCACACCGGGCGGTAGAGGGCAATGCCGTCTTCCGTCTCCAGGCCGTAATAGAGGCTTTCCCGCGTGCAGCCGATCTTCGTCACGTTCTTTCCCACGTAAATGGTGAACTCCAGGTCCTGCCAGGTGACGGGGACCTCCCATTTCTCCACGGCGGGGTCGGCGCAGGTGATCGCCTTCAGGCCGCTGTCCGCCTCGATGAGGAAGGGATTGGGAACGCCCGTGCCGATATATCCGCCCAGACCGGTTACCTGCGCGCCCTCGATCTCACCGGCAATGTCGAATTCCGTGTGGGCCGGGTCCAGGTCCCAGGTGCATTCCGCGGCGAAGGCTTTTGCGCCCCGGTCGCTGATGCAGTAGCGCACCTTCCCCTGGACGGCTTCCTTGTCGCTGTAGCCGGTGATGTAGCCGCTGCAGCCGCCCAGCAGCAGCACAGCCAGCAGGAAGGCCGCGATACGAAAGCTTCGTGCTTGCTTTTTCATGGTTCGCTCCTTTCGGGAGAACGCTCTTTCCCAGGCGTCCTGTTCCATGTCCCTGTAGGCAGTATACAGGGAAACGCCCCGTTTGCCAAGTGGAAACTCGCTGCGCTTCCGGGACGCGGATACCCGTTGCGGTTTCCCGCCGCCTGTGATAAAATCATCTTTAAAACAAGGAGAACGGAGTGTTCTGGCATGAAGATATTGGTAACGGGCGGAGCCGGGTATATCGGCTCCCATACGATCATTGAACTCCAGGCAGCGGGCCACGAAGTGGTGGTGGTGGACGATCTCCGCAATTCCGCGGAGGAAGCCCTGCGGCGGGTGGAGCGCATCACGGGGCAGACCGTCCCCTTCTACCGGGTGGACATCCGGGACCGGGAAGCCCTGGAAAAGGTCTTTGCTGCCCACAGCTTCGACTGCTGCATCCACTTTGCGGGGCTGAAGGCCGTGGGGGAATCCGTGCGCCAGCCCTGGGAGTACTACGAGAACAACATTTACGGGACCCTGGTGCTGACGGACGTGATGCGCCGCCACGGCTGCAAAAACATCGTGTTCAGCTCCTCCGCCACGGTCTATGGGGAGCCGCCTTTTTGCCCCATTTCGGAGGATGTCCCCAAAGGCCGCTGCGAGAACCCTTACGGCCGCACGAAATCCATGCTGGAGGACATCCTCACGGACCTGCACACCGCAGACGAGGCCAACGGGGACCCCAAGCCCTGGAACGTGGTGCTGCTGCGCTACTTCAACCCCATCGGCGCCCACCCCTCCGGCCTCATCGGGGAGGACCCCAGCGGCATCCCCAACAACCTGATGCCCTACATCACCCGTGTGGCGGTGGGGAAACTGGAGAAGCTCCATGTCTTCGGCAATGACTACGATACGCCGGACGGCACGGGGGTGCGGGATTATATCCATGTGGTGGATCTGGCCCGCGGCCATGTGAAGGCCCTGCAGGCCATCGAAAAGAACTGCGGCGTAGAGATCTACAACCTGGGCACCGGCAAGGGTTACAGTGTCCTGGAGGTGGTCCGCGCCTTCGAGCAGGCCAGCGGCGTCACCGTCCCCTATGTGATCGATCCCCGCCGCCCCGGTGATCTGGCGATGATCTATTCCGATCCCGGCAAGGCCAACCGGGAGCTGGGGTGGTACGCGGCGTACGATCTTTCGGACATGTGCCGGGACAGCTGGAACTGGCAGAGCCATAACCCCGACGGCTACCGTTCCGGGGCAGGGGAGGCGACGCGCCCATGAAGCCCTTTATGGACCGGGATTTCCTCCTGGAAACGGAAACGGCCCGGCACCTCTTTCACGACTGGGCCGAGGGCCTGCCCCTCATCGACTACCACTGCCACATCAGCCCCAGGGAGATCTGGGAGGACCGCCGTTTCCTTAACCTGACGGAGCTGTGGCTGGGGGGAAAGCAGCCCGACGGAAGCTATTTCGGGGACCACTATAAATGGCGCATCCTGCGCTCCGACGGGGCGGGGGAGGACTATGTCACCGGGGAGAAGCCCCCGTATGAACGCTTCCTCCGCTTCGTGCAGGCCCTGGAAAAGGCGCCGGGGAACCCCATGGTCCACTGGTGCAATCTGGAGCTGCGGCAGTTTTTCGGCTATGACAAGGCCCTGACGGCGGAGACCGCACCGGAAGCCTGGGAGTATTGCAATGCAAAGCTGCGCACGGACCCGGAGCTGTCCGTGCGGGGCATCCTGAAAAAGGCGAAGGTCGCCTTCATCGGCACCACCGACGACCCGGCGGACAGCCTGGAATGGCACCGCCTTCTCCGGGACAAAGGCGGCCCGGAAACCCTGGTCTGCCCCTCCTTCCGCCCGGACAAGGCCATCAACATCCAGAAGGCAGGTTTCCGGGACTACATCGCCAGGCTGGCCGCCGCCGCGGGCATGGGAACGCCGGGCAGCGCGGAGGAGGTCTGCGCAGCCCTGACGGCGCGGCTGGAATACTTCTGCTCCCTGGGCTGCCGGGCCAGCGACCACGGCCTGGATACCATTCCCTTCCGCCCCGGCGGCGAGGGGGAGGCGGAGGAAGCCTTCCGCCGGGCTATGGCCGGGGAAGAGGTGCCCGATAACATGGCGGAAGCCTATCAGACGAAGCTGCTCCTCCACCTGGGGCGGGAGTACCGCCGCCTGGGCGTGGTCATGCAGCTGCACTATTCCTGCCTGCGGAACGTGAATGCGGCCATGTACCGCCGCCTGGGGCCGGACACCGGCTTCGACATGATCGGCAGGACGGACTGCGGCGGCGCCGTCGCCGCCCTTCTCTCCGCCCTGGAGGAAGGGGGCGGCTGCCCCCGCACCAGCCGCTATTCCCTGGATCCCGGGGACAACGCCCTGTTGGGGAGCCTCATCGGCTGTTTCCAGTCCGACGAGGTGCCGGGGAAGATCCAGCACGGCGCCGCCTGGTGGTTCAACGACACCCGTGCGGGCATGGAAAGCCAGCTGCGAAGTCTGGCGGAGTTGGGGCTGCTGGGCAACTTCGTGGGGATGCTGACGGATTCCCGCTCCTTCCTCTCCTATGCCCGGCACGACTATTTCCGCCGCATCTTCTGTAACCTCCTGGGCCACTGGGTGGAAAACGGGGAATTCCCCCCCGATGAGCGCATTTTGAAGGACATCGTGGAGGGCGTATGCTATGCGAATGCCCGCCGTTATTTCTCTCTCGAAGCCTGAAAGAAGAGCATCATGAGCAAACTCACCGCCGCGCTCTACAGGCCCGTGCGGGGCCTGGTGCGCCTTGTCTATCCCAAAACGAAGGTGGTGGGGGCGGAAAAGCTGCCGGAGGGGGCCGCTGTCATCGTGGGCAACCACAGCCAGCTCCACGGCCCCGTCGCCTGCGAGCTCTATTTCCCCGGAAGCCACGCCACATGGTGCGCCGGGGAAATGATGGCCCTGAGGGAGGTCCCGGATTATGCCTACCGGGATTTCTGGAGCACTAAGCCGAAGCCGCTTCGCCCCTTTTTCCGCCTGGCCTCCTATCTCATCGCCCCTTTGGCGGTCCTCATCTTCAATAATGCCGACTGCATCGGCGTCTACCGGGACCGCCGGGTGATCTCCACCTTCCGGCAGACGGCGGAGTGCCTGAAGGAGGGGAGGCGGGTCATCATCTTCCCGGAGAAGGGGGAGAAGGGGGAGGGCTTCCTCTATGCCTTCCAGGAGGGCTTCGTGGACTGCGCCAGATCCTACTGCCGCCAGACGGGGAAGGGCGTCTCCTTCGTGCCCCTCTATGTGTGCCCCGCCTTCCATACCCTGTACCTGGGGGATCCGGTGCCCTTCGACCCCAAGGCCCCCATCGCGGAGGAGCGGGCGCGCATCTGCCGGGAAATGACCCGGGCCATCTTGGCCATGGCCCGCGCCCTGCCGGAGCACCGGGCGGTGCCCTATCTGAACCTGCCGAAGAAGGACTACCCCTCCAGCAGGGTGGGGGTGGGGGAATGAAGGTCGAGAGAACGCCCGTGTCCTATCGGGACCTCAGCCCCCGCACCATCCGGGAAAAGCGGTATTCCCATCTCTTCCTCCTCCTGGGCTGGGTGGGCTATTTCCTGCTCTATACCCTGACGGAGAACCTGATCCCCCCGGAGAAATGCCATGTGATCCACTGCGCCCTGGACGACCTGATCCCCTTCTGCGAAGGGTTCTTGGTCTTCTATGTCTCCTGGTATGTGCTGATCGTGGTGTCTTTGCTGTATTTCCTCCGCTGGAACGTTTCCGGCTTTCGTAAGCTGCAGATCTTCATCATGATCACCCAGGCCGTGGCCATGCTCATCTACATCCTCTGGCCCAGCCGCCAGGACCTGCGGCCGGAGGCCTTCCCCCGGCAGAATTTCCTCACCTGGGTCATGGGCATCATCTATGCTTTTGATACGAACACGGGGGTCTGCCCCTCTCTCCATGTGGCCTATTCCATCGGCATCGCCTCGGTCTGGCTGCGGGAGAAGGAGGTAAAGCCCCTCCTGCGGGGCCTCATCGCTCTGCTCTGCGTCCTCATCAGCATGTCCACCGCCTTCGTCAAGCAGCATTCCGTCCTGGACATCCTTGCTGCCCTGCCCCTTGGCCTGCTGGCGGAGGCGCTGGTCTACGGGCGCTGGTGGAAGGAAAGGCTGGGAAAGAAAAAGACATGAAAGAGATTGTCCGCGTCGTCAAGTTCACCCTTTTCTCCATCAGCGCGGGACTGATCGAAATGGGGGCCTTCGCCCTCTTCAACGAGCTGCTGCACCTGCCCTACTGGGCGAGCTACCTGGCTGCCCTGGTGCTCTCCGTGCTGTGGAACTTCACCCTCAACCGCAAATTCACCTTCCACAGCGCGGTGAACGTGCCGCTGGCCATGCTGAAGGTGGCGGCCTACTACGCGGTGTTCACCCCCCTGTCCACCTGGCTGGAGCACCGGCTCGCCGCGGGCCTGGGCTGGAACGAATACCTGGTGACCGGCATCAACATGGTCCTCAACTTCGCCACCGAATTCCTCTACCAGCGTTTCTTCGTCTTCGGCAAGACCATCGACACCAAGACGGCGGAGAAGAAGGAAAACTGAAAGAACACAAAAGAACACAAAGAAAAGGCGCTGCCTCCCACAGGCCGGGGAGACAGCGCCTTGTGTTTTGATGGATACGCCTCAGGAGGTGATGAGCACGGTGCTGGTAGCGCCGTCCCAGCCCAC
>JAEEGL011031814.1_pt1 | contig 10122 bp, 12 predicted proteins | sample 9134231 | NCBI WGS metagenome assembly JAEEGL01 (sample SAMN16246548, study PRJNA631951) | gut metagenome | biome: gut microbiome; feature: rumen; material: fiber-attached | host: Bos | place: Iran: Karaj | collected 2018-10
AAAATAGCTAAAGGTAAAAAAGAAATAAGAGAAGAACTAGAAGAACATAATATTGGACATGCTATTTTAGAAACAGAAGAAGAAGTATGTGATGATAAAGAATGCCATGTTGAATATCATGAACATACTCATCATCATCATTAGGAGGTAACATGAAAAAAATATTAATTATATTAACTATATGTTTTGTATTATTTGGTTGTTCTAAAGTAGAAGAAGAACCTAAAATATCAAGTGATGTAGCATACGAAGGAGTAAATAATTATTGTCATGATAATTATGACTGGAGTATTGCAAATGAAAACCCTGATATAATGTATGTTAAGATGGGTGAAGAAACAGATACAGAATATGTAGTAGTATTTAGAAGTTATACTGGCTCTTTTGTAAATTTCTATGTTAATAAAAAAGATGGAAAAACTAGAGTAGTTGAAGAATCACAATTAACAAATGAAACAAATGAATTAGAACAAATTAATATATTAGATTATATAAAGGAGTAAAATTATGGAATTTGAAAAAGTAATAAGAGAAAGAAAATCTACAAGACTTTTTAGTGACAAGAAAGTTGAAAAAGAAGTATTAGATCAAATACTTGAAGCTGGTAGACTAGCACCTACTGCTAAGAATGTTCAACCTATTAAAATATATGTTGTACAAAGTGAAGAAGGTTTAAAGGCAATTGATAATGCTAGCCCATGTAGATATAAAGCACCTCAAGTATTAGTAGTTTGTGGTGATAAAGATAAAGCATTTCAAAAGAATGGAGAATCAATATATTATATGGATGCTTGTATAGTAGGTACTCATATGATGCTTGAAGCTACTAATGTTGGAGTAGATAATATATGGATTGAAATGTTTGATACAGATAAACTAGTCGATGGTCTTTCTATTCCAGAAGGTTTAATTCCTGTATTAATGTTACCAATTGGATATAAAGCTAAATTATGTCCACCAAGTCCATTACATAAAATAAGAAAAAGTATTGATAAAATAGTGGAGTATAAATAACAAATGACAAAGAAAGTATTTATTAGTATTTTATTTTTAATTTCTATTTTATTTGTAGTTGGATGTAATAAAGAAGTGGAAAATCCTACTGAAAATGAAACTATTGTTAATAGTAATAGTAATAGTAATCCTGTAGTTATATATTTTTCTGCTACTGGAAATACTAAAGATATAGCAGAAAAAATAGCAAATAAATTAAATAGTGATATTATTGAAATAGTTCCTAAAGTTAAATATACAAGTGCTGATTTAAATTATAATAGTGATTGTAGAGCAAACAGAGAACAAAATGATAAGAATGCTAGACCTGAAATAGAAAATACTATAGATATTAGTAAATATGATACTATATATTTAGGTTATCCTATATGGTGGGGCACTAATCCTAAAATTATATTAACTTTACTAGATACATATGATTTTAGTAACAAAACAATTATTCCTTTTTGCACATCAGGAAGTAGTGGAATAGGAACAAGTGTTAAAGAATTAAGAAACTATAATTCAAAACTAAATATTAAAGATGGAAAGAGATTTTCATCTAATGCTAGTGATAAAGATATAAATAATTTTATTAAGAACAATTAAAAAACTCTGATAAATATCAGAGTTTTTATTATCTAGTAACAAGTTTATTTATTAATTCTTTATCATCAAGTTTTTCATCTTCATGAAGCATTGTATAAAGATAAGCCATTCTTTCAAACTCAAAATTTTCTTTGAAACTTTGTTCAACTTCTTTTTGTTGAGCTGATAATGCTTCATCAAACATTTTAATATATTCTGAAAGGTTATGTCTCATTCTTGTATCTGAATAAAAAGACATATAATAATCTCTTACTTCTTTTGGTGATACTTCAGTTACCTCAGATATTTCAGAATATTCATCAAAATATAATCCATCTTCTTCTTTTAACCAAGTTTTAGCTTCTTCTAAAACCTTGTCTGGATGAGCATATGGATATAAATAAGGTTGTGCATTAACACTTCTACTTAATAGTGGATGAATATATCCTCTATATAATCTAATTCCTGTTAATAGTTCTTTAAAAACTGATGAATCATATCCATGTTTATCATCTGCTGGTTCATGAAAAATTCTTTCAGCAAAAATAGGATATCTCAAAGTTTTACTATCAACTACTATTTTATAAAGATTTCTTTCCTTTTCCATAATTATTTTCCCCCTTTGAAATTGCTGGTTATTATATCATAAGGTGCCTAAAAAGTCAATTTTATCTTTTGTTGACATAAATTATTTATGTTGGTACAATAAGGGCGAATTATGGGGTGATAGTATGGATAGAGAAGTAGAACATGCACAAAAATTAAGAAAGATATTTTTAGAAGAACGTAATAAACCATTTGTACAAAATGAATATTATAGTGTAGTTATGGGTATTTATTATGAATCATATGATAGTTATATTGTTACAACTGAAAATATGTATCTTGATGTACCTTCAATTATGGAAGTTACAGAACGTGGTTTTTTTGGACCAAAGAAAGTTCGTAAGGAAGTAGTTCGTAAAGAACCTGTTGGTATATATGCAGTAAAAACTAAAAATGGTATATATGAAATGGTTACAGGCAAAAAATTATCTTTAACTGAAGGGCCTAATACTTTACAATGTTTTGGAGTAAATAAATTAACTTACAATAGTTTAGATAGTGTTTCAAAGGATTTGCAACTTCTTGAAAGCAAACCACAATGCAAAGCACAATATATTAAAGAACTATTAACTTTAAGTGAAAGAGTTAGAACATCTCGCCAATATTTTGATGAATATGAAAGAGAAAAAAATAGTAATCTTGAATATTTAAGAAGATATAAACTTCCAAATAATTAATATAAAGACTAGTTATTAAAACTAGTTTTTTTATGTTATAATTAAAATATATTAGGAGGAAATATGAGTAAAATATTAGTTAGCTATTTTTCTGCAAGCGGAACAACAAAAGGAGTTGCAGAGAAGGTTGCTGATGTAGTAAAAGGTGATTTATTTGAAATAGAACCAAAGGAGAAATACACTGATGCAGATTTAAACTGGATGGATAAGAAAAGTAGAACAACTATTGAAATGACTGAAAATATAAAGCCAGAAATAGTAAATAAAGTATCTAATCTAAATGATTATGATAAAGTTATTATTGGATTTCCAATATGGTGGTATAAAGAACCAACAATTATTGATCAATTCTTAGATGAAAATGATATGACAGGTAAAGAAATATACGTTTTCGTAACAAGTGGTTCTTCATCAATAGATTCTACTTATGAGAGTTTAAAAACAAATTATCCAAACTTAAATTTTGTAACTGGTAAAAGATTTAAAACAAATATAAGTAATGAAGAAATTAAAGAATTAATTTAATTTGCTATTTACTTATAATTTTTATGTGTTAGAATATACGTTGATATGGAGGAAATATGAAAAAATTATTAATTGTATTACTAGTATGCTTTTTATTAGTAGGTTGTGGACCAGCTAAAGGTGAGAAGAATGAACCAGTTAAAAATGAAACAGTAGCACCAGTTAAAAAAGAATCAGTGTTGGTATGCTCAAAGAAGTCAACTGCTTCTTCAATAGATTTTATTACTGAAATGTCATATTTATATGAAGGAGATGAATTAGTTAAATTAGGTGTTAGATATGTTTATGATTTATCACAATACACTGATGAACAAAGACAAGTTTTTGTTAATTATAAGATGTGTGAAACAGCAAGTGCAAAAGATACTTTAGGTTTAACAGATTGCCAAGAAAAACTAGAAGGAACTAATTATGTTGTTTCTGGTATTTCAGAAAAATTTAGACAACAATCAACAGGTACATTAAAAGAAGTACATGCATCTTATGTAAAAGATGGTTGGGAATGTACAACTGAATAACTCAGATTATGTCTGAGTTTTTTTATGCATAATTATTTATTTTTTTCAAGACTTGATAATAATATAAAAATATTGTATTAAATATATAGAAGTATTGATATGATATGATATGAGTTTTATACTAATAAGTGAATATGAAGAAAATGGAGTTAATCCAGAGATTGTTATTTATAAAAGGAGATAATTATTTTGAATATTGAAAAAGATTTATTTAAAAGATCAAGTGTAATTTTTAATAAGCTTGAAGAATATGGTTTTAAAAAAGATAAAGATTTATATACTTATGAAAAAGTATTTTTTGATAATGGTTTTAAAGCTATAGTAACTATTGATAAATCTGGTGTAGTAAATGGAAAAGTAATTGATTTACAATTTGGTGAAGAATATTTAGGCCTTAGAACTGAAATTAACGGTTCATTTGCTAATAAAGTTCGTAATGAATATATTAATATACTTAATGATATTAAAGATAATTGTTTTGATAAAAGATACTTTATATTTGATCAATCTAATAGAATAACAAAACTTATTAAAGATAAATATAATGATGATCCAGAATTTTTATGGGATAAATCTGAAGGAGCAGGAGTATTTAGAAATAAATCAAGTAAGAAATGGTATGGAATAATAATGAATGTTGATTTATCTAAAATAGATAATGGTTCTGGTGAAGTAGAAGTTATTAATGTTAAATTAAATAGAAATGAGATACAAGGTTTATTGTATGAAAGAGGCTTTTATCCAGCTTATCATATGAATAAAAAAGATTGGATATCAATTATTCTTAATGATACAGTTAAAGATGAAATAATAATGATGTTAATTGAAGAATCTTATGATTTAGTGGGGTAGTATTATGAAAGAAAGAATTATTAAAAATGAAGAAAGATTAGATAGTGTATTAAACAGTATTAAAAAATTAGAGGATGCCTTAAATGAATTTAAATCAAATAAAAAGAATATTGATTTATTAAATAAGTATTATGGAAGTAAGAATTGGTTTAAAGATAAAGAAGCATTTGAGAAGAATGAAATTAGTAATATTAAAGCTGGTGTATTAAGCGAAGATGCTGTTTGGAATATGAATGAAGATATTACTGATTTAATGAAAGAAATGACAAAAATAGTAGAAAATAAATAAAAAGATACGTAAGTATCTTCTTTTTTTACCTTGACATTTTTTGCTTGAAAGGCTATTATATAGAATCGAAAATTATTGTTTAGGGGGGATTATGGTAAGGTTTTTTAAATTTTTGCTTTTATCTCTTTTTATTTTCTTAATATTTAGTATTAATGTTAATGCAGAAGAAATAGAAGCAAGTAATGAAACAACACCTGGTGAGCAAGTAACTGTTGAAGAAACTGAAAAACAAGATGCTTCAGAAACAGAAGTTGTACCAACTGAGCCAGCTATTGAAGAACAAAAAACTACTGATGCTGAATCATTAACAAATGAAACATCAAATGATGTATCAAATACATCAGTAACTGAACCTTCAAATGAAACTGCTCAAGTTGAACCAGCAATTGCAGAAGCAAACTCTGCAAATGAAGATAGTAATTCTACAATGGTTTCAGAAGGAAATGCAACTGTTACAGATTCAGGAAAAGAAACTGTTTTAACAACTTATGAAAACCAAACAGCAAAAGTAATCATATCTAAAACAAATGAAAATGGTGAGTTAATTAGTGGGGCAAAACTTCAAATAGTTGATTCAAATGGTAATGTAGTTATATCAGCCTGGATTAGCGATGATAAGCCTCATGAAGTTATGTTACCTAATGGTACATACAAATTACAAGAACTAGAAGCACCAGAAGGATATGTACTTGCTGAAGACGTTGAAATAATTGTTGATATTAAACTTCCTGATGTATATGCTGCTGTTGATGTTGATCCAGAATTATGTGATCACTATCAAGATGGCCAAGGAAATTATGGTGTAGTATTATACTATGTTGAAATTGGCGGCGTAAAACAAGAAGTATATTGTATCAACCAACAACTTGGAACACCAGATGGAACAGCTTATTATGATGGTGAAATATTAGATACTGTTGATATAAGAAATTATACAAAACAAGAAGTTAATATTGATGCTCATTATACACAAGCAGTAAAAGATATATCTGATCAAGATTTAGATAATCAACAATTATATGACAAGCTTGTAGATATTATTTATCACAGACATAAAGCAACTAGTATGTTCTCAGATTTAACTGAAACTGAAATCAGATATATAACAGAATTAGCACTTAAGAATTATACTAATACTGGGCTTACAGAAGTTCAAAGAATTGAAAAAGAAAAAGCTCCAACAAATTATAATAGATATGATTCTTATGAAACTAGTGATGGTGTATATATTTGGTATTTATACCCAATGTATAGATCATTTGTTTATCTTCCAGATGCTCCATTAGGAGAAAGTATTTTTACAACAAATGTTGGTGAAGGAAATGCTTTTGGAAATTTAGCAAGACACTGGAATAGTGGACATCATGCTAATACTAATGAAACTATGAGAGATAAAGTTGCTAGATATTATGAATTATATCAATATCTAGTTGGCGATGATAATAATGATGGTAAGGCTGATCATCCAGAAGATATGAATTTATATATATATTCAACTGAAACATTACATAAATATATATATAAAGGCGAACAATATGAGGAACCATATCAAAACTTACTTGGTGTTACTGGTTACTTTGAAGAAGTGCAAGAAATACAAAAAGAACAAAATGTTACAATGGTAAATAAATATAGTACTGAAAAAAGAAACATTACTGTTCAAAAAGTATGGGATGATAAAGATAATTATAATAATAAGAGACCAAAGAATGTAACAATTGAATTATATGCTGATAATCAATTAATTGATTCAGTTGAATTAAATGATACACTTGATTGGACATATACATGGGAAGATTTAGACAAATATAACAAAGGTAAATTAATTGAGTATACTATTGAAGAATCAGAAGTATTAGAATATGATACTATGATTGAAGGAGATATGGATACAGTATTTGTTGTAACTAACTCTTATTATGGAACAGGTGGAGATGTACCACCATCAGATAATCCAAAAACAGCTGATAGTATTTATACTTATATATCAATGTTATTAATTAGTTTATTGGGATCTATAGTATTTATAAAATCTTATGTTAAAAATAACTTATAGTTTTAAACTATAAGTTTTTTTATTATAATATTATTGAGGTTTTAATATGAAAAAAGATATTTTAAGATTTATATATTTTTCAATAATATTATTATTAATCGATATAATAGTTATTCTTATTTTTGGAAAAACATATAATGCTACTTTTGATGCATATAAAGATGGAACAAAAGCTGTTGCTGATAATTATTCTGGTGAAATAAGAATTATAGATGAAAAAATAGTTGATGATGAATATATTGTTAAGGTAAAAGGAGTTAAACCTGGAAAAGTTTTTTTAACTGTTTCTTATGATGGATATTCAAATACAAAAGTAATTTATGTTCATAAATCTATGATTATTACTGATAATACATATTTTGGTAAAACAACTTTTTCTGAAATAATACCAATATCTTTTTCAATAATACTTGCTTATGGATTATTTTTATTGATTAAAAAATATAGAATGGAAACTAAAAAGAATTTATATCAATATAAAAATATAGCTTATTTAGGTATTATAATATTTATATCATTTTTCTTTTTAAATAATTTTGTGTCTATATTTAATTATCAAGGTTTATTTGAAACAATTAATAAATTAATTAATTCTATGTCTAATGTATCTTTTTACTTATTTCCAATAGCATTTATTACATTTATATTAGTAACTATCAGTAATATAAGATTAATTATTAAAGAGGGTATTTCTATTAGAAATATATTAGGTGCGTTATTAGGAATCTTTTTATGTTTATTTACATGGATACCTGATATGATATATGGATTTTTAATGAAGGTACAAATAGTTGATATTTATAATTTAAATGGTCCTGGACCATACATATATAATTTAGCTGAATCAATAGTATATTTAACAATTTCATATTTAGAATGCGTATTAATTGGTACTATTGTTGTAGCAATTAAATCTGTTAAAAGAAAGATTAAATATAATAAAGATTATATGATTATTCTTGGATGCCAAATAAGAAAAGATGGATCTTTAACGCCACTTCTTAAAGGTAGAGTAGATAAAGCACTTGAATTTAGAAATGAACAATTAAAAGAAACTAATAAAGATCTAATTTTTATAACTTCAGGTGGTAAAGGAAATGATGAAGTTATTTCTGAAGCAGAAGCTATGAAAAAATATTTATTAAAAAATGGAATTAAAGAAAAAAATATTTTAGTAGAAGATAATTCTAAAAACACTTATGAAAATATAAAGTTTTCAAATAAATTAGTTAAAAATAAGAAAGCTAATATAGCTTTTTCTACAACAAATTATCATGTTCTTAGAGCTGGTTTAATAGCAACAGAACAAGAGTTATTATTAGAAGGCATTGGTAGCAAAACTAAAGCATATTTTTGGATAAATGCTTTTATAAGAGAGTTTATAGGAACACTTTATTCTGAAAAGAAAAAGCATATACTTGTATTTATTTCAATAGTAGTTGTATTAATTATAATGATTGGAATAACATATTTTGATAATAATTTTTAGTTGGTTATAAAAATAAGTTTTAAACTTATTTTTATTATGGTAAAATATTATTATTAGGTAAAATGTAAAAAACTAGATTATTAAAATTATTGGGGGAATTGTAATCAAAATAAGTTTTTTAATTTATACTTTTCCCCATATATTGAAAAGTATTTTTTTTGCTCATAATTATTATAAGGAGGACATTATGTTAATAGCTAAAATGTATATAACACTATTAGGTCCAGTTCTTGCTGGTATTGTTAATTCAGTGTTTTGCAAAACAAAACTTCTTAATAAATTAAAAGTACCAATGGATTTTAATAAAAAATTTATAGATAATAAAAGAATATTTGGTGATAATAAAACTTGGAAAGGTTTTGTAGGTTATATTATTCTTAATATTATATTTGCTATAATCATTGGATTTATATGGAAGATAACTAAATTAGAACATTTAAATTACTTCTATATGAATCATAATAATACATTAACTTATAATTTATTAATTGGATTTCTGCTTGGTTTATTTTATGCATTATTTGAATTGCCTAACAGTTTTATAAAGAGAAGACTTGATATCAAGCCTGGTAAAACAATTAGTGGTTTTAAAAAGATATTCTTTATAGTATTAGATCAAGCAGATTCTGTTTTTGGAATTGCTTTAGTAGTTTGGATGTTTTATCCAATTGGAATAAAAATATACTTGTTATTTATTTTACTTGGAACCGTAACACATTTATTAATAAATATGATTTTATATTTCTTACACGTTAGAAAAAATATGTTTTAGGGGGAATACTCATGATAGTTGATTTTAAAGATAAAAAGAATACAAATATGGTTGGTAATAAAGCTAAGTTCCTTATTGAAATGAAAGATGCTGGTTTTAATGTTCCAGATGGTTTTGTAGTAGATAGTGATATTTATCAAAGTGAGATTGAATACAATAAAATTGACAAAGATATAGAAAAATATTTAAAGAAACTTAATAAAGATAATATATCTACAATTAGTAAAGAGATTAAGTCATTATTTGATTCTTTTGATTTTTCTAAGAAAACTAAAGATGAGATTATTAAAAGATTAGATGATAATAAACTATATGCTGTAAGAAGCAGTGGTATGAAAGAAGACTTAGATAACTTTTCATTTGCAGGTCAATATGAAACGTTTTTGAATGTTAAAAAAATTAGTATATTAAGAAAAATAATTGAATGTTATCAATCTATGTTTTCTGAAGTTATACTTAGTTATTTTGTTGATAATAATATAAATGTTGATTATTTAAAAATGAGTGTTGTTGTACAAGAAATGGTACCTAGTGAATATAGCGGTATTTGTTTTACTGTTGATCCAGTTTCTGGAAATGATAAAACTATGTTAATTGAAGTAGGAGAAGGTTTAGGAGAAAATATAGTTAGTGGCCAAAATATGCCTGAACAATACTATTACAATTGGTATAATGAAGAATTAAAAGAAAATGATAATCATTATTTAAATGAAAAAATGGTTAAAAAAATAGGTGATGAATTTTATAAAATAATGCA
>JAEEGL011180872.1_pt1 | contig 10122 bp, 12 predicted proteins | sample 9134231 | NCBI WGS metagenome assembly JAEEGL01 (sample SAMN16246548, study PRJNA631951) | gut metagenome | biome: gut microbiome; feature: rumen; material: fiber-attached | host: Bos | place: Iran: Karaj | collected 2018-10
TCCTTTGCATGGATTGTTTCCATTATAGCATGCGTGTTCGGAATTGTAATGACGTTTCGCCGAATCTTAACAAAAAAAGGACAAGCGGATGATGGACAGGGAACTGGAAATGGAAATGCAGGGTTGGGCAGACGGCGGCCGCGCCGTGGGGCGGGCGCAGGGCATGGCTGTCTTTGTGCCCGGCGCCATCCCCGGCGAACGCCTGCGGGCGCGGATCACAAAACAGCATAAGCGCTTTGCCGAGGCGGAGCTGACGGAGCTGCTTCTGCCCTCGCCGGACCGCATCCTGCCGCCCTGCCCGCATTATGCGGAATGCGGCGGCTGCGCCATGCAGCACATCGCTTATCCGCGCCAGCTGGCCCTGAAGCGGCGTCTGCTGGCGGAAAAGCTGAGTCGTCTGGGCGGGCTGACGCTGGAGCCGGCGGAGCCTGTGCCGGCGCCGCAGCCCTGGCGCTATCGCTGCCGGGCACGCTTTCATGTGGAATGGCGGGCGGATGGACCGGAGCTGGGCTTTTTTGCCGAGGGCTCCCATCGGCTCGTCCCCGTGCGGGATTGCTTGCTCTTGCCGGAGCGGATGAACGCAGCCAATCAGACGCTGCGGGCTTTGCTCGAAGAACGCCCCTTGCCGGCGCTCAGCGCCGTCACCTGGCGGCATGCGACAGAGCCGGAGCGCCTGCTGCTGCTTTTGGAAGGCGGGGCGCCGGCGGATGCACTGCCGCTGGCGGAAGCGGCCATGCAGGCGCTGCCGGAGCTGCGGGGTGTTTCTCTGCAGGTCGGCGACCGGACGCTGCCGCTCGTGGGAGAAGAGCGCCTCTGCCTGCGCGCAGCCGGCGTCTCGCTCTCGCTTTCGGCCGGCGCCTTTTCCCAGGTGAACCCGCAGCTGGCGGAGCGGCTCTATGCGGAAGCGGCGGCAAAGCTCGCGCTTTCCGGCCGGGAACGCCTGCTGGATCTTTATTGCGGGGCGGGCGTCTTCGGCCTTTCTCTGGCCGGGCAGGCCGCTTCGGTGCTGGGCGTGGAGGAATACGCACCGGCAGTGGCGGATGCCGAGCGGAACGCGGCGGCGAACGGGGTGGAGAACGCCCGTTTCCTGGCCGGACGCACGGAAGATCTGCTGGGCCGTCTTGCCGCAGAGGGTCGCCGCTTTGACGCTGCCATTCTGGACCCGCCGCGGGCGGGCTGTCGTCCGCAGGCGCTGCGGGCGCTCTCCGGCCTGGGCCTCTCCCGCCTGCTTTACGTTTCCTGCGGGCCGGCCAGCCTGGCGCGGGACCTGAAGCTGCTGCAGGCGGATGGTTGGCGCGTGGAAAGCGCGCCGCAGCCCTTCGACCTCTTTGCGCAGACCGAACACATCGAATCAGTCGTATTGATCACTCGAGTCTGAATCGAGGCTGCAGATTAGATGTCAATAATCGGGAGGCAGTAAAATGATACTACCAAAAGAATACGATAGTTTGATGTGTGATGTGGCGGAAAGCTTTCGGGCCGGAAATTTTGTATTATTTGAATGGGAGTTGGAAACATTAGAAGAATTCGTAAACAACTTCTATTCTGCTGTTGAGCGCAATGGATGTGTGACATTGGAAGATTTCACGGTGTTCATGGACTTTCTATGTGTGATCAAAGATGCCGATAATGAGGAAGTTCAAAATATCATTGCACGAGCGTTCATGAAAAGCGCTGAGATGCGAAACAAATTATCTGACAAAAAAGATCCGCAGCCAATTACGGAAAAGCAATGACTGTAAATACGATCTTGGCTCATCTGATAACATATAAATTTCGGTTTGCTGAAACGTTGTTTTATTTATGCTATTGTCTCAAGGCATGTTGAGCCCGTCGTGGCGATGCTCCGCGCTTAGCGAGAGGAAAGAAGAATCGGGATCCGGAGAGCGGCCGGGCTCCCGAACGGAAGAGGAAAGTCGGTATCGATGGAGGATATGATGAAACACGCGAATATAACAAACACGCCGGACAAGGATCCGCGGAAAAAGTATGTTGAGGCCGAGTTGTGTGCGGGAGAAAAAGTTTTTTTGGTCGAGAGCGAGTACACGCCGGAAGAGCTGGATGGATTTGAGGCCGAAAAGTCAAAATGGATCATCCGGCGGGCAGGGACCAGGTATTTTTTGGCGGACTCGGACAGCGGAGAGGATGCGGAAGGCCATTATTGCGCCTATTTCGATCTGCAGGCGGCAAATGCCGTTTTTGACCGGGGCAGGCTCGTGGGCTATTATCTTTGCGCCGGCGATCTGTGCTATTCCGGTTTGAGCAGATCGAGCTTTGGGATAGACAACTGGGGTTATCCCGGAGACGATCCGTTTCGCTTTATCTCCTGGGGAAATGTGACCCATGTCTTTCTCTTTTCCAAAAAAGAAACGCATGAATGGAAAGATTGGGATCTTTTGCTTCGGGATCCCGAAAAAGTGTATAGATCGTATCTTGATTTTTGAAGAAAGCGGGACCTGTCTGCCGGCGGGAGCTGCCGCAGACGGAAACGCGGGCGGAAAGGAAATGATCATTTCGGAAGCATAGAAAAGCCGGATGCATGATTTCGAGCTGCCGGAGCGTTTCCGCGCCGGGGATTTTGTCATCCGGGTAGAAGAGGAAGCGATACGGAACGGATTCGTGGAAAACGTCTATGCTTCTGTTGAAAAGAACAGATGTGGCTTTGGCAGAGCTTACGGAGTTCATGGATTTTTTGCGGCTGCTTAGGGATGCTGCTACGGAAGAAGCCCAGAAGATCGTCACCAAAGCATTCATGAAGCGTTCAGCGATACAGAACAGCTTGTCCGATCGGGCCGATCGATAAGCGCTGTGGGGAGAAGATGCGGAAGCGGGCTTTGCCGCCGGGAAAGGACAGGCCGCCGATGAAAGCGCCGAGATTGACAGATGAATTTGTGGAAAGGAAGCTCGCCGAGGCTGCGGAGAGCCTTGCCCGCATAGACAAAAGCTACCGGCGTGGCATCTTGAGCAGGGAAGCGGGGCAGCAGGAGCTGCTGAAGGTTTTCCAAGATGTCCTGCTGTGTGCCTTATCCGAGCATCATTTGGGATTGCGGCTGAACGAAACGAACTATCCGCGCTTTGTCCGGGCGTTTGCGGAATATCAAAAAGGAAATGCTCCGGCAGATACAGCGCCTCTGCCGTGGCTTTATGAACTTTCCGGGGAGCCCTCTGCGGCGGTGGAAAACGATCAAAAGCAGTTTTTCCGTTTGATGGAGACGCTGCATCTCCCGCCGGAATACTTTGCCCCCATAGCGGACGGCGTCCCCGCTCCCGATATCGTCCCCATCCATTTATACCATTCCGCCGCCGTTTATGGCACGCGTTTTCGTTGTGTGGACGACGGCGGGCTGCTGGCCGACGGGGCGCCGCTCGGCAAAACATTTACGCTGGAGAACGATATGGGCCTGAAAGCGCGGCTCCGCATCAAAGAAGACCGGCGGCGCGGGGACCGGAACGGGATGGATTTTGATGAGCTCGTCTGTTCTTCGGAAAAGGACTTGGTCGTCGTCAAGGCGGAGTTCCTTTCGGAGGGCTGTATTGAAGGGTATACGGCAAAGGAGAGCAGGACGAAGCCGGAGGTCCTGATCCGCCTCAAAGATGGGGGGAGTCAGGTCTTTTGGCTGGCGTATTGGGCGGATGCAAACGATATGGCGGCGCATACGGCGCATCCTTTGTGGCAGGCATATCATCGCTGCTGTGCGGAAAAGCAGCGGCGGCAGGACGAGATCCTGGCCGCGCTCTTTGCTGATCTGATCGCCCGGGAGACGGGGCAATAGAGATATGGGCAGCAGAACAAGCACAAGATAAAACGAAAGCGGGTGGGAAGATGAAAGCGGAACGTATCTTTCAAGAGTTCGCGGCGGATGAAGCCGGGACCGCTCCGGAGATCTCGGAGCTGAATATCGTCAGCGGCGGCTGCCGCCTCTACGGCTATCTGCTTATGCCGGACCGGAGGATGGAAAAGCCGTATCCGGCGGTGATCCTCTCGCACGGCTTTCCCGGATATACCACGAACAACGACCTGGAGCTGGCTTTGATGAGAAGCGGCTGCGTCGTCATCCACATGAACCACAGGGGCGCGTGGGGCAGCGAAGGCAATTATCTTTTCACCAATCTGAAGGACGACCTGATCGCTATCGCCAAATACGCCCACAATCCCGCTATCGCCGAGCAGTATGACATCGACCCGGAAAACATCTTTTTGGTCGGCCACAGCATGGGCGGGCAGTCTGTGCTGAACGCGGCCAAGGAACTGCCCTTCCTCCGCGGGGTGGCGGCGCTGGCTGCCTACGACATCGGGGCCGCCTTCCGTTACGGGATGGAAAAAGACCTGTTCCGGATGATCGAAACAGAGGGGCAGTGCCTGAAGATGGATTCCGCCGGCGAGGTGTATGAGAACGCGCTGCAGCATCAGTCTGAGCTCGGGATACTCTACGGCGCCGAGCGCCTGGCCGGGCACAGCGTGCTCCTGGTGGAGGCCTCGCTCGATGCGGTGGCGCCGGCGGAGCGGATGATGCGGCCCCTGTTCGAGAAGCTGCGCAGCCTGTCCGCGCCGGTCAGCTATGAAAGCCTCGTCAGCACGCACGGCTTTGCCGGGCAGAGGATGAAGCTGGCCAGGATCGTCGTCGAATGGATGGAAAGATCGATCAAAGACTGAATGCCGTCCCCCGCCTGCGGGCGGGGCGGCGGGGAGCGGAGAGAAAGATGTGCAAAGACAAATGCGCCGTCGTGTACGTGCACGGTATGGGCGGCAGCCCGGCGGAGGCCGGGCATTATCAGGCGCTTTTTCCCGAGCGGGACGTCATCGGCTTTGCCTATCATGCGCAGACGCCCTGGGAAGCAAAGCCGGAGTTTGCCGCGTTTTTTGCTCGGATGAAGAAGAAATACCGCTCGATCGCACTTATCGCCAACAGCATCGGCGCCTATTTTGCCATGAGCGCCGGGATCGGAGCGATGATCGAAAAAGCTTATTTCATTTCCCCGATCGTTGATATGGAAAAGCTGATCTGTGCGATGATGGCCGGGGCAGGGGTGACGGAAGACGAATTGCGGAAAGCAAAAGTCATCCATACGGCCAGCGGCGATGTTTTGTCGTGGGAATATCTGTCTTATGTCAGATCGCATCCGCTCACGTGGTGTGTGCCGACGGAGATCCTGTACGGCGCGCGGGACAGCCTTGTCGTTTGGGAAACGGTCTCTGCCTTTTCTGCTGTGCACGATGCGCGGCTGACCGTTATGGAAGAGGGCGAGCACTGGTTCCATACGGAAGCGCAGATGCGCTTCCTGGACCGTTGGATCCTGGACGGGGAGGCGTCCTGTGATGCGGGCGTCAACGGCGAAGCGGCAGCAGAGAACAACAATGCTTGAGGAGGAAAAGGAGATGAAAAACAGGATCGCATACTGCGGGCTGGACTGCGAAGCATGTGACGCCTATCTGGCCACCGTCCGTGACGACCAGGCCCTGCGGGAAAAGACGGCGAAAAAATGGAGCGAGCTGAACCGGATCAGCATTCTGCCGGAGCAGATCAACTGCGAAGGCTGCCGCGCTGATGGGCTGAAAACGGTCTATTGCGACAAGCTTTGCCCCATCCGGCACTGCGCCCTGGAAAAAGCGGTGAGGACCTGCGGCGACTGCCCGGACTTTGCAGAGTGTCCGACGCTGGCTGCCGTCACCGGCAAGAACCCAGCCGCGCGGAAAAACCTGGAGGAAATGCGCAGATAAAGCGGGAAAGCCCCTTTGGGGCACGCTCCGGCATTTGGGAAAAAGAAAACTGGAGGTGCGAAATGAAGAAAGAAGCCAGCACAGCTGCCCGTGCGCGGATCGAGGCGCCGGCAGGCGACTATCGGGCGGAAGACGCCTTTATGCAGGCGGCCATCGAGGAAGCGCGCGACGGCATCTACAACGGGGACGGCGGGCCCTATGGCGCCGTGGTCGTCAAAGACGGCCGCATCATCGGCCGCGGGCATCATTGCAGCCCGGTCATGCACGATTCCACCTGTCATGGGGAGATCGTGGCCATCCGGGATGCGGAAAAGAACTTGGGAAGCCATGAGCTTCCCGGCGCTGTTTTATACACGACGGGCGAGCCGTGCATGATGTGCCTGATGGCCAGCCTCTATGCCAAGATCGAGCACATTTATTACGGCTGCCGGGTGGCAGACAATTCCCTTATCGGCTTCCGGGACAAGGACTTTGCGGCCGTGCAGGGCTGCCGGGAGAAGATGCGGGATTATCTGGAAGAGCTGGACCGGGAAGCCTGCCTGCAGCTTTTTGAAGAATACAAGGGGCTGGGCGAGCCGGCCTATTGATGCTGTCTCACGCTGTACGGTTTCGCCGTCGCCGTGCGGTCCTGTTTGACAGCGCCGGCCCGAAACAGGGAAGGAAAAGACGGAAAAACAAGAGAATAACAAGAAAAAAGGGAAGAAAAACCTTTAATATCCGGATGCAGAAAGGAAGGAAAAGCCGTGTCAGGAAAAAAGCGTGCAAAAAAGCTGTCTCTGTTCGTTTTCGTCCTCCTCTGTCTGTGCGTGTTGCTTTCTGCCTGCGGAAGCCAGGATAAGTATGATTACCTTGTGTTGGTAAACAAGGAAAACAAACTCCCGGATGATTGGGAAGCCCGCGTTCAGCTGGAAGAAGCGGAAAACAGCATGGGCGAGACGTATCTGGTGGAAAAAGAAGCGCTCAAGCAGTTCCAGGCGTTGAGGGACGAGCTTCTGGCGGAAGGCATCGACATCGAACTGGACAGCACTTATCGCTCGGTTGCCCGGCAGGAAGAGCTGTGGGCGGAGTTTGAGGAAGAATACGGCGAAGACTATGTGAAGAAATACGTTGCTGTTCCCGGCTATTCCGAACACCACACTGGCCTTGCGATAGACGTTTGCCTGATCAAAGACGGCACGGTGATCGACGACAATGATCAGATGATCGCCGAAAAAGAGATATTTGCCCGCGTACATGAAAAGCTGGCAGATCACGGCTTCATCCTTCGTTATCCGGAAGGGAAAGAAGAGATAACGGGCTATGGCTACGAGCCCTGGCATTTTCGCTATGTCGGCGTCGAGGCGGCAAAAGCGATCAGCGAGTCCGGCCTGACGCTGGAAGAATACCTGCAGTCCGGGGCGGAAAAATAGCTGCCGGGGTTTTTTCGCAGCGGCTTTGTCGGGAGAAAAGAGACGGAGGTTGCCGACCATGCCTGTTTCGATCGAGACTGTGTGTACAGATCGTTTCCGTATGCGCTTTTTCCGTTTTGGCCGGGGCAAGAAGGATCTGCTTATCCTGCCCGGCCTGAGCGTGCAGAGCGTGATGGGCTTTGCCGACGCGGTGGCGAAGGCCTATGAACGGCTGCAGGACGGATTCACTGTCTATCTTTTGGACCGGCGGGAGGAGCCGCCCGCCGACTATCCGGTGGCGGAGATGGCGCGGGACACGCTGGCGGCGCTGGCTGAGCTCGGCCTGCAGGAACTTGACATTTTCGGCGCTTCCCAGGGCGGCATGATCGCCATGCTGATCGCCATCGAGCAGCCGGCGCTCGTGCGCAGGCTGGCCCTGGGCTCCACTTCGCCTTATCTGCGGCCGGCGCAGCAGGCCGTTCTGGACGAATGGATACGGCTGGCGAAGGCAAAAGACCCGCTCGGTCTTTATCTGGATTTCGGCGCGCGGATCTATCCGCCGGCCTTCTTTGCGCAGTGCCGCGAGCAGCTGATGGCGGCGGCAAAGACGGTGACGGAGGCGGAGCTGGCCCGCTTCGTCCGGCTGGCGGAAGGGATGCGGGGCTTCGACGTGACGGACAGGCTGGCGCAGATACAGTGCCCGGTGCTGGCCATCGGCGACCGGGATGACGCCGTCCTCGGGCCGGAAGCAACTGCGGCCATCGCCGAAAAGCTGTCCGCCCGGCCGGATTTTACTTGCTGCATGTACAGCGGCTGCGGACACGCGGCCTTTGACACGGCGCCGGACTACAAAGAACGGCTCTATCGCTTTTTCACGCTGGAAAGCAGTGCGGCGGCGCCCGGGCCGCAGACAACGGAGGAGATGCAGAAATGAAACGCTTTGCCGCAAAGCGCCCTATCCTGTTCGAGTTGTTTCTTTTCATCGCAGCGATGGCGGCGGCTTTGTTCTTTTCGCTCATCGGGCAGCTGTTGAACTATCCCAACGAGCCCAGCGTGGCCGCGGGCAGGATACTTGCCGGCATCCTGCTTTTTTTGCTCTTCCGCTATTGCTTCCGGCAGGACCGGCCTTTTGCCGGCCTCCGCTGGATGCTGCCGGCCCTGCTCTTTGTGCTCTGGAACCTGCTCTATCATCTGCTGGCCGGGGTGCAGATGCTGCCTGCCGGGCAGCTGGGCCTGCCCATCCTTCTGGCGCTGGCGCCGGCTGTCTTTGAGGAGATCCTTTTCCGCGGCATCTTCCTGCACCATCTGGCGGAAAACGGCAAGTCTCCCATGGCGGCGCTGTGGATCTCGGCCATCTTTTTCGGCCTGGTCCATCTGACGAACATCGCCGGCATGGATCCGGCGGACGTTTTGGTGCAGGCGGCCTATGCGCTGGTGGTGGGCCTGGTCTTCGGCGCCGTCTATCTGAAGAGCAGGGATATCCTTTCCGTCATCCTGGCGCACGCGCTCATCGACTTCAGCAATCAGCTTTTTGTGAGCAGCCCGGGCGAGAGCTCTGTGCCCATGCTCATCGTTTTTGTGCTTCTTCTGCTGGCGGAAGCCTTCTATGCGCTGCGGATCACGCCGAAAAAAGAAGCTGCGGCGGACGCGGACTGAAGCGCTGCCCCGCTGCCTGTCTGTAAAAATACCGAGGGGGATCCGAGAGGGGTCGGCATGAATCGTCTCCAGGCAAATCTCTGTCTGCTTTGCGTCACCTTTTGCTGGTCGACGGAGGTCATCATCTTTGCGTGCATCCCGGGCGACGTCCTGCCTTTTGCCACGACCGGCATCACCTCGCTGGTGGGCGGGGGGCTGCTCTTTTTCTGCTTTTTCCGCCGCATTCTGGCCGGCCTGCAGACGCAGAGGAAAAAACAGCTCCTGCGCTGCCTTTTCCTGGGCGGCCTGAACGGCGTCTACAATATCCTCTATCAGTTCGGCCTGGATTATTTCGACGTTTCCACCGGCGCCTTCACCCTCTGCCTCACCGTCGCCCTCATGCCCTTTCTCCTGCTCCTGCAGCGGAAGCGGGTGGAAAAGAAAAGCTGGCTCTCCGCCGCCCTTGTCTTCGGCGGGGTGCTCTGCGCCTCCGTTGGCGTGGTGCAGCCGGAGCAGCTGCCGGGCCTTTTGATCATCGTGCTGGGCTGTCTGCTGCGCGCCGTTTTCATCATCAAGCTGAACCAATATGCCCGGGAGCACGACCCGGTGCTGCTCTCCGCCCTGATCGCCGTGGCGGTGGGGCTGGTCAGCTTCCTGCTCTGGTTCAGCGTGCAGCCGGAGACCTTCGCTGCCATCCACTGGTCGGCCACGGTGATCGCCAGCCTGGCCATCTATGCCTATTTTGTCATCGCCTTTGCCCAAACCTTGAATGTCTTCGCGCAGCGGCGCAGCACGCCGGTCAATGCTGCCATCATTTACGCGATGGAGATCGTCTTTTCGGTCATCTGGGGCGCTGTGCTGCCCGCCAGCCTGATCGACCCCGTGCAGCTGACGCCGCAGCTTCTGCTGGGCCTGCTCTGCGTGGTCGTCGGCAACCTGGTGGAAGTCGCAAATTTTGACAGGCTGCGCCGGCGCGCCTTGCCGCCGGCAGATAAGGAGGCATGATGAAAAAAGGTAAAACCATCGTTTTTCTGGTGCTTTCTTATCTTTTGCTGGCCATTCCCTTCAAGGTGATGGAGATCATCCCGGGTTTTACGGATATCCGCCCGGTCACCATGCTGGGCCCCGTCTATGCGCTGTTTTTCGGCCTGCCCGGCTGCCTGGTCTTCGCGCTGGGGAACCTGCTCATGGATCTGCTCAGCGACAGCCTGCGCTGGTCTTCCATCGCCGGGCTGATCGCCAACTTCTGCGGGCCTTACCTGGTCCGCCTTTACTGGATGAAATGGTCGAAGACGCCTTTTTCCCTGCGCAGCGGCGGCAGCCTGCTCCGGCACGTGGCGGTGCTGATCCTGGCGGCCGTGCTGGAGATGCTGATCATCA
>JAEEGL011183092.1_pt1 | contig 10122 bp, 9 predicted proteins | sample 9134231 | NCBI WGS metagenome assembly JAEEGL01 (sample SAMN16246548, study PRJNA631951) | gut metagenome | biome: gut microbiome; feature: rumen; material: fiber-attached | host: Bos | place: Iran: Karaj | collected 2018-10
CCGAGTTTCCCGCGCGCTCCATGAGCTTCGGCAGTTCCGAGAAGACGCTCGGCGGAAAGCCTCGCCGCGTCGGAGGCTCTCCGGCGGCGAGCCCGATCTCGCGCTGGGCACGTCCGAACCGGGTTATGCTGTCCATCATCAGGAGCACCTTCATGCCCCGGTCCCGGAAGCTTTCCGCGATGGCCGTCGCCACGTAGGCGGCCTTGAGTCGCTCCATCGACGAGCGGTCCGTGGTGGAGATGACGAGGACGGCCTTCTTCATTCCCTCGGGGCCGAGGTCCTTCTCGATGAACTCGCGAACCTCGCGCCCGCGCTCGCCGATGAGCGCCAGAACGGTGACTTCGGCCTCGGTGTTGCGGATGATCGACGCCAGGAGGGTCGACTTGCCGCCGCCGGCCGCCGCGAAGATGCCCATTCGCTGTCCCTCGCCGCAGGTGAGGAGACCGTCGATGGCGCGGATGCCGAGCGAAATCGGCTTTGAAATAATGCGGCGCTCAAGAGGGGAGGGGGGCGGAGCGTAGACGGGGTAGTATCCGTCCGGGCGGAGGGGCCCCTTGGCTTCCGCGTCCAGCGGGCGCCCCAGGCCGTCTATGACGCGGCCGAGGAGGTTCATTCCCACGGGCACCATCTGGACGCGGCGCGTCGGGATGACCTCGGTTTCCGCGGAGATGCCGATCATCGCGCCAAGGGCTGTCAGAAGGACGGCCTCCTTGGTGAATCCGACGACCTCCGCCTGGACCTCGAAGTTCTCCCACGGGTTGCGCAGGATGCATACTTCACCCACCTTTACGCCTGGGACGGAGGCCTTGATGATCGTGCCGACGACCTGTATGACCTTGCCCTTGACGTCGATGGGCTGCGCATCCTCAACGGCGCGGTCAAGAACGGCTGGAATGTAGTCGAAGGGGGTGGTCATGGCTTCGCGATGTGGCGCTGGAGTGACTTTTCTATGGCGGCGAGCTGGGTTTCCACAGAGGCGTCGGCAACGCCAGCCTCGGGTTCGAGGATGCAGGCGGGGCCCTTGAGCCGGGAATCCTCGACGACGTCGAGCGTTTCGACCGTCGGGTAGTCGGCGCGAAGCGAGGCTACGCGCTCCTTGACGACCGGCACCATCTCCGGCGCGACCTTGAGCGTGACCTGCCTCTGGGTGCGGATGACGGCGTCCATCGTCTTGCGGACGATGTTGATGACCATTTCCTTGTCGCCTATCTCCGTGACGCACGACTTGAGCGCCTTCATGACGATGTCGGCCATCTTGCCCTCGACGCTCTCCATGAACTTCACGGAGGAATCGACCTGGTCGAGCTTCATCATGGCGATTTCCATCTTGCCGTCGGCGAGGCCCTTTTCGTAGCCGCGCCTCTTCTCCTCCTCGAATGCGGCCTTCGCCTCCTCGCGAATGCGGGCGGCGTCAGCCTCCGCGGCGGCTATGATCTCGTCGGCCGTGCGGACTGTGGCGATTTCGGCCGCCTTCACCAGACGGCGGTCGGAGGACAGTTTGAAGTTTTCCTTGTCGATCAGCAGCATAGCGCGTACGCCTCCGGGAAGCGAAGCTTGAGTAGCTTCGAGACAAATTGAAGATTGAAAGAGGTGACAGGGACATCGGACACGGTGTCCGCGTCCGATGTCCGGGTATTTTGGGGAAGTTTGAGCTCAAGTCGGCGCAGAAGTTGCGCGGGCAAGGAGGAAAGAACGGAAAAGAGTATCTGGCGGCCAGCGGCGACGACCTTGTTCCCGGCGTCGGCGCCATTCACTTTCCACTCTCCACTTTCCACTTTCCACTTCCCGAAGTATGCGGCGAAGCCGAACACTTCTGGATATATGCCGGGAAGTGCGGCCTTGAGCGCCCGGACGCTCGCCCCGTCCATGACATGGCGCAGCTCTCCGGCGCAGGCCAGGGCGCCAATCCATTTCGCGATCGATTCGAGCGTCTCGCCGTCGAGAAGGAGAAGGCGGCTACCGTCGTCCTTCGGGAAGGTGTGGAAGCACGGCTCCACCTGAAGCGAGTCAAGGATGAACTTCTTGATCCGCACCGAGGTCTGCCGTTTAACGGGAGGGGAGGGCTGCCCGCCAAACACGCCCTGAATCCACGATTCGTGGATGGACGGGGCGAAATCCCAAAGGAAGTCGCGGACATGCGGCCACAAGGTCTGGTCCGCCACCAGGTCCCTTGCCTCATCCATGGTTATCGCAGTGTCGTCGGATCGTCTCATCGTCGCATTGTCGGATGGCCGTTGAATTCACAGCCTTTTCCCGCGCCATTTCGTCATGCGGGGGGAACATGGCTGAAAAAGACCTAAAATCACACTTAAGGATTATACCATATATTTAGCGGAATGTGCTAAAATTGGCTTATGGAAAACTTCAGGATCTCAAAGACGTTTCGGGGCGTGCGCCCCGGCGACAACCGCGGACGCGAAGGCATCGCCAACCCCGAGCGCGGCTTCAGGTTTGAAATCGGCGTCGGCCGCATACCTTCCGACATCGTTCAGTTCTCGCACATTCGCGATCAGTGGCCATTCCCCCGCTACACGGCCGACGGCGTCACAATTGCCCAGGCCTACTGCTATCTAACCCAGTTCCACGACTCCCCCGTCTCGGACGAAAAGCTCGCGGCCCTTCAGGCCGACTTTGACCGGGCGCGACGCGACGGCGTGAAATTCCTCTTCCGCTTCGCCTACGAATGGGAAGGCGTGAAGGATGGGCCCACCGCGGAGCGGATTCTCGCCCACATCCGCCAGCTGACGCCAATCGTCCGCGCAAACGCAGACGTCATCTACGTCCTCCAGATCGGCTGGGTGGGCCTGTGGGGCGAGTTTCACACGTCCGTCCACGGGGTTTCAAAGGACCCGAAGGCCGTTGCGGACATCGTCGCAGCCACGCTTGAGATGCTGCCTCCCGGACACCCGACTATGATGCGGCGCATGGCGTACCGCCGTGCCGCGCTAAGGACGCTCGGCGCCGGCCCCGAAGTCACCTCCGCCAACGCCTGGACGTCAGACCCGGCCGCGCGCATCGGCTTCTTCAACGACGGAACCCTCGCCAACTGGTGGGACGGCGGCACCTTCACGACCGAACCCTACGCCGAAACCGGCGACGAGGATTTCGACGCCGTCTCGCGCGAAGGGAGGTACCTGCCCGTCGATGGCGAACTCTTCTGGACCGGCCAGTATTCGCACCCCGCCTTCGCCTGCGGCCTGCGCGCAATCGACCGCTTCACACGACACCACTACACCACCCTTTCGCTCGTCCACGGCTTCTCGGAACTCGACCAGCGGCAGGATCCGTGGACCATCGACGGCTGGAAGGTCACGCCAGTCACGCCCGACGAGCTCGCATTCTTCGGCATCCGCTTCGACCCCGCCTACTTCGAGGGCGTTCCCCACCGCACGGCCTTCGAGTTCATCCGCGACCATCTTGGCTACCGCCTCGCCGCGACGAAGGCGGACTTCTCCTGCGACATCGCCCCCGGTGGCGCCTTCGAGGCGTCCGTTACGCTTCGCAACTACGGCTTCTCGACGCCGATCAAGCCGCGCCGCCCCGAATTCGTCCTCGCCGCCAAGTCCGGCGAAGCCGTCGAGCTTCCGGTTGACTTCGACTGCCGCCAGCTCCAGCCATGTGCCGAGGGCGGTGGCGCCCTCCTGGACCACGAAATACGCCTTGAGGCGACGCTTCCCGCAGAAATGCCCGAGGGGCCCTACTGCCTCGGCATCTGGCTTCCGGATCCCGATCCTCGCCTGCGCTACCGTCCGGAATACGCCATTCGCCTCGCGACCGCCATGCCGACAGCCATCGTCGGCGGGCGACTGCTTAACGTGCTAAATTGATGCATTTCACGCTCCATCTGCCCGACCGCTGCAACCTCGCCTGCCGCTACTGCCACCAGCGGCACGGCGCGAGGCGCTCTTCCAAAGGAATGAGGCCCCGAAGGCCCCCTGTGCAGGATGCGCGCTTGAAGGCCGCTGCCACAACCGCTGCGCCTGCATGAACTTCCAGACGACCGGTGGCCTCGAATCCGTTCCGCCCATCCACTGCGAACACGAGCGATTCCTTCAACCGCTCTGCGACGAACTGGCCGCCACGCTGTACGCCGAACGCAACCAGCTCTTCATCCAGCAGCACTACAATCCCGCCTACCCAATCCTGTCGATACTGTGAGGACTTCGCATGACAGTCACCCCGAGGCCCTGAAGAAAGAGGACGCTCTGAACAAGCTCCGCGAGCAGATGCGGTTCTTCTTGGAGTGGGCGAAGAAGGAAGGCGGGCTGCACTAGCCCCTGTATGTTGCAACTGCGCGCTTGAAGCCATCGGCGGAGCGGGCGATCACATCGTCCTCCACGCTGAAGCTGAGGCGCATGAAGCCCTTGCAGCCGAAGCCTGAGCCGGGGACCGCGAGGATGTTCTCGGAGAGAAGGTGGCCCACGAACTTCACGTCGTCTCCGCCGGGGACGGCGGGGAAGAAGTAGAAGGCGCCGCGCGGAACCGAATAGGAGAGGCCCGCGCCGTCGAGGACGTCCATCATCAGGCGCCTGCGGCGCGCGTAGATTTCCAAGTCGACGCCGGAGTCGATGATCGCGTTCGCGAGGCGCTGGCCTATGATCGGCGCGTTGACGAACCCAAGCGTGCGCGTCGTGATCGTCACGGCCGCCATGAATTTGTCCGCATCTGGCATCGCCGGGTTGATGGCGAGATAGCCGACGCGCTCTCCGGCCATCGAGAGGCTCTTCGAGAAGGAGCCGAGGACGACCGCGAAGGGGGAGCGGGGAAGGACAGGCGGCACCGTCGCGCCATCGTAGGCGAGGAAGCGGTACGGCTCGTCGGAGAGAATGAAGATCGGGCGTTCGCGTCCGGCGTTCTTCGCGGCGACGAGCGCTGCGAGCGCCTCAAGCGTCTGCTCGGAGTAGATGCAGCCGGCCGGGTTGTTTGGAGAGTTGAACATGACGACGCGCGTCCTGTCCGTGACGGCTTCGGCGATGGCGTCGAGGTCGAGGTCGAATGAGGGCTGCTTCGAGGGCACGGGCTTGAGCACGCCGCCGAAGTGCCCGCAGTAGGAGGCGTATTCGACGAAGTACGGGGAGGGGCAGATCACCTCGTCGCCTGGGTTGAGCACCGCGCGGAAGAAGGAGGTGATCGCGCCTGCTGCGCCGCAAGATACGAGAACGTGCTTCGCCGAAAGTTCCTGGACGCCCTGCTCCTTCGCGAGACGCGAGGCGAGCGTTTCGCGGAATGGCATCCAGCCCGCGTTGCCGACGTAGCCGAGCGCACGCGGCTGGCCGAGCGTGTCGGCGATAGCGTGGAGCGCCTCCCGTGCCGCGGGCGGCGGGGGGAGGTCCGGATTGCCGAGGCTGAAGTCGAATACCTTGTCCGCGCCGAACTTCTGCTTGAGTTCTGCCCCCGCGTCGAACATCCTGCGAATCCAGGACGAGTTGCCTATCTGGGCGCCGATTTCGTCGGAGATGACCTTCATTGCTGCTGTTCCCTTGTTTTCCTGTCCCTTGCCAGAATCCTTCGGACCACGGAATGCGGGTCCTTCAGAAAGCGCGAGCCGCGGGTGACCTTGCATAGGCTCACGCCAAGCCGCTCGCAGATTTCACGCTGCGTCACGCCTTCGTCGAGAAGCTGGAATATACGCCAGCGGAGGGCGACGTCGCGCGTCTCCGCCTTGGTGAAGACATCTTCGAAGAAACGCTCCACGTCGTTTGGAGCCGTAAGCGAGGCCAGCGCCGAGGAGAGCTCAAGCCTGGCCACCCGGAGTTCCTTCGAGTTGTCCTTCCGTTTCGTGCGTTTCATGGATAGGATTATACCACAAATTGCGCCTTGTCTAGCGCCTGCGGCGTTCCACGAAGCGCGCGAAGCGGAGCATCGCCTCGCGAAGCTGCTCGATGTCCGTGGCGTACGAGCAGCGCACAAAGCCCTCGCCGCACTCGCCGAATGCGGAGCCGGGCACGCAGGCCACGCTCTCCTCGTCGAGGAGGCGCATGGCGAAGTCCTGCGACGAAAGGCCCGTGCAGGTGATGTCCGGGAATGCGTAGAAGGCGCCCTCGGGCTTGAAGCACGGCACGCCCATGGAATTGAAGGCCGACCATATCAGGTTGCGCCGCGCGCGGTACGATTCGCGCATCGTCTCGATGTCGTCCCAGCCGTTGTCCATGGCCTCGACCGCCGCCTTCTGGCTTGCCACCGGCGCGCACATTATCGCATACTGGTGCACCTTCATCGCCGCTTCGAGGATGTCGTGCGGCGCGCAGATGAATCCGAGGCGGAAACCGGTCATCGCCCACGCCTTTGAGAAGCCGCTCAGGAAGACGCCCTGTTCGCGGATGTCCGCGAACTGCATCGGGGAGATGCGCGGAGCGTCGTATGTCAGCTCCGAATAGACTTCGTCGCTGATGAGCAGCAGGTCGTGTTCCCTCACAAAGTCGACGATCATGCGCGCGGATTCGTCGTCCAGCACGGCTCCGGTGGGGTTGCACGGGAAGTTCACGAGAAGCGCCTTGGTGCGTGGCGTCACCGCCGCTTCAAGAGCCTCGCGCGTAAGTTTGAAGCCGTCCTTCGAATGAGTCGCCACAGGGACTGGCACCCCGTGCGCCAGCTTGATGACGGAGGCATAGGCGACGAAGCAGGGCTCGTGGAAGATGACCTCGTCGCCGGGTTCGACTACGGCGCGGATGACCGCGTCGAGCGCCTCGCTCACGCCGACTGTGACCATCGTCTCCGTGCGCCAGTCGTAGGAGAGCCCCGGATACGAGCGGGCGACGTAGCGGCAGATGGCCTTCCTGAGGTCGGCGAGGCCGAGGTTCGAGGTGTAGTGGGTGGCGCCACGCTCGATGGAGGCGATAGCCGCCTCGCGGATGTGCCATGGGGTTACGAAGTCCGGTTCGCCGATGCCGAGGCTGATAACGTCGTCGCGCGTGGCGACGATGTCGAAGAAGGCGCGGATGCCGGAGCGGGGCAGGTCGCGGACGAGGCTTGATACCCGCTCAAGGGGTGACTTTGAGGCGTTCGTCATCGTCGTAGTTCTCCATCAGCACGCCCTGGTCCTTGTATGTCTTGAGGCGGAAGTGCGTCGCCGTGCCGAGGACGCCCTCCATGTTGGCCAGTTTGGAGCTGACGAACTGCGCGACCTCCTGGAGGTTGCGCCCCTTCACGAAGAGGAGCAGGTCGTAGGCGCCGGACATGAGGAACATGGACTCCACCTGCGCGAAGCGGCCGATGCGGTTGGCGATCTTGTCGAAGCCGCCGTCCTGCGCCGGGCGGATGCGGAGCTCTATCACCGCGTGCACTGCGTTGTCGTCGAGAAGGTCGCCGTTTACGACGGCCTGGTAGCCGCGTATCACGCCGCGCTTCTCGTAGTCGGCTATGCGCCGCTGGACGGCGCCGACGTCCTCGCCGAGCATCGTCGCCATTTGCGCCACGGACATGCGGGCGTCTTCGTGGAGTAGGTCAAGTAGTCTGTCCATTGTCTTTCCCCGGGCGGCCCACCTGCGGACCGCGCATATAAGATGATACCAAAACATGCGCAACTTTTGGTATCATGTATTCGAAAGGACGATGGCGTCGTGGCGGCTTGCGCCCGCATGGACCCCATGCGGGCGCAAAACGTGGCGGCATGACTTCAGAATATATGCAAATTTGCGTTTTGAACAGCGGAAGCAGCGGCAACTGCGTTTTCATTTCGTCGGGTGGGACCTCCATTCTCCTTGACGCCGGCATATCGTACCTGCAGATACGGAGGCGCCTCGCGGCCATCGGCCGCTCCACCGAGGAGATTTCCGCCGTGCTGGTGACTCACGAGCATATAGACCACTGCCTGGCCCTGCCGATGCTTTGCGAGAAGAACCCCGAAATAACACTCTACGCGAACTACGAGACTTCGCGCGGCTCAGAGGACACGCTTCGCAAGGCGATCAAGCCGGAGCACCCGCTAAGGTGGGCGAACTTCGAGACCGGGGATTCATTTGAAATCGGCACGCTTTCCATAGAGTCCTTCGGCATCCAGCACGACACTGCGGACCCCGTTGGATACATAGTTTCCGACGGAGTGCGCCGTCTTGGATCGGCGACCGACCTCGGCTGCGTCACGGAAGTGGTCAGGCGCCGCCTTTCCGGATGCGACGCCTTGATCCTCGAGACCAACCACGATGTCGAGATGCTCATGCAGAGCGACCGGAGCTGGGCGCTCAAGCAGCGGATTCTCGGGCGCAACGGACACCTTTCGAACGAGCAGGCGTCGGAGCTCCTCGCCTCCGTCTGCACGGAGCGCCTTCGAGTTGTTTTCCCGGCCCACGTGAGCGGAGACTGCAACACGCCCGAGCTGGCCGAGCACGCCGTGAGAACGGTACTCCGCGAACTGAAGCGCGAGGATTGCGTTTCAATTTGCCCCACCTACCGCGACGCGGCCTCCCCGCTCGTCGAAATCTGACGTCAATTCCCCCGGATGCACGCGACGCGATTCGCGCGTTTCGGTCCGGTCCGTGCGGTTTCGAATCTACTTGAAGAACGAGAGGATTGTGTCGGTTTCGTCCAGGTCGAGCCCGTGGGGATGGTGTCCGTAGAAACCGCGGGCGACAACCTCTATCCTTCCGCCGGCCTCCTTGAAGCGCGCGGCGAAGCGCTCGGCGTTCGTCGCCGGCGGGACGACGGTGTCGGCACAGCCGTACACAAGCAGTACGGGGATTCCGGCCTTGACAAGCGGTTCCACGCGGTTGACGGGTTGGAAGGGGTCGTCCGCGCCGACATAGTCCGCCCCCTTTCCGAAGTAGGCGTGCCGTTCGGCGTCCGCCTCCCATTTGGCGAGGGTCGAGAAGTCGAGGAGCGGGGCGTCCAGGTAGATCGCCGCGACGTTCTCCGGGTAAAGGGAAGCGTAGCGGACGCTGCAGAACCCGCCCCAGCTCATCCCGATCAGCCGCGCCTTTGGCGCCAGGCCGAGATCCTCGTGGAGATACTTCTGGAACGCGGCGCAATCGGCGGCGAAGGAGTCCGTCATGCCGCCGGGAATCGGCGGGCGGAGAGTGGCGTAGTGGTAGCCGCCGCGGATGAGATCCGGAACGCCCACTCGCTTCTGGAAGGCGTAGGGCCACTCCATGCACCAGACCCAGGGACGGTCCTCGCGCGGCGCGTCTGGCTCGACGACCCATGCCTCGTGCCCGAGGAATCGGAACACGGTGCGCCGTCCGCCGCAGAATTTGTCGGTGGCCTCGACCTGGTGCTTGGCGGCGATTTTGCCGGAGAGGTCGTCGCCGGGGGCGGAGAAGACCGGGATTAGGAGCTTGCGCGTGTCGTCGTCCACTAGGGAGAAACGGTTGCCGTCGTTGGGCGTCGAGAGGTAGTTCCAGACGCAGTACGGGATGCCCCATTCGCGGCAGATGGCCATTACGTCGCGCATGTACGCCAGGCGGCAGGCGGGGTCTGCGTGCCTGATGGTTCCGAACTCGCCGTTCCAGAGGATTTTCCCGGGATTGGCCACGATGAAGTCGCGCGCGCCGCGCATGGAGTCGCGTAGAAAGCCGCGGTCTATGGCCTCGACGCCAGGATATGGGTTCTCTCGGCCGTGGAAGCGGTGGAAGTCGCGGTAGCGCTCCACGTCGCGCGTCGGATAGGGCATGGCGCGGTTGTAGGCGAGCGTAGCGGCGTTGAGGACGCCGCGCTGGTGCGTGAACTCGTGCGGATGGTACATGTGGAATGTGTAAACGACGCGCGGGTCGTCCCAGACCTTCAAGTCCTTCAACCTTGCCGGCGAGTTCCAGCATGTCGAGCCGACAACGATCCAGCGTCCGGCGTTCATATCGCGGATGGCGCGGACTGCGCGGTCGGCGAGGTCGTTCCACTTTTCGGCGGGCACGTCGCGGACTTCGTTAAGGAGTTCGAAGGCGACGCCTGGGATGTCATGGTAGCGACGCTCCATCTCAATCCAAAGATCGAGGAAGCGGCGCTGCAAGGCCCTGTCGTCCAGGAGCTGGACCTTCTCCGCTATGTCGCAGTAGTTGCCGACGGCCTTGTGGAGGTTGAGAACGAGGTTGAGACCGTACTTGGCGCACCAGCCGACGAACTCGTCGATCTTCCTGAACGTGCGTTCGCGCCAGCGTCCCGGCGACTCCTCGAGGACGATCTGGTCGAAGCCGA
>JAEEGL011911860.1_pt1 | contig 10122 bp, 5 predicted proteins | sample 9134231 | NCBI WGS metagenome assembly JAEEGL01 (sample SAMN16246548, study PRJNA631951) | gut metagenome | biome: gut microbiome; feature: rumen; material: fiber-attached | host: Bos | place: Iran: Karaj | collected 2018-10
TTATAAAAAAATTATGGAGTATACAGTTAATAAAACCAAAAAAATTATATATGATAAATAGGTTAAAGGCAATAATAATAGACCCATTATGCTCATTGCATGATTATTCTTTGGTTAAGTCTGATAAATTGTGGAATAATTCAGAGAGGGGTTTTGATTTGATATTGTTGGACAATATTTCAAATATTAATGAAATATTATGCAAAAATAAGGATTTTGATAGTATTATAACGATTTGTGAAAACGAGAATTGTGAAATATATAAGAATTTTTGTCAGAGAGGGTTTCAATTTAGGAAAAAATGGTGTAATTTTAATGAGTTTAATTCGGTGAAAATTGCTAATGCCATTATTGGCACATTTTTCACCAATATGACACGTGATAATGGAAGATTTCCGTTATTTTCTTTTTTTACTTGCACGTTTAATACGCCAAAAGAAAAAATAGAACGTCTATATCGTTCAATTGTTAGTCAAGAATATATTGAATGGGATTGGTTTATTTTAGATGATAGTACTGATGATTCTGTAATAAATATAATTAAGTCGTTTAATGATTATAGAATTACTATTATAAGAAATTCAACGAATCATGGTAGTATAGGATTTAATAAACACGCAATAGCAATGATGTGTGATGGTGATTATCTTGTTGAGGTTGACCATGATGATGAATTGACGTGTGATTGCTTAAAATATTTAAAAATGGCGTTTGAAACGTATAAAGATACTGATTTTGTGTATTCTGAATCTTTGGAACTTGCTGGTGATGAAAGCATAATATATTGCGATGGATGGGGGTTTGGTGAAGGTAAAAGAGGGAAGGAGATTGTAAATGGTGTTGAGTATGAGAAGAACATAATTCCAGAAGTAAATCCATTTTCTATTAGGACAATATATTCTCAGCCAAATCATGTAAGATGTTGGAAAAAGAGTTTTTACCATTTAATAGGCGGGCATAACACTTCATTTAGCGTGATGGATGATTGTGAGTTAATTATCAGGACGTTTCTTAATGGAAAGATGACAAAGATTGATAAAATACTGTATATACAGCATGAAGACAAAGGAAAACGAGGCGAGAGTGGTAACAATACACAATCTATTAGGTATGGCGAGATACAAAGGTTTGCTTGGTATTTAAAACGCTATTATGATAAGAAAATCCATGAAAGAATATTGGAACTTGGATTCACTGATTATGCGTGGAATGAAAATCGTGGTGAGTCTGAACTATGGATAGACCATGAACCTGGACTTGAAGTCATGAGTAATTTACTTAAAGTTTAGAAAATGTTTTACTTTAATTTATGAATAAGTTATTTTTATATGTAAAATGATATTTTATGAAAAATATAGGAATTTATAATTACGTCTTTAGTAAAGATTTTATATGGGATGAAAATGGTGGCTCAATTGGTCCATCTGAAGTTTGGTCTATAATGATTTCAAATAAATTAGCGGAAAAGGGATATAATGTATATGTTTTTGGGAATCCGCATAATGAACATGTAACAAAAAATGGAATTACATATTTGAATTGTGACAGTTTAGGTGAGACATGTAAAAATGTTAAATTTAGTCATATAATTCTTAATAGAACCGTTGGGTGCTTGGATACTATTTCAAATTGCGATAATATAATTTTGATGGCTCAAGATGATATGATTTTAGAAAGCGATAACGGATTTGAAAAAGAATTTTCAAATAAGATTAATAAAATAATGTATCTATCTGAATATCAAAAGGATATTATGATAAGAAAATACGGTCTTCATGATTCTTTATTTAAAAAGACGATTGAAGGCATTGAAATGCGTTTTTATGACACTATTTCTGTTGAAAAAAAGAACAAAATGGTAATTTCAGGTGGCATAAATTCTAATATTAGATTGTTTATTGAACGTGTTTTTCCTTTAATTAGAAAAGAAGTACCCGATTTTGAAGTTGATGCGTGTTGCCGTTATAATGAATATGAATCACTTGAATATTTAAAGGTTGATGGCGTTAATGTTATTTGTGGAGTCAGTTCTGAAGAATTGGTTAAAAGAAGGCTAGAATCTAAAATATGGGTTTATCCTAATACTGGATATGATTCAGAATATAATGAAGATAGGGAAATGTTTTCTCTTGATGGAATCGAGAATGCTTATGCAAAAAATGCTTGTATTTTTGGAAAATTTGGGTGTTTAAGGACGATTTTTGAAGGATACGATGGATTTGTTGGCAATTATTTGTATACCGGAGTTGATAAGCCAATAGAATATGATAATATTGATAGATTTTGCGAATTATTATCGAAAGAGGCTATAAAGTGCCTTAAAGATGAGAATTATAGGAAGAATCTTGTTGAAAAATCATATGAAATTTCTAAGAAATATACATGGGATAATGCTGTTTGTGATTTTATTGATATGTTTAGTGATTATGAAAAAGATGTAATGGTTTATGTTATAACGCATAAAGATTTTCCTTATTTGATAAATGATGATATTCATACTATTTTGCAAGTAGGTGCTGAAATAAATGGTGACCTTGGTCTTGGTATTTGCGATAATACTGGTGATAATATATCTGAAAAGAACAAGTTTTTCCTTGATACAACTGGCGTTTATTGGGTTTGGAAAAATTCAAAAAAATATGATTATATTGGCACACAAGCATATAGAAGAGATTTTGGGCTTACAAAAAAAGAAATAGTTGATATTTTAAAGACAAATGATGTTATAGCATCACCATTTTTGGTTCCAAATTCATTATATGAACAGTATAAGGCTTGCCATATAATAAAAGATTTAGAAACTTGTGAGGATATAATAAAAGATTTATATCCTGAATATGGAAATAAATTTAGTAATTTTATTAGAAACACTAATAAGTTATATATTGGGTGTGGGTGCATAACATCGTATGAAAAATATAATGATATTAATGAATTTGTCTTTAGCGTACTTTTTGAACTTGAGAAAAGATACGGATTTAAAACATATGAAGAATGGGTTAAATATGCAGAGGAATCTGGCCAAAATTTAATGCCTGAAGACCATAAAAAGTCAGGATTGTCTGCTGCTGAATATCAGGCAAGGCTTTTTGCTGCTTTATATGAAAGAATATTTACTTTTTATGTGTGTGAGAATTATAAAAGCATATATGAAAAAGAATATATAAGACTTGATAAGGAATATGAAAAAATGAATACAAAGGTTCTTTTATGTTGTATTGGTAGGTTAGAAAACCAATACATAAGAGAATATGTTGAATATAACAAAAGTATTGGTTTTACTAATATTTGCCTATATGATAATAATAGAGACGGAGAAGAAGATTTCAATGATGTTATTGGTGATTATATTGATAGTGGGTATGTTATATTAAAAGACAAGAGAAATATAACAGTACCTTGTCAATTGCAATCATATAATGAGTGCTATGAAGAATATGGGGATAAGTATGATTGGATAGCGTTTTTTGATATAGATGAGTTTATGTTTATGTATAAAGAAAAAAACGTTTGTTCATTTTTAGCAAATGAAATTTATGACGGATTCGATATGATTCATTTGAACTGGGTTTTATTTGGAGATGATGATAATGTATATAATAATGGATTGCCATTGCTTCAAAGAATAAGGAAACCTCTTGATATAAATGCTTGTTATAATTTTGATTTTCCTGATTCATTCCATATTAAATCAATTGTCAGGGGTGGGCTTAAACGTATGGCGTTTAACAGTACACCACATACACCAAGCATTGACGGAAAGTGCTGTAATTCATACGGAATTGAATGTGATAAGAATTCTCCATTTTCTCCATATGATTTTAGAAATGGAGGAATAATGCATTATACAACAAAAACGGCAGAAGAATTTGCTAATAAAGTTAATCGTGGATTTTGTGATGGAAATCCTGTTAAAAAAGAAGAATTGATAAATTTATTTTTCAAGAGAAATAAAGTTACAGAAGAAAAGGTAAATATTTTTAAGGATAAGACTGGTATTGATGTTAGTTATTTGCTTCCGTATAATGGGCGCAAGAGTGATGATGTTAAGATTTATACATTGTGTTATAAAAAGAAAAATTTCAAGTTTTTAGACGATGAAGTTATAACTCCGTTACAGGTTGGTGCTGCAAATGGTACTGACATTTGTGAATTAAAAGATAACACGGGTGACAATATATCTGATAAGAATTACTTTTTCATTGAAGGTACTGGAACATATTGGATTTGGAAAAATGTTCACGATGCGAAATATAAGGGCCAAATGCAATACAGAAGGCCACTTGTTGGTGTAAATGATAAAATGGATTTTGATGAAATATTTAGCAAATATGATGTTATAACGTGTGAACCGTTCAATCATCCTGCAAATAGTAAGCCTGATAAAAATAATCCAATGTTTATACCTGCACAAACTGTTGAAGAAGGATATGCATTTTCAAATTGCCTTGATGATTTGTTGATACTTGAACTTTCTGTTAAATATAATTTTCCTGATTATTCTGAAGACTATGATAAGTACATAAAGAAAGGGGAAAATTTGTATTATTCAAACGGTTTTATAATGAGGTCTGAAGATTATGATAAGTATGCTGAATTTATGTATAAATGCCTTTGCGGATATTTGAAATTTGCAAATATTAATACAAAAGATGATTTATTTGAACATGTTAGATACAATCTTGAAACCAACAAATATATAAGATATGAAAAAGAAAAAATAACAGATGAAGGATTTAAATGGCAAACAGAAATAGGAGGGTTTTTATCTGAAAGGCTGTGGACGCTATGGGTACAACATAATTTTACTGACGATAAAATTTATAAACTTCCATATAATAAGATGGAAAACAATATGTATACATGATGAATAAAAAAAAAGTATTAATATTATCGTTGCTTTCAAATATAACAAAGTATATTAGGGAATCAAACATTGTTAAGAATACATGGGGAAAAGAAATACTAATGGGAAATTATGATAATATGCAATTGTTTTTCTTTATGGCTTCTGAAAATGGAACTGAGTATATAGATTATGATTCTAATATAATATATGTTAATGCTGATGACGGGTTTTGGCATACGGGTGAAAAACAATGTAGGGCGTTTAAGGTTGCAATTAATTTTTTTGATTTTGATTATGTAATCGTTACAAATACGGCAACAGTTCTAAATTTAAAATTAATTAATGAGTTTGTTAATAGTGATTTTATTGATGAAGACTTGTATTATGGCGGGAATTTTATTCTTCAATTAAATATATATCCGTTTTTTAGAGGGGATTTTATTCTTTTGTCAAGAAAAAATGTTATGAACATTATTAATAATTCGGAAAAAGTAAATTTTGAGACCTATTTTGCAAATGATATGTTTATTTTTAATGCTTTAATGCATTGTGATTTGTATTCTAATATTTTTCTATCAAAATTTAGATGTGTTAAGTGTATTGATAAATTTGAGAATGAATTTTCATTAAATCAAATTGGGTCTAATTTTTATATTAATACAAAAATGAAAGACGCAAAAAACTCTGATTTGGTTATTTGTAATGTTGTTGGTGCATATTCTTTGCTTAATAGCGATAAAAAAAAATATGATATAATTAAAGATAATTTAGTTCATAATATAGATATTGTTGAAACTGTTTCTGGTAGATTTAAGATTGAAAAAATTAATTAATTTTGAAATTGTATAATTTATAATGTAAAAGCACACTTATGGTGTGCTTTTTTGTTTATAATTAACGATTATTTTTTATATTTGAAAATATGGTTATAACTATTTATTAAAGAAAAGAAAAGATAATGGCAGTATATCAAAAATATGGAATAAAATATCCTTTTACATCTAATAATGACGATAATGTTTTTTTGGATTTAAATAATACAGAAACTGATGATGTGAAGTCAAAAGTTTTACATGTTGTATTTACGCCAAAAGGACAGAAAATAAGAGACCCTGAATTTGGTACTGATTTGATAAAATACATATTTAGTCAAAATGACGAATATACGGCAGGTGAGATAAAAGATGAAATTAGGACACAAATATCTAAATATGTTCCTAATGTTGAATTTAGGGGCTTTAATGTATATAAGGATGAAGAGGATGAAAATTCAATTATAGTTTCAATTGAATATGGAGTACAAAATGGTAATAATGTTGATGTTACAACTATTGGAGTAAAATTATAAAGCATGGAAAATGGAATATCTTATTTAAACAGAAATTTTGAAGATTATAAGAATGCGTTAATAGAGTATTCAAAAAAGTATTATCCTGATTTAGCAAAATCGTATGATGACGCTTCTGTTTCCTCTTGGATGATTGATTTAGCCGCAGATGTTGCTGATAATTTGTCATACCACATTGATAGGGTTTATCAGGAAACAAATATTGATAGTGCACATGAAATGGGGTCTTTATATTCTATAGCCAGGAATAATGGTGTTAAAATACCAGGTCCAAAAGGCTCAATGGCTGAGGTTAAATTTAGTATTATTCTTCCTGTTGATGATAATAAGCCAAATTATAATTATGCACCTATAATTAAAAGGGGAACAAAGGTATCTTCTTCTTCTCAGATATTTGAATTGCTTAATGATGTTGATTTTGCAAATCAATTTGATGAAAATGGAAATAGTGACAGAACTGTTGTTCCTAATGTAAACACAAATGGTATTGTTACTGGATATACAGTATCAAAACTTGCTGTTGTAACGGCTGGAGAAACGCTTGTTTATAGACAGGCGATATATCCTGGCGATGTTCAACCTTTTATGGAAATAATATTGCCAGTGGAAGGTATTATGAATATAGAATCAATTGTTGTTGCTGATGGGACTGATGAAAAAAGAGTTCCACCTACATATGGCGAATTCTTTTCAAGCGGGTGTGTTGGCCTTACAAGATTTTATGAGGTTGAAAATCTAGCACAAAAGTGGGCTTGGGTTGATGTTGAAAATAACGGTAAACCTGTAAGATATAGATATGGATATGGAATTAATGGCGAAAATGCGTTAGTCCAATCTTATTGTGTGACAAGGGGAGAATGGAAGCCAATAGAACATAAATTCATAACTGAATATATGGATAATGGGTATCTTAAAATAACTTTTGGCTCTGGATATGGAAATGTTCCTGATTTGGAAGGAAGCGGAATGGCTGAATTTTCAAAGTGGCAAATAACTAAAATTTTGAATAATAACAATCTTGGGGTTCTTCCAAATCCAAATAGTACAATTTTTATTTTGTATAGGGTTGGTGGTGGAAGAACTAGTAATGTTCCAAGAAAGGCTATAAATAAAGTTGTCTCTTTAAATGCTGAATTTAGGGGAGGACAGGAAATTGCAAGCGCTGTTTATAATTCATTAAAAGTTGAAAACACAACACCGTCTGTTTCAGGAAAAGATATGCCAACAGAAAAGGAACTTAAATATTTGATAAAGTATAATAAAGGTTCTCAGGAAAGGTGCGTTACTGTTAAAGATTATGTTGATAGAATTTTAAGGCTACCTCCAAAATATGGAACGCCATTTAGGGTTGGTGTAATGGAAGAAAATAACAAAATAATGGTTTATCTTCTTGGAATTGATTATGAAGGGAAACTTGATGATTCTTTGCCATTGGCGATGGTTAAGAACATTGAAGACTATCTCTATGGATATAAAATGATTAATGACTATGTTGAAATAAAGGCCGGTAGAATAATTAATTTATCATTTGATATAAATGTTATAATTGATAAAAATTATAGCAAGAGAGAAGTCGTTTCTGACATAATTAATGTTGTTACAAGATATATGGACGTTAATAATTGCTTTATGGGTGAGGAAATATATGTTGGTGACATAGAAAAAGAAATTTCAAAAGTTGATGGCGTTATAAATTTGATAAGTTTCCTTGTTTACAATGAGCACGGGGCTGGATATTCAAATACACAAATAAGCCAAGAAACTATTTCGAGAAATGATTTTGAAAATGAAGAAACATATTATCTTGGTGATGGAGATGCTGATTTGATAGACCTTGATGCAACAGACGGAATATTGTATAACGATGGAGATAGTATGTTAGAAATAAAGTACCCAGAAAAAGATATTAGGGTAAGAATAAAAGAAAAATAATGGGATGCGGGTGTAAAGCAAATCAACAGATTTCGTTTTTACAAAAGAAATATGGAAATAATATTCCTAGTAGTAAAACAACTAAAATTAGAGAAACAGCAAGTAATGCAATAAAAAATGTTTTGCTTGCTGCCATTATGATACCAATTGTTCCGATTGTTTTTGTTGGATTGATTGTTAGAAATTTTTTCACAAAAAAGCCAATTAATATAAAAAATACTTTTAAAATTAAAAATTGATGTCAGAAATAAACAAATCATATAGAATAAATACAAAAATTGGGAACAAGAGTACAGACGAATACATAACTGTTGACGCTGGACTTGTTCAAGATTATGATACGTTTGAGGTTCTTTCTTTGGATATCAAAAGTTCTGATACCTATAAACTTCATAATTCAAATTATGGTGTTATTGTGGGTAGGGTTATTGCAAATAACGGATTTGGCGTTCCAAATGCAAAAATAAGTGTATTCATACAAGTTGACTCTGAAGAACGCTTTGATATTAGTAATATTTATCCATTTGACTCAAGCGTATCTGAGGATAGGCATGGTGTAAGGTATAATTTATTACCCAATGATAGGGTTGACGGGTGTCATCAGGTCGTTGGTACATTTCCTACGAAAAGATATGCACTTGATAATGATGTTATTCTTGAAGTATTTGAAAAATATTATACTTATACTACAAAAACAAATAATGCCGGTGATTATATGATTTGTGGGGTTCCTGTTGGCTCACATACATTACATATGGATTTGGATTTATCAGATTGCGGAATATTGTCACAGAAACCAAGGGATTTTGTTTACAAGGGATATACAATAGAACAATTTGAAAGTCCAACAAAATTTAAAAGTGGAACTGATTATGAAAACCTTAGCCAAATATTTACTCAAGACCAAATTGTTAATGTTAATCCTTTTTGGGGCAATGATAGTCTTGGCGAAACAATAGGAATTACAAGGGCTGATATAAATGTTAATTTTAAATTTGAGCCTACTTGTGTTTTTATGGGGTCAATTATTAGTGATAATGCCTCAAACGGATTTTCAAGTAAGTGTGTCCCAACAGAGCATATGGGTGATATGGATGAACTTGTTACTGGTGAGGGAAAAATCGAAATGATTAGAAAGACACCTGGCGGTGCTGTTGAGGAATTTCAGGTTAAAGGAACAAAATTGATAAATGCAAATGGCGTTTGGTGCTATCAGATACCTATGAATCTTGATTATATGGTAACTGATGAATATGGAAATATGGTTCCAACTGATAACCCTGAAAATGGTATACCAACAAGGGCTCGTGTTAGGTTTAGAATATCGCTAAATGATAACGAAAAAAATACAGATAATTTCTTTAGGGCAAAAGTTCTTGTTCCGCACAATCCACAAGATTTACCAAATGGTAAGCATGAAGATTATGATTATGAGTTTGGTAGTTATACAAAAGAAGATTCGTTTAGGGACCTTTTTTGGAACAATGTTTATTCTGTAAAATCATATATACCTAGAATACAAAGAAGCAACGGGTTTAGAACACAAAATTTCTCAGGTATTAAACAGTGTAACATATATGGTCAAAATAATCCTATGCCGTATAATAACATAAGGATTAAATTACCGCTTATGTTTACGATTATGTGTGCCATTATTAAGGCGTTCATATTTTTGACTAAAATTTTGAATTTCTGTATTGCTGGAATTGGACATACTCTTGCTAAAATTGCAACAGTTAGATATTATTGGTTTAGTTTCTGTGGCTATTGGAAGCCTTGGAAGTGGAAATTTGGATGGAAATGTTTGTTTCCTAAATTAGTTAATTATGTGAAAAACATAAAATTGGTTGTTTTAAGAGATGGTCTTTGTCCTGATTTGGAAAATTGGTATTTTGCGCCAGTCCCTAATTTTGCTGTCACTATTGGACTTTTGGATATTGTGAAGATAGAATGTAAAAGTGAAATAGAATGTGATAACACCGAGCATGATGAA
>JAEEGL011975553.1_pt1 | contig 10122 bp, 6 predicted proteins | sample 9134231 | NCBI WGS metagenome assembly JAEEGL01 (sample SAMN16246548, study PRJNA631951) | gut metagenome | biome: gut microbiome; feature: rumen; material: fiber-attached | host: Bos | place: Iran: Karaj | collected 2018-10
AATTCTGTATTGTCTTTGTTTAAAGATCTGAGCAAATAGAGATATATCTTCACGTATTCTCCGTTTGCTTCAGCCATGAAATAGTCTATGAATGTATTTGAAACTATTGTCACCGACCTGGAAAAGCCGGTATGCAAAGTGATCTCGTCAGCCATTATCTTCCTCTTTATGGGGGTTTACCCGCTAAGTGAGATAAAGTATAGCACAGCAAAGTCAAACATAAAAGAGAAAGATATCCCGAAAAGCCCGTGAAATCAAGGCTTTCAGCACCTGTTCACATTGTGGATAACTACGCAGATCTTCAGAAATACGGCATAAAAAATCCACAAGAGAAGATTTATATTTTCCTTCCTCTCATTGTGGATTATGTGGATAAGATCTACTGAAGCAGGTCTTCACCTATTTTAAACACGTCTCCGGCCCCCATAGTTATCAACAGATCTTTTGGTGTAGAATTTTTTTCAATATATTTTTCGATCTCCTCAAAAGTGGAAAAATACAGGCTTTCTGTGCCGTTCTTTTTCACTTCGGAAGCCACGTCCTTTGAGCTCACTCCGTATACATCCTGCTCTCTGGCTGCATATATATCAGCAAGCACCACGAGATCCGCTTTGGAAAGCGCAGCGCCGAATTCTTTTAAGAATGCCTTGGTCCTGGTATAGGTGTGGGGCTGGAATATGCACACCACGCGTTTATCCTTAAGCTTCCGTGCCGTATCCAGTGAAGCTGCTATCTCTGTGGGATGATGAGCGTAGTCATCTATGATGATGGCTCCGTTTTTAAGCTTTCCTTTATATTGAAATCTTCTGTCTGCTCCCGTAAATGTTCTGAAGCCCTCCGCCATGTCCTTTTCGTCTATGCCCATCTCGCTGCATACGGCTATGGCTGCCAGAGCGTTTAATATATTATGCTCTCCCGGCACATGCAGTGATATCCTCTGGATGCTCTTTCCCTTTGCCACAGGGACAAATGATGCCAGTCCCAGTTCGTTATATCTGATGTCCTCCGGATAATAGTCTGCGCTGCTGTCCATCCCGAAGGTCACTGTCCTTGCTTTGCAATCCGCTGCTATCTCAGTGTAATCCGGTATGGCATGGTTTATCACCAGAAGGCCGTCGGATGAAGTGTTCGAAGCGAATTTTCTGAAACTGTTCCTCACATCCGACAGATCTTTAAAGAAATCCATGTGGTCCTCTTCCACATTCAGGATCACATTATACTTAGGGAAAAATGAGTGATAACTGTTTGTGTATTCACATGCTTCCAGCACGAACTGGTCTCCGGATCCCACATGCACATTACTTTTAATAGAAGGAAGGATGCCTCCTATGGATATGGTGGGATCTTTTTTTGCCGAAAGAAGGATCTGGCTTATCATGGATGAAGTGGTGGTCTTTCCGTGTGTTCCCGCCACCGCTATGGATTCTTTATAGTTTTCCATGATCTGTCCCAGAAGTTCCGCTCTGGTGAGCATAGGAAGCCCTGCCTCTTTCGCTGCCTTAAACTCCGGGTTATCCGGATGGATGGCTGCGGTATACACCACCACATCTATATCGTCTGTGATGTTCTCGGCTTTCTGAGGATAGGACACCTTCGCGCCTATTTCGGAAAGATGATCCGTGAGAGGTGACTCCTTATTATCCGATCCGGATACAGTGAAGCCCCTGTCCATAAGGATCTCTGCCAAACCGCTCATGGATATTCCGCCAATTCCCATAAAATGAACATGTACCGGTGAATTAAACTCGATCTTAAACATCTTTCTTTCCTCGTATCCTATTTTACATATGAGATAAACACATTTCCGGAAAGGTCAAACTCCTCCGTGCTTTCCGTCATGCCTTTTTTCACTGTGGTTCCCTCCAGGGGGTCAAACACAAATATGCCGGATGCATCATATCCCACTATAAGCACCGCCTCTCCTTCGGGAGTCAGGGCAAATACAGGAGCATCCTGTGACACATAATAGAGTGTCTCTGACAATGTGCACCCTGTCAGGTCTAATATAGTAGCATCCTTAAGGGCTCCCTGCAATATGTCTGTGGGCATGGACCCCTGTTCCAGGAGAGAATGTACATCTATATTCACTCCTTCACGGGCCAGCATGATGCTGAGCGCCTGGGACACAGAGTCTCTGTCCACATCTGCGGCTCCCACCGTCAGATTCGTAAAGGGATCCGTGTAGGCTGCTCTGCCTCTCTTCCATATATACTGCTGGGTATTGTCCACAACTATACCCATTTCTTCATCGGCCAGTGTGATGGCCTTCTTTATATTAGCACCGGAATATTCCACGCGGCTTCCCACATAGACAAAGTATTTCTGCTCTGTCTTCGTCACATCCACTGTCACTATCTTTCCCATGGTGGCTGGCACCACACCGGCAGTCATCACCTTCACCGCAGACACGTTTTCTTCGTCAAGCGGAGCCATGGCAAAGGACACCACGTTCATCTTTTTATCGTCATAGGTAAGCTGCACCTGTACTGTCTTATTCTTTTCGCCGGAGCTATCCTTTATGGTGTCCGTGCCACTTTCGGAAAATGTGCCGTCGGCCTCTCTGTCCGCCAGTTCCAGATACAGCGTATATCCGCTCTGTCTGGCGTCGGATACATACCTTCCGCTCTTCTCATATGTCTTTAGCACCTTGCCGCGGTCGGTGGTGATGTCTATGATATCCATTCTGTACATGGGATATATGGCTCCGCCGGCTGCGTCAGTGGATATATCGCTTTCCTTCACAAAGCCGTATACCAGGTCCTCGTCCATAAAGGCGATGGTCCGAAGTTTTTCTCCTTCATCTGCCCTGATGTCGAATTTACTTCCTGTTTCCAGATCCATGATGTGGATCACATCTGTCACTATGCCGTCTGCAGACCATGCCACATATCTGCCGCCCTTTGATGCGGCAAAGGTGCCGTCCTTCAGCCCGGTCAGCATTTCAGTCTTCTGCATGGTCAATAGATCCACGGAGATCAGTGTGCCGTCCACCATGATATAGAACACATTTCCCGTGGACTTAAACAGCAGGTTACTGAAGCTGGCCTGTAGGATCTGGAAGGAATTGGTGGTCTGGATGAATGTGTGCTCCTTGGTCTGGCCCGTACTGCTGTCATAATGGAGCAGGTCTATACCGCAGTTACCCTCATGGTCTCCGCCGTTCATATATCCGTATACCACGAAGTCCATGGCACCGGTCTCATCTATATTAAGAAGCTTTATCTCATGTTCCGTATCTATGGCCCTGGGGTCCGTGGGATCGTCCGTCACAAATGAAAACACCTTGGTGAGAGTCCTTCTGTTCTGGTTATACTGGAAAAGCTCCCCTGCCTGCACGAAGCTTACGATGGTACCGGTTTCATTGGAAAGATAATCCACATCACTTTCAATGAGGCCGCAGTTAAATATATTATCCACCACTTCGGGATCCTTTATGCCCAGCATCTGCTCCATGGTCCTGTCATAATCCAGAAGATACATGTGCTCCGGAGCATAGCGGATCTTAAAGTACTCACGCACATTATAGTATTCGGTCTGGGAATGCTCATTCACCCTGGTCATCTGGAAATCCATCTCCAGCGCCATGTAGGCATCATTTATGTCCTTTATCTCTATCTGAGGATCCCCCACCGGCACTCCGTCAAAGTCTCCGTAACACACCTGGTTTAAGGTGGACTTTATGGTGACATGGTTCAGATCATCCTTATTCTCTGCAGGATCGGTCTCCATATAGGGAGCGATCTCGGTATCCCTGCCGCTTAAGGCCTGCTCATGAAAATCCTTTGCGAAAGCCAGACACTCTTCCTCGTGAGCATCCACCGGGATCAGTATCCTGGTGTAGTAGTATACTTCCTCCCCGTCTATGGTGAGCACCAGCCTGAAAGTGTACTCCTCCCCCGGCTCCACCAGGTTCTCTATGCGGAGATTCGCAGTGATGATCCCTTCATCGTCCTGCACGTAGTCTTCCACCACCGTGTCCGCTATCTTTCTGGCAGCATCCATACTCTGAATGTCGTATGCCACTGCCTCCACATTCCTTCCGTAGGTGTTGATATGTATGGTGAGGCTTCTGTCTTCCTTAAGAAGCGCCACGGCATCCCTCATGTACAGGGCATCCATTTCCTTGGTGTAGCCCCTGAGGCGGTTCATCTCCTCGCCCATAACATCCGTGGTCACCACGGGAAGTGATGGCAGAGTGATATGTTCTTCTTCTTCTTCAGTCTTGAAATTCAGTACGATCTCGAAGAAAACCACCCCTGCTATAAAAAGAAAGATCAGAGCGATTATTCTGTTTCTGGTAGCTTTACTGATACCTGTTTCTCTGAAGGTCAGTTTATGCATGAATGTTTCCTGTGATTTGCATTAGAATTTTTATCGTGCTATTATGTGTGGCATAATTTCCGCCAACGCATTTGATGCACATTATAACTCAATAATACTTATTATGAAAGAAAAGATTATATATACACTGGACAAATATTCGCTGCTCATCCATATACCGCTCTCCATGGCGATGATATTCATTATAGAATGGATGGCAAGGCACAGCTTTATGGGTGCGGTAAACTTCGTGCATTACCATTTCGGAGCCTTTCTCTATAACTCCTATCTGGTATATGTGACGCTGCTCCTCACCTTTTTGATAGGAAAGCACGGATTCATGAGAGACCTGGTGCTCTCCTTTTTTCTGATCCTCGGAGTCATAAACGGTATCGTACTTTTAAACCGTGTGTCTCCCTTTGGTTTCACAGACATAAATATGGTGGGAGATCTCCTCACCATGCAAAACACCAACTATTTTTCAGCCACCCAGGGAGCCCTTTCTGCCGGCGGACTGACCATACTCACGGTGTTTCTGGTCCTTCGGTTCTTAAAGGGCCGTTCCTTTGAGATGAAACTGCCCTTCTGGGCCAGACTGCTTATCATCATCCTGGCTTTCATCTCCATCCCCTTTGTGACAAAGGCATTACAGAACAGGAAGGTCATCTCATCATATTTCGGAAACCTGGCTCAGGGATATGCAGATAACGGCTTTCTATACGGTTTTTCCACCAGCGCCTTTTCCAGGGGTATGCATAAGCCCCTTGGATACAGCGAGGCTAAGATCGATTCCATACTGGAGGAGACCAGACAGCCCGAGACCACACTCAAAGAAGGTGAAATGCCAAACATAGTGGTGGTGCTGCTGGAGTCCTGTTTCGATGTGTCGGAATGCAGTTTTATAGAGACATCCGAAGATGCCACCCCCTATCTCCATTCACTGGAAGAGAACTATTCCACCGGACACTGCATAGTGCCTGTGGTGGGTGCCGGCACATGCAATTCCGAGTTTGAAGTCCTGACCGGCATGAGCGTGCAGTTCTTCGGACCCGGAGAGTACCCACAGAAAACCGTACTGAAGGACACCGATTGCGAAAGCATCGCTTCGAATCTTTCCCTTCAGGGCTATGGCACTCATGTGGTGCATAATAACGGCGGAAACTTTTACAGCCGTAAAAACGCCTTTTCCATGATGGGCTTTGATACCTTCCAAAGCAAAGAAATGCTGGATATCACAGACTACACTCCCATGGGATCCTGGCCAAAGGACGAGATCCTGATAGATGCCACATCAGATGCCATGGATATCACATCCGGCAAAGACTTTATCTATACCATCACAGTATCCACTCACGGAGATTATCCCACCTATGCCGTGGAAGAAGATCCCGTCATATCCGTAAACTGTATCGGAAAAGACGAGGAAACAAACTACAGGTGGCTGTACTACGTGAACCGTCTGAAGGGCATGGATGATTTCGTTCGGGATTATGTGAACATGTTCAAAAAGAAGGATGAGCCCACACTGCTTATCATGTTCGGGGATCATCTCCCCACCATGGGACTCACAGAAGACGAGATCTCCACTCATAATCTTTATTACACGAAATATTACACATGGAATAACTTCGGCATGGAAAAAGAAGACATGGACCTGACCACATACCAGCTGGTACCTGAATTCTTAGACAGGCTCGGTATCCACGGCGGTACCATGGTGGATTACAACCAGACCAAAACCGCTCAGGGAGTGGAAGCAGGCACCGGAGAATATATGACCGATCTGGAGATGCTGCAATATGACATTCTCTACGGCAACAGATATGTATACGGTGGAGAAGACGGATATCCCGCATCGGATATAGTCATGGGAGTCCATGATATAAAACTTGAAAACATGTTTGAATTCAATGAAAAGCTCCACCTCTATGGAGATAACTTCACGAAGTGGAGCAAGGTGTTCGTTAATGGTGAAAAGGTGACCACTTCATACGAAAGCGGTCAGGTGCTGACCATCGACGCCTCGGAACTGAAGGACGGTGACGAAATAGTGGTAAACCAGATGGGTTCGTCAAATACCGTGTTCCGTTCATCTAATACTATGATATATCACGAAAAGAGCAGTCTGTTCTGATTCTCTTTGTCTTCCATCTGTTTCTTCTGCATCATGGTCTGGTATGTGTCCAGAAGCTGATTTTTCTTCTGCTCGGAGATGGCCTTCGGCATATCCAGATCTTCCAGGCGGCTCTGTGAAGCTGTGGTGTTCTGGGATGCGTAATTATTATAATTAATGGTGCTCTCCAGAGTGTTATACTGAGCTCCGCCTGCTGCCCTGTCTGTAGTGATCTTTTCCAGAGCGCTGTCTATGACATTCAGATCGTAATCCTTCGTCACATCAAAGTCCTTGATACCCAGAGCCTCAAGTGTGGCATCTCCGGTGGTGACGGTCTTTCCGTTTCCGTTAGCATCCGTAGCTATATTAAACTCTGTCTCTGTGCCGTCCAGGATATTCTTTGTGTTGAACTGGGTCTGCTTAGCCACATCTGCGATGCCCTGCTTCAGCTGATCCACTTCCACCTGTATCTTCTCCTTATCGGAGTCTGTCTTAAGACCTGAAGATGCATCTATTGCAAGCTCCCTGATCCTCTGAAGATAGTCGGTGATGCTGGCCTGTGCGCCGTCTGTCACCTTGAGCATATCCTTGGCGGTCTCTGCGTTCTGAGTGCCTTTATCAAGTCCTCTGGCCTGAGACTCTTCCTTTTCTGCTATAGCAAGTTCTGCTGCGCCGTCTGCTGCGGTCTGTAATGCCTTGCCGCTGGCCAGCTTCCCATATGAACTGTAATCTGTATATCCGGATCCTACACCGCTGATACTCATATTCCATACCTCCTTGTAACCATAGTATGTATACTTATCAAGATTTTACTATCTTTTTTCATTTTACGCAACCGAAAAAGTGTTATAATCGGTATTATGCAGCTGCCCATAGAATTCATAAACAGAATGAAAGACGAACTTAAAGAGGCCTTTGATGCCTTTATTTCGTCATATGATGATGCGCCTAGGACCGCTCTTCGAATTAATCCGCTGAAACGGCCCGTTCTGAATGCGGACGCCTTAAAAGCCGCATTTCCCGGAGGCACATTCACTCCGGTATCATACGAGAGAAACGGATATGTCTATTCCGGCGATATAGCTCCCGGCAAACACCCACTTCACGCAGCCGGAGCCTATTATATACAGGAGCCTTCCGCCATGAGTCCCGTGGCTGTGCTCTCCCCCTCTCCCGGGGACAGAGTACTGGATCTATGCGCCGCACCCGGAGGCAAATCCACTCAGATCGCAGGACTCATGAAAAACGAAGGCATACTGGTTTCTAACGAGCCTGTTTCATCCAGGGCGAAAATACTCTCGGAAAACATGGAGAGGCTTTGCGTCCGAAATTCCATTGTCACAAATGAGATGCCTGACCGGCTGGCGGGATTCTTTCCGGGATATTTTAATAAGATCCTGGTAGATGCTCCCTGTTCGGGAGAGGGAATGTTTCGAAAAAGCGAGGAGGCTTTAAAGGAATGGTCCCCCGAAAATGTGACATCCTGTGCGCTCCGTCAGAAAAACATATTAAAGTCAGCACTCGAAATGCTCTGTCCCGGAGGAATGCTCTGCTACTCCACATGCACATTTGCTCCGGAAGAAGATGAAGAAAACGTGGAATGGCTGTTAGAAAACTACCCCGATCTGTCTCTCATCGAAAAGAATAAGATCTATCCCCACACCTCTGAAGGAGAAGGACATTTCTATGCACTCTTTAAGAGGGACGGAGACGAAGCAGATGCTCTTCTTCCGCGAAAATCCATATCTGTACGCCCCCTTTCCAAATGCAAAGCCTGGACAGAATTTGCAAAAGACATGGGCTTAGAGCTAAACGGCGTATACACAGCCTTTGGAAATGATATAAACCTGGTACCGGAGGATTTCCCGGCGGTGGATAAATTAAAGGTCCTTCGCATTGGCCTTCATCTCGGGACTCTGAAAGGGGACCTTTTCATCCCTTCCCATGCGCTGGCACTTTGCCTGTCCCCAAGTGAGGTGAAAAGATCTTGTGATCTTTCGCCGGATGAAGAAACAGTAAGCGCCTATCTCCGCGGAGAGACCTTTTCACATAACGGAGAAAAGGGCTGGACCCTTATCAGCGTTTCCGGCCTGTCACTGGGCTGGGGAAAGCTTTCCAATAACACTATGAAAAACCACTATCCGAAAGGACTGAGAACACATGGCCACTAAAAAACTCTATGATGATATGCCCTATGAAACCACCTTCGATGCAGAGGTGCTGTCCTGTGAAAAAAAGGACGACAGCACCTATCTTCTGGTACTGGACAGGACTTTGTTTTTCCCGGAAGAGGGGGGCCAGACTCCCGACACCGGCGTACTCAGGATGACCACGGATCACGGAGATAAGGTGGCCTATATAAAAGATGTGCAGATAGATAAAGAAGATACCATCACTCATTACTCCGACACGGCCTTTGCGCCGGGAGATAAGGTCTCCGGAGAGATAGAGTGGATGCACAGATACACAAATATGCAGTGTCATACGGGAGAGCATATCATTTCCGGTATCATCCACAGATTATACGGATATGACAATACCGGCTTTCATCTCAGCGAAAACATAGTCACCATGGACTATAACGGTCCCATAGAGGATAGCGATATAGCGGAGATAGAATGGATCGCAAACGAAGCTGTCATAAATAATGTGCCGGTAAACTGCAGCTACCCGGACAGCGATACATTAAAGACGCTTCCCTACCGGAGTAAGAAAGAGCTGGATGGGCCCATACGTATCGTAGAGATCCCCGGTGTGGATATCTGCGCCTGCTGCGCACCTCATGTGCGTTCCACAGGAGAAGTGGGCATGATAAAGATCCTGAGTGCAGACAGTTATAAAGGCGGTATGCGGCTTTCCATCCTTTGCGGTTTCAGGGCCTTAGAGGACTACGGCGACAAGCATTCCCTTATCCTGTCACTGGGGCAAAGGCTTTCCGCAAACAGAGACACTCTGGAAGATGCCGTGATCGCAAAAGATGATGAGATCTTTTCACTTAAGGGCAGGATCCTCGCCCTGGAAGAGCTGCTGCTTAAAAAAGAAGCAGAATGCATCCCCCCCGGTGAAAAAAATCCCTGCCTCTTCACCGAAGGACTATCAAACATCACCGTCCGAAACGGGGTGAACAGCCTCACGAAAACGCATCCCGGCTACTGCGCCGTTTTTAACGGAAATGACACTGAAGGTTATTCCTATATCATCGGCTCTGCAGATAAGGATTGCAGGGAAATGCTGTCTCATTTGAAAACAAAATTCGACATAAAGGGAGGAGGCAGCCCCGATATGATCCAGGGTCGCCTCCTCGCCAAAGGTTCTGATATTAAATCCGTTTTTCAGGCTTTCTGATCAGGAGTGTCTTCCTTCTTTTCGGATTGTTGCTGTGCTGCTTCCTGCGCACGGCTTTCTCTGGCACGGTTCAACATTTCTTCTTTCCGCGCCCTTTTTTCAGCCTTTTTCCTCTCCCGTCCGGGTTCTGTCTTCTTCACTATAAAGAGCACGATTCCCGCAATGATTCCGATGAATATGGCAAATGGCAATATCCTTATGATAAAGAACAGGAATCCCTCCAGGAATGACAGGAATACGGATACGGTATCCTTCACGGTGTTTATAAGTCTTTCCAGGAATGTATCCGTCTTAGGCGGAGCCTCATTATACTTCGTCACTTCTCTGATCTCGATGTTCAGATA
>JAEEGL012291406.1_pt1 | contig 10122 bp, 10 predicted proteins | sample 9134231 | NCBI WGS metagenome assembly JAEEGL01 (sample SAMN16246548, study PRJNA631951) | gut metagenome | biome: gut microbiome; feature: rumen; material: fiber-attached | host: Bos | place: Iran: Karaj | collected 2018-10
ATTCTTCTAATAAATTTATATATCATTTCTGGTCCATCTGCTTCCAAAACCACATTTCAGCTTCATCATTTCCCCATGGAGTAATGAAAACTAATCTACAAATTTCAGCATTTTTGATTTCATAAACATTTGTATATCTTGCAGCTGCAGGTTCTAGATATCATTCTTCTACCAAGAAATCTTTTTCTTTATTCGTAATATCTTCAATCATTTCTCCATCTTCATCATCAAAATCTAGTGCAATTTTTGGTTCAACTGTAGGAATTTCCATTTTTGGTAATTTTTTAAGCATTTCAGCCATTCCACGGCACCATTCTCATACTCAATAGTATGTTCATGCAGAAGTAACAAATATATTTTTTCTAATTAAATCTTCAGCTAAAGGACTATATCAATGTTCTTTTAAATAATCAGTAAAAATCTGTATTAATAATTTTTCATATTCATCTAATAATTCTTCATCATTTATTAAATCATATTTGTTTAATACAAATACAACTCTTTTAGTCATAAATAAATCACCATCTACATACACATTGAAATTAATTCAGTCTCATTGCTTTTCAAAAGTGAATTTATAATCATCTTCATCCTGTAAAAACTTCTGCTCAATATATAAACGAATCTCATCAAATAATCAGCTTGTCTCTCTTATTCATTCATCATAACGAGACATATCCATAACCATAGCAAAAATTCTAGCTTTCAATACATGACGAAGAAAATCATTTCATAATCCCTTTCATTCTGCAGCTCACTGAATCAATCCAGGAATATCTACCATATTAAATTTATAATCCCCAACAGATACACTTCATAAATTTGGCACTAATGTAGTGAAAGGGTAGTCTGCTACTTTAGCCTTAGTAGAAGCAGCACAGTTGATTAAAGATGATTTTCCAACACTTGGATTTCAAATTAATCCAACATCTCCCAAAAGCTGTAACTCTAAAACCAGATTTAATTTTTGTCCAGGTTCTCATAATAAGAAAAAATTTGGATATTGATTTACGGCATCTTTAAAATGAATATTTCATTTTCATCCAATTCATCATGCTACGGCTTTCCAAGTCTCTCAATCTTCAGTAAAATGGTGTAATATTTTCCCAGTTTCAGCATGTTTTACCATAGTTTCTACTGGTACTATTAAAGTTAAATCAGGTGCGTTTGCTCCGTATTGATCTTTAGTTCTACCATCTTCTCAATTTTTTGCCTTGAAAATTTTTTTATACTTATATTCCAGCAAAGTGCTTTCATCTTTGCTTGCCTGAAAAATTATGGATCATCCATTTCATCCATCTCATCCATTTGGTCATCAGTAGGGGATTCAACTTTCTCTTCTTCCACTACTAAGTCCATTTCCTCATTTTCAAGATTCTACACTTATTTCTACTTCATCATAGAATTGCATAAATTTTCAAATAATGATAAAACTTAGTTGAAATTATAAAAAAATCTGAAAATAAATCAAGTTTTGCCTTAACTAGCAGTAGGATCTCACAAAACGTTCAATGTCCAATCAGGCACTCATTTTTTAACTATAGATTGAATTCACACCTCCATATCTCCATAATGTCAGAATACAGTAATAAGAGAATTAGAATAAGGAATTAAATTACCATTCATGCTAATACAAAATTCTACAACTTCATTTCAAGTTCAGGAGTTCTTAATAGTTAAATACTTATGATCTCCATCCAAATAATTTATATGATCTGATAAAAAGTCCTTCAAACTAGTTGCATTTCAATTTTCAACAAAAATATTACTCATATTTCATTCAGTATCATAGTCAAATAATCAGAAAGTGAAATCAGCATCTCATCATTCCCATCTGGGATTTACAATTTTTAAATCTGTAATCTTATTTTCATCAAGTTTACTGATTTCCGTATAGTCACTAAGAATCGTGTTGGTGTCTTTATTTGATGCCTTATCTTCAAACAAAGATAACATTAATCATTCTCCAGTTCCTAAAATAATTTCGTTATCCTCGCATTTATCAGACTCTTTAATATTATTTGTTAAATATTCAAATCTTCATGTGATAGTTACATAAAAATATGGATTAAAGCCTGAATATTCAGATAGTAAATTTCAAGTTACAAGTGCACTTCCACTCAGTACTGTATTATCAAATCCATCTCCACGGTTATATACTTCAGTCAGTCAGAGTTCTGTTCAAGCTTTTGCTAAATAGAATGCTCTAAAATAATTGAAAGTCATATTTCAATATGTTAATAAGCGTTGAATTTGATTTATCGAAAGTAAAGAAATCACACTGCTAGCCAACAATATCAAAATCACAAGCAATGATATATTACCTTTTAATCTTTTATTTCTGATTTTAGCTAGAAGTTTTTTCATTTTATAGGTTTAGATTAAAGAATAATTGTAAAGGTTGATCTATCTTATTAGTTCATGTTGGCTGATAAAATGGAGCAAATAGATGAATAAACATCCAAAATGCTGGTTGATGTACATTGTTTATGACAAGAGATTCATCATTAGAATTGCTAAAATAACTTTCATCACTATTATAAGGAATAATTTTGAACTTTACTTTTGATGTAATTACTTTTCAATTCGATATCAATGAAATCTCATTAGATCATTGTTTTAAAATTAATTCACATCAAGATAAGGCATTTTGTACTATCTCAGAGACATTGGGATAAGTTCCATCGTTATTCATCTGGAAGTTATCATCCAAATCAAGACAGCTAACCCCTGTTGTGTAAATTTCAGTTCACGACCGTTCTCATCATGTTAGATATAAAAAATCAGTAAATCATCAATTCGCCTCAAGATTGATTTCTTTTGCTTTATATTTTTCATAATCGATTGTAGCTTCATCAGCAATAGATTGGAAAACTTGGGTTAAGATTAGAGATTCTTCTGATAGATTTTTTTCTTGTTCAATTTTTAGTGCAGTTCTTGAAATTGTAGTATAAGATTCAATTAAAACAACAGCTAAAATTCCTATGATTACTAACACAATCATTATTTCTAACAGTGTAAATCATTTTAGTGCTGTTCTCATTTTCATTACAAACTATAAAATCAAAATAAAACGTTATTGATTAAATTCATAATTTCAGATAAAAGTTTCCATTACTTTTTCTCACGTGATAGCTCATTTCTTATAAAGTACATGAGATTCAATTTTTAATAATTTATCTTTATCTATAGTAGTTCAGTCTTCGGCAACTACTCAAGTAATTAGCAGATATCTAGCAAATCATATTTTTTCATCTTCTCCTCCTCACTCATAATCATATATAAATCATGTTTCACCATTCAACGCATTTCACGTATGTAGATAGATTTGAAAATTATCGAAAATGCTATCAAAATCTTGCTCATTAATGTTTCCAGTTTCTACTTTGATATATTCTTCCTCAGATCATATTCCAATCTTTAAGATATTATTTGCATCTCAAGATCAGAAATATCAGATGCAAAAAGGAGTATTAGTTTCTTCTTCTCCATGATCATCCAACAGAATAGTTCATGGATGATCATTATGTCTAAATATACAATTCCAAGGTAATTCTTTATGATAATTGGAATCACGAAGGTTGAACATTAGTTCAATTCATTCACGAGCCAAAAATGCAGATTTAATTTGGGTATTCGCATAGTCCTTGTTTCTCAACGTTTGAGATAATCATTGTAATACAACTAAGATACCAACACAAAAAACGATAATGACAATTAGTGTTTCTATTAATGTAAATGCTTTTAGTTTTTTCATGATGTTCTTTGTATTATAAATTAATTAATATCTATTTGTGCTTTGTTTCATAAATTACCACAGTTTGCTTCGGTCATCTCCATCAATCTACAATTTTTTTGGTCAATTTTAAAGCAATAATCTTTAATATCATTTACGCGGGTCACAAAAACAACATTTGTATATCCTTCATTCTCTTCATCTCCTCATATTTTACAAGATATTTTATAAGGACGATATTCTAGTTTAATATTATCAATTTTAACAGGATGAGTATTATCATTATAATCATAATCACGGAAAATGTACCTTATTTCAAATCTATCCGTGAATGTATTTTCTTTTCCAGACTCATCTCATTTTCAATTATATTCAAATTTAATTTCATTAGATCATCATGAGAAAGTTACATCCATAGTGTCGTATATTTTTCAAGCAAAGCTAGATGATCATAAATTTCTAGAATAACGTGATTGCATTTCAGCAAGAATTGATTCTTTTACAGTTTTATTTTTTACCTTTTGAATCTGTTCTCATGATAAAAATACTGTTGCCATTAACATGATTCAAATAATAACCAAAACTATCACCATTTCTATCAAAGTGAACGCTTTGTATGATATGTTTTGATTTTTAAATTTTTGAACCATGAGAATTTATCATTAATAACCATAAAATATGAATTAAATTCCAGCAGAATCCATTACGGCAAAAATTAAACTAAATACTCCTATAGCAATCATCAATACTATTCATCAAACGAAAATTAAAATGAATGGTTCTATTGCTTTTGAGAAGTTTTTAATAGAATTATCTAGTTCCTCTTGATAAATATCAATTACATTTTGCATAGCATTTTCTACATTTGCTGTTTCTTCTCAAACCTTTATCAAAACAGCTACATTTGATGGAATAATGTCTGGATGTTCACTAATTGGTTCATATAAACTCTTACCAAGAGTTATATCTGCCAACACTCTTTCAATCATTGATTGATATAAAGGAATTCTCAAAATATCACGCAAAAGCCTAAAAGTATCTACATAGTCCATACCACTTCATATCATTAATTTCATATATCTAGCCCATTTAATTAAGTAGTAAGATTTCGTCATATTACCGACAATTGGCATAGTAATTAAAGTTCTATACATTTGCTTTTTACCTTTTTCAGTAGCAGAATATGTAATTGCTAACAAAATAGCTAAGAATCAAAATATCAAGATATACTTCCAGTAATTAACAGTAAAATCTGAAAAGTTTTTTAATAGCATTGTAATTGCAGGCATATCCTCGACAGCTATTGACGAACTAAGAGAGTCAAAAATTCCAGGCAATACAAAACCGAATAAATATATTACAGCAACGATAGAGATAATAATCAAAGAAACAGGATAAATCATTGCTCAAATATATTTTTGTTTAATCTCGCTTAAATAAGCATATTCTTCTGCCAAAGATTGTAAGACATCTGGTAAATTTCAACTAGTTTCTCATGTCTTAATGATTGCTGCATCTCATTCATCGAAGTATTCGGGTAATCTACTAATAGCATAAGACAACTCTTTACCTTTATCTAAGTATCCATAAATCACTCTCGCTACATTTTTAACAGCAGCATTCTCAGATGTGGATTGGATGGTCTTCATAGTCTCTAGTAAAGGAACTCAACCCCTCATCATATAAACTAATTCTTTATAGAAAAGAATTTTATCTTTTCCTGAAAAAGTAGTTTTATCTGTCGAATCTAAAACATATTCAATTATTTTATCAACAAAAGTTTTCTTAGTCATTACTTTATCTAAATCATATCATCCTGCCTTTTGGGTTTTTTCGGTCATTTTAAGTGGGTAAATATTTAAATTTATAAATCATTATCCTTTATTTCTTTTTGAAAATCTTCTCAAAAAAAGATCAGGAATCTTCTTCAACTCAATCTTCTACATCTTTTTTTGAATCTGTATTGAGAGTAGAATTAGCACATTCAGTTCTCCAAATGTTGATTAAGATCTTTTGATCTCATCATTCATTCATATTTATTCACTTTCAATCTTTAAATTCAGCATTTGTTCATTCAGGTAAAACTAACAAATCTTTTGCTTCTATGTTTCCATTATTTTTAATCTGCTCTTTTAAATTTATATTACTAGGTAAAAGACTTCATGGTTCTTGTCTAAGTTTTATGTTTTCTCCGTTAACATTCGCAATAATAGAAATAGTTTTATCGTCAAATCTTCCATCATGATAGTAATAAGCAACCATCGAAATATCTGTAACTTGAGGTTCATCATTAGTTACAATATCATACGATACAGCTTGAATCTTATATAAAATACGATCTTCACTATTTTCAATTATCTTTTTCTCCACATTATGTAAGAAATCAGTCAAATCATTTACAGTAGAGAACTCGATTTCAACGTCAACAGTAACTTCAAAGAAGTTGTCTTCTCATCATTCTACAGGTTCAGGATCTCAAATATTAATCTTTAGAATATCTCAAACTCTTCTTCTGTCGTTTCATGAAATATCTTGTTTAATCAAGTACTCATTTAGATTTCTAAGAACTCTTTTTTCATCCACGGGCATCTTTTCATTCCATAAAGAACTCATTTGTAGATAAGATAGAGGAATAGAAAGATCATAGTGCATCTCTTCATTAGATCATGTTTTCCAAGACGTAGGTAAGTTAGCACAATTAGTTTTTTCATTCAAACAATTTTTTAAAATTTCCTCATTATTCACAATTCCAAGTTTATCATCACATAAATATTCCATATCATTTTTTGCTTGTCCAATACTTAGCTCTACATCTCTTAGTTGAGATTTTGCTTGATTATAAGTATCAGATTCTCATTTTAAAGCCCCCTGTGCTTTTGGAATATAAAAAGCAAGAATTGCAATAAAAATGAGCATTAAAACAATATATACTTTATACTTTGCGGAAATAATCCTAATTCTAGATATTTGCATATCTCCATTTCATTGAGATTTTGATGTTTCTTTTACAGAGGCTTGTGCTTGTTTATCATCCTGTAAAAGTCTTTCCATGATTTCATTATTTTCCATTGTTAATTACGTTAGCAGTTAAAGTAAATTTGTATCATAATTCTCATTCAGACTTTTCATAAGTCTTAATGGAGATATTATCCAAAAAATCCAACTCTTCAAACTTTGTAATAAGTCCAGCTTGATCATTAACTCATTGATAAAGTAGACGTAAATTAGTTACATATCAATCTAATTTAATCTTATCTAATGAGATTTCAAAATTTGAAAAAGCAATATTAAAAGTATCAGATTTGTCCACATTTAGCAAATCTCAAAAGATTTCCATGATGGCGCTTATATGATCAGATCGAGGCATCATATGGTTGTTGTTTTCCAAATCCTGAACATATTGTAGTTTATCATATCCAGGTTTATCAGAAAAGCTTTCTAATTCAGCTTCTTTCTTTGCGATTTGTTTTTGTACCCTCTCAATATCATATCCAATAAAGCTGCTAGATACCTTTAGATACGCCCATCGTCATAAAAGAATTAAAAAAACTAGTAACGCACACCAAAAAATTTGCTTGTAATTCGTGGTTTTCTGTTGACGTGTTGCCATGAATATAACTAAAAGAATAAAAATTCTACTCTATAGTATATCCACTTTTCGTAAAAAATGCAAATTTTGGAGGACTTTTTTACTTTTTTAAAATATAAATCACTCTATTTATATCTCAGTCGAACAACTGATAATTATATTCATTTTCTAAAGTTAAATTTTTCTTTTTTGCCACTTTTAATAAAACATTTTTTTCTTCGTTATTTAATTGTTTCATCAAGGCGATTTTTCATCATTTTTTTATTAGGGGAGCGGCCCAGTTTAATAATTTATCAGAATATGCCACAGCACGGGCTGTAACTAAATCAAAAGTTTGATCTTTTATATCTTCAACCCTAGTTCGTATCATTTCCACATTTTTAACATTTAACTTTTCCAAAATTTCTCAAACTGCAATGGTTTTTTTTTTAACAGAATCAATTCATACAAAATTACATTCTGGATGCAAAATTGCCAAAGGCATTAATGGGAAACCTCATCAAGTTCAGATATCTGCAATTTTCATTCATGCCTCCCATTCAATAAGTTTTTCCAGTTCTAAACTATCTTGAATATGTTTAACCATAACTCATTCTTCATCACGAATTGCTGATAGATTTATTTGCTTATTCTTCTCCAAAAATATATGTATTAAATCATTCCAATCTATCATTGAAAATAAATTCATCAACTAAAAATCTATACAATTATTGTATAGAAAATTATCTCAAAAAAACAAGATATTCATTAATTTGACGGATATTCTACAACATTCAATGCTGCCAATATTTTATCTTTAGAGAGAACTTTTATTCACTGTATAGTTGACTGGTAAAACATAGAATGAAAATATTCAGATTCTATTTTGTTTATTCACAAAAGTATTTCATCAAATATTTCACGCTCAAAATCCTCTAATCATAAATAAAAATTATCCAATGATACTATTCATTTAGGTGGTTTATTGGGAAGCGAATTAGTTGATATTGTTATAGATTTTCCAGATGAAAATATAAATCTGATACAACGATGAGCAGACTCCAAATCAATTCATCATGAAACATGCGAAAGTTCTCACATTGTACTATGAGTGGCTCAGAAATAATTCCAAAAAATTTGATTATTATCATTTGCCAACCCCCTCTGGATATTAATGATTACATCATTATTTTTTAGTCAAAACCTGTCTCTTAATAGATATCAAAAAATGCGAAAAAGTTGATTATAGCTTCAAATAATTTGATTTATTTTACGTACAGAATACGATGTATTTTCGTGGTCAGGAAAATTTTCCATAAAATTAAAATGATGATAAATATTGCACATACTATATTTAAATGTAAAAAAAAGTCAATGATTTTATGTGGTCAAAATTTCTACAACTTTTTTACATCACAAAATCATCAATCAATGCAATATCATTACCTGACATCATTCAGATTATTTTTTCTTTTGAGGTTCAATTTTTAGTTATAAACATGGCTCAAAGTCACTTTCATTTTCTTTTTCTGGTTGTAAAAATTTCGTCGGCCTGATACATATTTATATTACTACTTACGAACATATAATCTTTAATTGCCGTAGAAATATGTAAATGTTCCACTCTTACTTTAGATAAATCAATAAAATTTTGATCTAGCATTTCATTAGCAATCCATTGAAGAATTCCACTTTCAGTTATTACTCATAGAAATTCATCATCATTATTATAAACAGGGATATATGTGTATCAATCAGATTTTATATTTTTTAAAACTTCTGAAACTTTATCTCATAGATGAACAGTATAAACTTCCTTCCTAAAATAATCAATACACAAAGGAGGTTCTACAATTTTTTCAATAAATTCTGAAAGTTTATTAATAGCACGCTCAGTTGGAATAGCATAAAGATATTCATCTACCTTCAAACCATGAGCAATATGGTTTCTTAATTCTCAAAAATATTTTAATTCGCTCAGATGTAACCTTACAAACCAAGAAATAGCAAACTTTCACTCGCTAATCCATTTAAGTTTGTCATTGTATGGCATAAATCTATCTGTTTCAACCAATGTGTCAAAATATTTATCCAATTCATTAAATAGAGAAAGGTAACGCATGACAATAGCTTGTTCCTCCTGCTCTTTTTCGTTTAGATTCTCTGTTTTTTCTGTATTGACCATAAGTTTTTGTAAAGCACAATAAAAATTGTTACATTCTAATTATAATCAAAATTTTTAATTTTGCAAAAAAACCATTGCATTTTTTTAAAGAATCATTATACCTCAAAACTGACAATTATTTTATTTTTTAGTGCTCAGAGATGGCAAAAAGATTAGCAGCAAACAGAACAATTGAAGTTATTATGCTCCAAAATGATAAACATTTAGGAGAAAAAGATGAAATTGTTAGGGTTAAACCTATTTTCGCTAGAAATGTATTATTTCCAAATAAGATAGCAATCCTTGCAGACAAAGAAGCGAAAAATAATTATGCTCAAAAAATGGAAGCTGCAAGAATCAGCAGAGAAAAGAAAGCTGCTTCACTTGAAGATTTGTTCTCAAAAATCACTGCAGACGGTGGAATTGAAATTACTAGAAAAGCTAATAAAGACAACACATTATATGCTAAAGTGGATGAAAACGATATCGCTGAAAAAATTAAGGAAGTTTATGGAATCGAAGTTGAATCTCACTTATTCAAACTCAAAAAAAAGTTGAATGAAGTTGGAACTTATCCAGTAGTATTCACTTACAACGATCTTAAAAGAGAAGTTGTAGTTAAGATTATAGCTGAAGTTGATAAGAATGCTAAGA
>JAEEGL012870251.1_pt1 | contig 10122 bp, 7 predicted proteins | sample 9134231 | NCBI WGS metagenome assembly JAEEGL01 (sample SAMN16246548, study PRJNA631951) | gut metagenome | biome: gut microbiome; feature: rumen; material: fiber-attached | host: Bos | place: Iran: Karaj | collected 2018-10
CCAGTCCGGCTCCGGCTGTTTCAGGCTCCCCACTCCGTCCGCTGTATAAAAGAGCGTGCCTGATCCATGGGAGGGCACAGGATTATCCGGATCATATACATAGCAGCGGCTGCCTTTCCTTCCGGGTTCCCGCACCAATCTCTGCCCGTCCAGGTACCAGGTCTCCTCCTTTTCAGGAACCGGATATCCGGGATAGGTTCGCCATTCGTCCGCGCCGATCAGATAGTAGTGAACGCCTGGCTCCGGCAGCCTGTCCTCCATGAGGATTTCCGTAAACCAGCGGATTTGCTGCTCATATTCCGGAATCTCTGCGTGTTCCTGCTTTTTCTGCCCGGGGATGACCGGGATCAGCGGATGGTTGCCCGGGTTCACCTGCATCACGGAGTGCATCCGGGATGCCGCGGACAGCCGTGTGTAGTTCTTCAGCATGTTCCCCAGGTGGATATCATACCAGCCTTCCCCCATGAATACCGGGATCGTCATCTTCCCGGGCACCTGCTCCAGTATTCCCCACAGGCCCGTATGCCAGTAGGCGTCCGAGGGAGCGGGATGGCCGATGAAATCCCGATACACCTGCACGCGTGCCTTCCACAGATCTTCGTCCACCTGCATCTGCGGACGGTAACGGGCAGAGGTCATATAGTCCGCCTGTACGTCGTCCCGGGCGTTGGACATCAGCCAGGAGGTATAGACGTCCTGCCGAAAGGAACCTTCCTGCCACAGGGAGGTGTGCCATTCCGTGCCCAGCACGGTCAGATACATCGTCTTTACCTTTTCCGGCAGAATATCCGCAATCTCCCATCCCACCAGTGCCAGGTAGCTGGCGCCCATCAGCCCGATGTTCCGGACCCACTCCTGCTCCTGCAGCCAGTCCATCAGGGCTTTTCCGTCATTCCTCTCATAAATATACGGTTCCCACACGCCTTCCGAACCGTTGAGCCCGCGGGTCCACTGCACGACGCAGGCGAAGCCCCGTTTCGCCAGTTCCTGCGCCTGGTGCATGCAAAGCGGCTCGCTCTCAGGGTAGCAGTTACGGATTACGATCGTGGAGAACGGACCGGGCAGATCCGCCGGTCGGGTAATCACGGTACGAAGCCGGTATTTCTCCGTGGCCGGCACCATCCGCTCCTCGGTGTCGATTCGCTGCGTCAGCGGTTTCCGTACCCGGTCATACTGTTCGTCAATCCTGGAAAACAGCGCCTGCAGTTCCTGTTCGTTCATACTGTCGTACCGTTCCTTTCCGTCTTATGGTGTTCCCTTTCCAGCAGGCCCAGCAGCAGGATCGCGGCTGCCGCGAATGCTGCGCCGGCGAAATATTGTCCAGCGCCTGTCAGGCCCAGGGCCGACAGCCCGGACCGGATCAGCGGGGCGCCCAGTGCGGAAAGGATCATGCCGATCATCACATACCCATAGTTCTCTCCCGCGTGCTTCAGCCCGAAAACCATACTGGTCAGGGAGGGGAAGTTGCCCATCACCCCGCCGAAGCATCCGTAAGCCAGTACCACTCCGGCCACAATCATCGTCGCGTTTCCGCTGGCCAGCAACAGCATGGACGCGAAGGAAACTGCCAGGAGGGCCCGCACGCAGCGGAACCTGCCCAGCTTGTCCGCCAGCGTAGGCAGCAGCAGCCGCAGCGAAGCGTTCAGCAGCGCGCCGGCCATCACCGAAGCCACCGCCACGCTCTCCAATACGCCGTGTTCCATCTGGAAAGTCTGGGAAACCGGTGAAATCAGGTAATAGGGCATCAGCCCGAAGAACATGGCCAGCGTCAGCTCATAGTACATCCCGGTCTTCAGCATTTCCGGCGCAGTGTACTGCCTGCCTTTCAGCACGGCGCCGGCTTTGTCCGCCCCCGTGTTCTCAGGCGTTTGCAGGAAAAAGGCCGCCAGCAGCCAGGCCGTTGCGGTCAGCCCGGCCGTTGTCAGAAAGGAAATCCCCACGCCGAAGCGCGCCAGCAGCATCCGGCTCATCGGCGCCATAAAGAAGCCGCACAGTCCGTTGGAGGTCACCACCACTCCGGAAGCGAAGCCGGTCCGGTCCGGGAACCATTTCTGCGCCGTATCCAGGATCACAGAATAGGCCATGCCCGAGCCCATCCCCATGATGAGCCCGTAGGTCAGGTACAACGCGGCGGGCGCCAGGCGGATCGCCAGGGCGGACAGGGCGATGCTCCCGGCGAACAGCCCGCCGCCCAGCGCAGTCACCTTTTTCGCACCGAGCCGGCCGTTCAGCCTTCCGCCCAAGATATTGCCGAGCACAAAACTGCAGTTAGCCAGGTAGAAGGCCAGGCTGACGGTGCCTTCAGCCCAGCCTGTCTCCTTCATCACATACGGGGTGTAGATGGACCACACATGCACAAATCCTGTAAAAAAGATCAGCAGCGCGCCGGTGATCATGGTCTGCAGCATCCGGCGTTTCCTGGAATCCCGCATGGTCTGGTCAGCTCCTTTTTCGGTCACATGGAAAATCCGCGTCATCCTGGTTTCCTCTGTTGTCGCCTGCCCGGCTTACAGGTCGAGGGCAAGCCGCGTCGCTTCGAAGATCGCCTTGCGGGCGTCTCCTGCCCGGCCTGCGTCCCCGATGGCATGCACGGGAATCCTGCAGTCCTTCAGCTCGCCGGCCAGCACGGTGTTGGAGCGGGAGCCGAAGGCCAGTACGATACCGTCGTATCCTTCCAGCCGCTTCGCTTCCCCGTTCTGCTCACATTCAATGCCGTCCGGGCGGATCCGGGCCACCTTGCTGTTCAGCACAAAGGTTACGCCCTTGCTCCGCAGCCGTTCTTCCAGCTTCAGCCGGATGAAGTACGGAGCCTGCGGCGCGATTTCGCTCAGCATATCCACCAGGGTCACCTGGTTGGCATCCTCCGCCAGAATTTCCGCCGTCTCCGCGCCGACCAGGCCCGCACCCAGCACCAGCAGCTTTTTGCCCATGAACTGCTTTTCGCTGCGAAGCACCTGCTGAGCCGTGCAGACATGCTCGTCCTGAATCCCCTCGATACGGGGAATCACCGGAACGGATCCGGTTGCGTCCACGATGGCATCAAAGCCTTCCCGCTCCAGGGTCTCCCGGGTCGCGGCCGTTCCCATCCTGAAATGCACGCCGTATTTCCGGCCCCACTGGGTGAAAGTCGTCACAGTCCGGGCCAGATCCTGCTTCATGGGCGGAACGCAGGCCAGCCGGTATGCGCCGCCGACGGTCTCCTCCTTCTCAAACAGCGTCACGTCGTGTCCCCGGGCTGCCAGGATCCAGGCGGCCTGCAGCCCCGCCGGGCCGGCGCCGGCAACGGCGATCTTCCGGGGCTTTGCAGCAGGCGTGATTTCCCACAGCCCCTCCTTCCCGCTGAAGGGGTTGTTCATGCAGGAAACACCGTAGCCTTCCTCAAAATTCTCCGCGAACAGGCAGCGCTGGAGGCATCCGGTGCAGCTGAGAATCTCATCCAGCCTGCCCTCCCGGATCTTCTCCGGAAAATGGGGGTCGCAGATGGACTGCCTTCCGGTCGCCACCAGGTCCATCGCACCGCTGCGCAGCGCCATCAGCGCCAGTGCCGGGTCGTTGATCCGCCCTACACCGATCACCGGGATGCGGACCAGTTCCTTCACCCGCCGCACGTTTTCCACGTTGAATGCGGCGTCCTTGTAATAGGTTTCGATCGGATTTCCGTAGGAGACGTTCAGCACGTCCGCCCCGGCCTCCGCGATGAGCATCGCCTGCGCGGCGGATTCGTCAATCGTATTTCCGCCCTCGCAGGTTTCCTGTCCGTTCATCCGGACGGAAACCGGATAATCCGCACCGCAGGCTTCCTTGATCTCTCGCACCAGCTCGCATACGATCCGAACCCGGTTGGAGACGCTGCCGCCGTAGATGTCCGGCCGCTTGTTGGTCGCCTTGTTCATGAACTGGTTCAGCAGGTATCCGTGCGCGCCGTGGAGCTCCACCCCATCGAATCCGGCTTTCCTGGCCCGCACGGCAGCTTCGGTAAACTTCCTTTTGATTCCTGGAATCTCATCTGTGCGCAGCTCGTGGATGATCCGGCCGTTCGCCATGAAGGGCAGCGCGCTGGCGCCGACCGGCTCCAGCTCCGTCGTGCCCGGGGCCTGCATCCGGCCGCCGTGCTGCAGCTGAGCGAAGATCCGGCCGCCGGCGGCATGTACCGCCCCGGTGATTGTCGCCAGCATGGGAATGAATCGGTCGTCCCAGATGCCTCCCTGCCGTTCGGCGGAGATGCCCTCCTCGCTGACGCACAGGAATTCGGTAATCTGCAGGCCGTATCCGCCCTTAGCGCGCTCGGCGTAGTACCGGGCCGCCTGTTCGGTGAAGACGTGGTCCGTCCCGGCCAGGTTGGAGTTCATCGCCGGCATCACCAGCCGGTTGGGCACCGTCAGGGTGCCGATCTGAATGGGCTGAAACAGTTCGCTGTACATGGTTTCTTCTTTCCTTTCCCTTTTTCCTCAGTCGTCCTCGCCTGCGTTGCAGGAGGCAAGCTCTCCCTGCCAGAACATCTGGACGGCGTTCTGGCGCTTCGGGCTCCAGGCCATGTAGATCGCGTCCTTCGGTGGCCAGGAAAGGCACATCTGGAAGCGTTCCTTTTCATCCATCTCATGGTCGGAAAAATAGATGTATTTGGTTCCGGTCTTCTCCTTGTCCCCGAAGACCCGCAGTCCGACCACTCCGACTTCCCGCAGGCAGCCGCGGGGAATCTCCCGCAGCTTTCTGCCCAGCAGGGTCCGGGTCACCCCCCGGTCCTCCAGCCGGATCCGGGACGCATTCAGAAAACCCACCGTCAGGAAGGCGATCCCCAACAGAAGAAAGAGGGCCGCCAGCCAGTACCGGCCGAGGGTAAAAGCCACGACGGCCATGGCCGTCAGAATCCCGCCGGTAAGAAAGGAGACGACGGAGGTCAGTCCGTTGACTCTGTAGCTGCCTGTCATGTTGCGTTCCTTCTTTCTTGTTTATTTAAGGGAAAAGCCGGCGGTCACCCGTTGACCTCGTCCACCCGCGTGCAGGAAACGAAATGTCCCGGGCTGACCTCCACCAGCTTCTGGGGCTTATGGCAGCATTCGGAGGCATATTTGCACCGTGCGCAGAAACGGCATTCGTCCTTGGGATTGATGGGAGACGTCAGTTCTCCCCGGATCAGCTCCCGTTTGCGGGGATGGTGGATATCCGTGGAGGGAATGGCGTCCAGCAGTGCCTTGGTGTAGGGATGAAGGGGATTTCTGAACAGCTCCTTGGAGGGAGCCAGCTCCACCACCTGTCCCAGATACATTACGCAGATCTCGTCCGAAATATGCCGCACCACGGACATGTCGTGGGTCACGAACATGTAGGTCAGCTTCCGTTCCTGCTGCAGGCGCTTAAGCAGATTCAGCACCTGGGCCTGGATGGAGACGTCCAGCGCGGAGACCGGCTCGTCGCACACGATGAACTTGGGGTTCAGTGCCAGGGCCCGGCCGATACCAACCCGCTGGCGGCGCCCGCCGTCCAGCTCGTGGGGATAGGCATTCCGCAGCCGCTGATCCAGGCCGACCAGGTTCATCAGCTCCTCCGCGGCGTCCTCAATCTCGCCCTTGGAGAAGCGCCCGGAAATCTGCAGCGGCTCCTTGATGGTTTCCTTGACTGTCATGCGGGGGTCGATCGAGGAGTAGGGATCCTGGAAGATGATCTGCATCTGTTCCCGCAGGGCCTTCAGCTCACTCTTGCCCACATGGGTCACGTCCTTGCCCTCAAAGAAGATCTGTCCATCCGTCGACTCGTGCAGGTGGATCAGGGTACGTCCCAGCGTGGATTTCCCGCAGCCGCTTTCTCCGACGACGCCCAGCGTGTGGCCTTCCTCAATCCGGATGTTGACGTCATCCACCGCATGCAGCATGCCGTGGGGCGTGGGAAAATATTTCTTCAGCCCTTTGGTTTCAATTAATGTTGCCATCTTTTATCCCTCCGCCCTCTCAATGTTGCAGCATCTGCAGGCATGTCCGTCGGGTGTCATGGTGAAATCCACCGTGCTCTCGCACTTATGCGTCGCGTAGGGGCACCGAGGCGCGAAGGGGCACCCCGGAGGCAGATCCGTGGGGTCCGGCAGCATGCCATCGATCGGATGAAGCCATTCCTCGTCCTCGTTCATGTCCGGAATCGCGCCGAACAGGCCGATGGTATAGGGATGGGTGGGATGGTCGTAGATCTGTTCCCTGGTTCCCGTCTCCATAATCTGTCCGGCGTAGACGATGGCGACTTCGTCGCAGGTCTCCGCCACAACACCCAGGTCGTGGGTAATCAGGATCATGGAGGTATTGTTCTTCTCCTTCAGGTCGCTGATCAGCTTCAGCACCTGAGCCTGGATGGTCACATCCAGCGCGGTGGTGGGCTCGTCGGCCAGCAGCAGGTCGGGTTCGCACGCCAGCGCGATGGCAATCACCACGCGCTGCTTCATGCCGCCGGAAAACTGATGGGGATATTCACGGAAGCGGTCCCGCGGAATGCCGACCATTTCCAGCATTTTCTTGGCCCGCTCCTCCGCCTCCGCCTTCGTGCAGTTGTTATGCAGCGCGACGACTTCAGCGATCTGCTGGCCAACCCGCATCGTTGGGTTCAGCGCGGTCATCGGATCCTGGAAGATCATGGAAATCCGCTTTCCCCGAATCTCCCGCATTTCTTTTTCAGTCAGGTCCAGCAGGTTCTGCCCTTCCAGCTTCACGGTTCCCGAGGTGATCCGGGCCGAGCGGTCCGGCAGGATCTGCAGGATTGACTTGGCGATGGAGGTTTTTCCGGCGCCGGTCTCGCCCACCAGGCCGATGGTCTTGCCTTTCTCCAGTGTCAGGCTGATTCCGTTGACCGCGTGCACGGCCTTTCCGTCGGAGGAATATTCAACGGCCAGATCCTTCACTTCAAGGAAAGGGGCTTGCTTCTGTTCCATTTCTGCTTCCTCCTTAATTCTTCAGTTTGGGATCCATCGCGTCCCGCAGCCCGTCGCCGAACATGTTGAGCGCGAATACCGTGATCATGATGGCCAGTCCGGGAAAGATAACCAGGTAGGGATGCATGCGCATGTCCGCCCTTGAGTCGGACAGCAGCGCGCCCCATTCCGGCGTCGGCGGCTGCACGCCCAGGCCGATGAAGCTCAGCGCGGCGCACACCACGATGTTGATGGCCATGCCCATCGTAAAGGAAACGATCATCGGGGACATCGCATTGGGCACGATGTGCGAAAGGATAATCTTCGCGGGAGAGCAGTTGATGGACTGAGAAGCCTCAATGTATTCCATGGAGCGGATGTTCAGGATGGAGGCCCGGAAGAGGCGGGCGTTGCCTGCCGCGCAGCCTATCGTCAGCGCGATAATCGTGACCTCGACGCCGGTTCCCAGCACTGCGGCCAGCACGATCATCAGCAGCATGCCCGGAATCGCCTGGAAGATGTCCAGCCCGCGCATGATCAGGTTGTCCGCCCGGCCGCCGAAATATCCGGCGACAGCTCCCAGCAGCATGCCCAGCAGGGTTCCGAAGAGGGTGGACAGGAAGCCAATCAGCAGGGAGTACCTGCCGCCGTACAGCAACCGGCTGAAGAGGTCGCGGCCCATTTTGTCCGTGCCGAAAAGGTGCTGCGCAGAGGGGTTCTGATACCGTTCCTTGACGTTGATGGCTGCGATGTCGTAGGGGATGATCAGCGGAGCGATGATCGCCAGAATCACCTCGATCAGCAGGATCCCCAGCGCGAACATCGCCATCTTGTTCCTGCTCAGGCGGTACACCACCTGGCCGAACATACTGTTGCGGAACTTGCCCTTGGATTTCATGCGGTCACCTTCTTTCCGGAACGCTTGAACAGGGGTTTGCCCTCGTACTGGGCCTTGATGCGGGGATCCACGAACGCATACAGCAGGTCGATCACCAGCATGATCAGGCTGAAGGCAATGGCCAGGAAGATGGCGGAAGCCTGGATCACGGGATAGTCCCGGTTGAAGACCGCCTGCACCATGTACTGTCCCATGCCCGTGATGGCGAAAATCTGCTCGATGATCAGTGCACCGCCCAGGCTGTTGCCGAAGTCGTTGCCCGCACAGGTAATGACGGGGATCAGGGCGTTGGGCAGCTCATGCCGGAAGATGATGTTCCGCATGCTCACGCCCTTGCTCCGGGCCGTGGTCACGTAGTCGGACCGGATGACCTCCAGCATGGAAGAGCGGCTCTGCCGGGCCTGTACGGCAATGCATCCCATCGCCCCGGCCAGCGTCGGCAGAATGTAGTACTCAATGCCGCCCATGCCCATGGCCGGCAGCCAGCCCAGGTTCACCGCGAACAGCAGCACCAGCAGCAGCGCGAGCCAGAAGTTCGGAACAGAAGCGCCCAGCATCGCAATGACCATGCAGATCCGGTCTATGATGGAGTCCTGCTTCACCGCGGCGGCAATGCCCAGCGGGACCCCGACGATCACGCCTGTCAGCATGAACAGCGTCGCGATGATCAGCGTCTGCGGCAGCCGGGCCGCGATTTCAGTCACGATAGGAGCTTTGGAAATGTAGGAGCTTCCCAGGTCGAACCGGATGAAGGTGTTCACCAGGAAATCTCCCAGCCGGGGGAAGAAACCTTTATTCAGACCCATTGTTTCCCGCAGGCTCTCGATTTCCGCCTGGGTGGCGCCCTGCCCGAGGATAATCCGGGCAGGGTCGCCGGGGCAGAAATACATCAGCGTGAAGACCAGGAGGGAAACTCCCAGGATGATCGGAATCATCCAGAACAGTCTGCGCAGAATATATCTTGCCATCTTAACGCTCCATTCTTATGACTCGGTCAGTTCCAGCTGTAGGTGAAGCCGCCCAGGTAAGGCAGGGCGCCGAACGCGGAGCAGGTCTCCACAATGCCGCTGTCGGTCCGCCACATGTTGGTGACGCTGGTGCCGAAGGTGGAGTAAACGTAGTTTTTGTCCGCGATGTACTGGTACAGGGCGTCCATGTTTTCCGGAGTGTGGCCCTCAATGCTGGCAGCCGTTTCCAGCAGCTCCTGCAGATGGTCGTCTTTGAATCCGTTCACGGTGCCGCCGTTCTCCCAGTTACGCTTGTCCAGCATGATCTTCCACATCTGGACGTTGCAGGTGGCGAAGGGCGTAATGCAGATGATATCGTAGGCTTCGGGATTGGTCGCATCGGTCAGGTAGGTCGCCAGTTCCTCGGTCACCAGTTCGGCGTCGAATCCGGCATCAATCAGGTAGGCCTGAATCACTTCGTCCATGGTCACGCCGGTGCCAGTGGCTACGATGCGGATGTGGGTTCCCTGGGCGTTTTCCTGGGCGATCAGATCCCGGGCTTTCTGTACGTCGTATCCGTAGTAGTCCTGCTCCGCCCAGGCGGGGTTGTAGTCGCTGAAGATCTGCATGCCCAGATCGCAGGGGACCATGGCGTTCTCATAGGCGATCTCGTTCACGGCGTCCTTGTCGATGGCATATCCGACGGCCCGGCGCAGGTTGTCGTTGGCCAGGGGACCGGCGGAGGACAGGTAGAAAAAGTACTGGTTTGTTCCGGGAACGATCGCGTGGGTGATGTTGCTGTATCCGGCCAGCTGCTGGATGGAGCTGGCAGCCATATCGAACATGAAGTCAATGCTGCCGGTTTCCAGCGCGACTTCCTGCTGAGAGTTTTCGGGGATGCACTTGATTTCGATCACGTCGACGTTCTGCGCGGCATAGGGGCCTTTCAGGCTGTCGTCCGTCTGCCAGTAGCTTTCGTTTTTCTCCAGGGTCACGGTAGCGCTGTTCACAAATCCGGTTACCTTGTAGGGGCCGGTGCCGATGAGCAGGGTCGCCATCTGGTCGCCGCTGTCCTCAAAGGCTTTCCGGGAGATGACGGCCGCGTAGTTCAGAACCATGTCGAAATCACCGAACTCATTGGAGGTCAGGTTGTAGATCACGTTGTAGTCGTCCACCTTCTCCACGCCTGTCACCTTGTTGTAGTAGGCGTTCAGGGAGCCGCTTGCCTGGATCTGTTCGTAGCTGAAGATCACGTCGTCCGCGGTGATGTGGTTGCCGGCGGTGTCGTAGATATTGTCGAAGAGGGTTACCTGGAACCGGTATCCGTCTTCATCAATCTGCTTCCATTCTTTGGCCAGCAGGGGAACTACGTTGCCTTCCTGGTCGAA
>JAEEGL014280828.1_pt1 | contig 10122 bp, 9 predicted proteins | sample 9134231 | NCBI WGS metagenome assembly JAEEGL01 (sample SAMN16246548, study PRJNA631951) | gut metagenome | biome: gut microbiome; feature: rumen; material: fiber-attached | host: Bos | place: Iran: Karaj | collected 2018-10
ATCAAGTGCCTTATGAATACGGAATCGGGAAAAAAGGCAGCCGAACAACGCGACGCTTTTATGCGTGCTTTTCTGAACGAGTTCTTCGCCGAGTGGGACGGCGGCAGCGGCAGCCAGGTCTTGAAATCATGAAATCTGCATAGCATCATCAAACGACAAAGTGCCGCTCTGAAGACGATTTCAGCGCGGCGCTTTGCTCTGTTACCCTTATACACCAACCGGGAGGTTAGGATTCCTTTGAAAACTTCTCTCTGCCGGGAAGTACGAAGTGGAGAATGATTCCCGCGATAGCCGCGAACGCCATGCCGTCCAGCGTGATGGAGCCAAACGAAAGCGCGGCGCCACCGATGCCGAGAATGAGGATTGCAGACGCGATGCAGAGATTTCTCGGCTTGGAGAAGTCAACTTTCGCGTTCACCAAAGTACGGATACCGACGGAAGCAACCATGCCGTAAAGCAGAATGCCGACGCCGCCGAGAACCGCCGTGGGGATTGTTGCGCAGAGCGCCTTGAATTTCGGGCAGAAAGCCAGAAGAGCCATCCAGCAGGCACCGAAGCGTACGATCGTGGGAGAATACAGATGGGTGACAGCAAGGACGCCCGTGTTCTCGCTGTGGATCGTCAGGGAAGGTCCTCCGATGAGACCGGAGAAAGCCGTGGAAACGCCGCAGGCAAACACTGAGCGGTCCAAACCGGGATTCTTTGTGAAGTCTTTTCCAACAACCGTTCCGACTGCCATAACGTCGCCGATGTGCTCAAGGCAGGGCACGATCGCGCACGGAGCGATTAATACGATCGCTCTCCAGCTGAATTTCGGAAGCGTGAAGCTGGGAACACCGAACCACGCTGCCTCTTTCAGCGGAGTGAAGTCAACAAGGCCGAACGGGATGGAGATCAGATAGCCGCCGACAAGCGCGATAACGATGGTCAGAACGTTCGTAAGACCTTTGGAGAAACAGTTGATTGCGACCGCAATCAGGAACGTAGCGATGGCAATCGGCCAGCAGGCTGCCGCTTCTTCCACGCCGACACTGGCGAGGGAAAGTCCCAGAACCATGATGATGGGTCCGACGATGATCGGCGGGAATACTTTCGCGACGCGTTCTTTCCCAAGCACTTTCAGCAGAAGCGCGAAGAGGAAGTAGAAAATCGCCATGGCGATAATACCTCCCTGCGCGTACGGGATTCCCATCTCTCCTACGATCGTGGAAACGCCGGCGATGATGGCAAACGATCCTCCGAGGAAAGCGGGAACCATTCTCTTGTCAATAAACTGATAGATGATCGTACCGATACCGGCGCAGAACATGGTAACGGAAACATCCAGCCCGCAAAGCATCGGGACGAGAATAACGCCGCACATGCCCAGCGTATTCTGAAGGCCGAGCAATGCTTTTTGCGGCATGCTAAAGTTGTCGGACAGGTCGCCGTTCGGGGCGGCGATCAACTCTCTTTTTTTCTTCTTTTCCATATTATGCCTCCTTTGATCGCTCAGTTTTCTTTAGCTCGCGCTGTGATTGCAGTAGAATTCCGCGGCGCAGCTGTACGTATCCATGGGGAATTTCTCAAGTATGTCCTTAAAAGGCGTATACCCGTCGGGACTCGTTCTGATCGGCGTGTCTCCGAGCTTTTCGATCAGCTCCGCCTTCGTCGTGGGGAATTTCACGTCACGCATGGCCAGAACGATATAGTGCAGGGTCAGCATATAAGGCATAGGATCCATAATCATGATTCTTCACCTCCGAAATCATAGGCATGATACTGATTCTTGGTCTGACCGTGTCCGCCAAAGTCTCTGCAGGATGCGCCGCGGTGACGGAACGAATACAGGAACGTGTTGGTTACGCTGCTCTCGTGCAGTTTGTCCACAAGGCCCGGATAGAGATCCGCTTTCAGGACATACGGGCACATCATCGGCGCTTCCGTGATGACGTTTCCATCCGGATTGATGATCATGCTGTTTCCGAACGCGGCGCACGCATGCTCGACGCCGTAGCAGTTCGCGCCGATCACGTAGACCTGGTTGCAGTATGCCGCGCAGCGGTTCGTCAGCTTCCACGCCTCTTCCCATGGGTTCATGTAATGGGTGATGCGGACGATGACGTTTGCTCCGTTATAGGCAGCTTCGCGCCAGATCTCGGGATAATCCCCGTCCGCGCAGACGATGGTCGCGATCTTCGATCCTTTCGGTCCGGGCGTAACAGGGCATTCCCAGCCGGGATAATGGCGTTCCGTCGGGATCCAGGGATTCATTTTTGCGTATTTGTGTACTACTTCCCCTTTGTCATTGATCATGACAGCGCAGTTGACTGGCTCCTGATGCCCTTCGTTTTCAAGGATGATGCCGAAAATGCCCCAGACGCGAAGCCTCGCGCAGGCTTCCTTCAGTCTGTTGACCTCCGGGGAGTCCAGCGTCAGCACCACGTTCTTCCTTTTCAGCGGATGCATGCCCTGCACACCGAACTCGGGAGACACGAACAGGTCGTATCCGGGGAATCCGCGCGCGCCGATCTCCATGTAGGTGATCAGCTGGTCGATGTTCTTGTTGACCCCTTCCATGTTGTCCGCATGAATGGGTTCAATCTGCGCAACGACGGTGCTGAGAACTTCCGTTTCCACCGGGCCGCCGCCGACGCCGTGACTGCTTCCGATAATCATACATACCTCCTTGTCGATCAGTGATTGTAACAAAAATGTAACATTTTTGTAATACAATACTATTATTTCAGTACCATTGTTCCGCTGTCAAGTAGGAAAAAAGATTTAGAATGGCTAAAAAAACCTTTGCATTCTAATAGGTTTTCAGTCAAACGTATATGTTTCTGAAAAAACGCAGGAACAATTTTGTTACATTATTTGTTTCATTACAAAACTGTGTTACAATATGTTTGTCAACAAATCAATCGTATGAGGGGATGAGTGCTATCAATATCCGGGATATTGCCAAGCTGGCAGGTGTTTCAACGGCTACCGTTTCACGTGCGATCAACACCCCTGATGCAGTTCAGAAAGAGACCCGCAGCAGAATCGATGCCGTTCTGAAAGAAACAGGTTACGTGCCTCCCGCAATGAAGAAAAGTGCAGAAACGGGAGTTATTCTGTTTATTTTTAACGAAGCGGATTATGTGTTCTATGACAGGATCTATGTGGGCTTTGATCTGATGGTAAGATCAACCCCGTATACGGTCGTGATGTGTCCTGTTCCCGCTGACGAATCGGCAAGGAAAAAGATACTCCTTTCTTTTAGCAGGAGAAAAATTGACGGAATCATATATGCCCTGCGGGATTACTATCCGGCGGACATTTCCTGGTTCCTGTCGAAAAAGATCCCGATCGTCATAGCAAGAAAATACAACGACATGTCCCCTGATCTCCCCCGTTGCTATATCGACTTCTCCGTCGGCTCATTCCGCATGACCGAGCACCTGCTGTCCATCGGGTGCAGAAAGATTTATCTCATGGTCGAGCAGGTTTCCGCTCAGTTCCTGAACAGTTTCTGTTCCGGCTGGAAACGCGCCTTCTTTGAAAAGGATCTGCCTTTCAGCGAGGACTGGATCATCAATACGCAGAACTCCGTTCAGGGCGGTTATGAAAAAGCGGTGGAGATCTTGACCTCTTCCGATACACCCGACGCCTTTTTCTGCGCCAGCAACGAAATGGCGCTCGGTATTTTGCGCGCCGCCCGGGATCTGTCCATTTCGGTTCCGGATCAGCTGTCCGTTGTCGGTTTTACCGATTCCCCCACCGCCGCATATACAGAGCCGGAACTGACCACCCTGAAGCAGCCGATTGAGCAGCTCGGCGTCGCCACAGCAGAAGTCATGCTCAAAATACTGGAAAGGAAGGGCGACCTGACGCTCGTTCCGCCGGAAATCATGCTGCAGCCGCAGCTTCGCATCCGCAAGTCGTGCAAAAGCTGAAAACAGTCCAAGACCTCGATTCAGTCGCGTCGTTTTGATAAAAAAACAGACGCGATTTTTTGTCGCGCCTGAAAAAAGCGAATCGGATCGATTCAGCGTTTTACGGAGTCGAATCCCACCTTGTGATACACTTTGCTGACGGTCCTGCGTGCCCTCTTCTGGGCTTTTTCCGCACCTTTGACCAGTGTATCGTTCAGATACTGCTTGTCCTTCAGGATCCTTCCGTACTCTTTCTGAATCGGTTCCAGAACAGCCACGACAGCGTCCGCAGCTCGCGCTTTCAGCGTGCCGTATCCCTGTCCTTCGAGTTCTCCTACCGCTTCCTCCACGGTCTTTCCGGAACAGGCGGAATAGATCGTAAGGAGGTTGTATACGCCGGGTCTTGACGGATCAGCCGCTATACATCCTTCACAGTCGGTGACCGCGCGCTTGATCTTTCTGACGATCGTGTCGGGGTCGTCCAGCATCGCGATATAGCCGTTCGGATTCGGATCCGACTTGCTCATCTTATTCTCCGGCTCCTGGAGGCTCATAATTCTGGCACCAACCTTCGGGATATATGGTTCCGGCACCACGAAAGTTTCGCCGTACAGCTTGTTAAACCGCTCCGCCAGATCTCTGGTAAGTTCCACATGCTGCTTCTGGTCCGCGCCGACCGGAATCAGATGTGCCTGATAAAGCAGGATATCGGAAGCCATCAGGACAGGATAGGTAAACAGTCCCGCGTTAATATTGTCCGCGTGACGCGCGCTCTTGTCCTTGAACTGGGTCATCCGGTTCAGCTCGCCCATATAGGTGTTGCAGTTCAGCACCCAGCTCAGCATGACATGCTCCGGAACCGAAGACTGGATAAAGAGCGTTGATTTCTCCGGATCAATGCCGCACGACATGAAGAGAGCCGCTGTTTCCACGCTTCTTCTGCGAAGCTCCGACGATTCCTGGCGGACGGTGATGGCGTGCATGTCAGCGACCATGTAGTAGGAATCAAACTCCTCCTGCATGGCGACGAAATTCTTCAGCGCCCCGAGATAGTTGCCGAGCGTCAGCCTGCTGGTCGGCTGGATCCCGCTCAGCACGGTTTTTCTTGATTCTGTTCTTTCTGTCGATTCCATGTGTTAATCCTGCTCCTAAGGACATCCGTCCGTTATTCCAAAAAATGCGAGCAAGCCGTAAGCCGAGTTCTGTCAAAGGACGACCATCTATCTCTGGCCCAACGTTGCCGATGGGCTCATGCGATTATCGGGAGCGTAGCGGGCAGCTATTAAATGCTCTCATTTCAATCTTGCACCGGGTGGGGTTTACATAGCGGACAAGTCGCCAAGCCGCTGGTGAGCTCTTACCTCGCCTTTCCATCCTTACCTGCCAAACGGCAGGCGGTATCTCTCTGTTGCACTTTCCTTGGAGTCGCCTCCACCGGGTGTTACCCGGCACCCTGCCCTGCGGTGCTCGGACTTTCCTCCCCGCATGTGGTCATGAGGGGCAGCCGTCTGTCTTACTCGCAAAACTATATAATTGTATTCTTTACAGGTCGTTGCTGTACAGTATTCTTCCGCAGTTCTCGCACTCGAGCACAGCGTCTCTCGAATTGAGTTTCTTCAGCATGACCATCGGAAGGGACATATTGCATCCGCTGCACTTCCCGCCGATGACCGGCACGACAGGCACCGTGTAATGCTGTCTCCCTTTCTTGTATTTTTTAAACAGCTCAGGATCGATTCCCTTCTCGATCTCCGCCAGCTCGGCATCGATCGCCTTGATGGCGTCCGCGCTGTCCGCCCTTTCCTTTTCGACCGTGAGACGGATCTGATCGAATTCCTTTTTCGCGTTCCTTGCGACCAGGTTCGTCTTCTGGTACTCGTCCTTGGTCTTTTCGACCTCGGCCTGGATGCGTTTTACTTCACGGACCACCTGCGCGATCTCCTTGGAAAGCTTCTCGATATCCTTGCGGAGTTCTGTCATTTCCTCTCCGGTGCTTTCCTCGTCGTTTTTGATCGTTTCCAGTTCGCCGGACTCCAGATCGATCCTGTCCTTGAGCTTCCCGATCAGTTCCTTATATTTCGCAAGCCTCGCGGACTTTTCCGCGATATCATCGCTGAGTTTCTGATTCGTGACCTGCTGATTCTTTAACTGCGTATAGAGACGGTTGTATTTCTGCCTTGCAGGCGTAGACCGGAGCGTCTGCTCCAAGTCCTGCTTTTTCTGTTCCGTCTGCTGATAGAGCAGCAATGTATCCAGTTTGCTCATGCCGTTCTCTCCCCTCATAGCTTGCCCTTTCGGCAACGCGCACAAAAAGGCTAAATTTTATTATACATCATCCCGGTACCCGTGTAAATCGATACCGTTTCCCTTTCCGATTTGTTTCCGGTCTCCGAAATCGGCGGATTCCAGCAGTTCCCGCTGCTCACGGAGCCTATTTTCTCCTCCGGATCCTGCCGCCTCCTCCAGGCGCCGGTCCAGGCGGGACATCAGGAACATCAGATATTCCCGGTACAGCGGATCCCGGTCCGCATAGGAACGGTAACCAATGGAAAACAATCCCTTTGGAAAACCGTCCGGCAGGATATCCGGCGTTCCGTCCTTTTTGACGGAAAACACCTGATAGTACCGTCCGCCTTCCTTTACGATACGGTCGGAGACCACCCTGTATCCGTTTGAAAACAGGTATTCCCGGAGTTCTTCCGTCCCGGACATCGGCTGAAGAACGGCGGTCCGCGCGCCGCCCAAAGGTTCCTCCGCTGAAGCCAGTATGTCCCGGATCAGCTCTCCGCCCATACCGCAGATCAGGAGAATATCCGGTTTCACGCTGCGCAGGGGCTCCAGTCCGTCCCCGCACAGGCACGTTATCCGCTCCGACAGTCCTTCCTGCTCCGCCAGTTGTTCCGCCTTCATCAGGGATGGGCGGCTGATATCCGTGGCGATGCCTTTTACGTCCGGATAGCGGTGCAGCAGCCAGCAGATCAGCCGGCCGTGATCGCTTCCGATATCCGCTATCAGAGACGGTACGGGGCCTTCCTCGATCAGCGAGGCGGCCATTCTCAGTCTGGGCTTCAGTTTCAGCGACATCATGTTAAACCGAAATCTTTTTCAAAGGTTCCGTACGGTCTATCGGTCCGCCGCCGAGGCAGACCTCGTCCTGATACAGAACGACCCACTGTCCGGGCGTCACAGCGCGCTCCGGCGCGGAGAAGACGACGTGAGCCCCTTCTCCCTCCATCCGCACCGTTACCGGTCTGTCCGGCTGACGGTAGCGGAACTTTGCTGTACACCGGAACGTCTCGGCAGGCGCGGCTCCGGAGATAAAACTCAGCTTGTCCGCATCCAGAGACAGCGAGAACAGCTCTTCGTGCTCCCCCTGCTGTACGATCAGAAGGTTGCGGGACAGATCCTTTCCTATCACGAAAAAGCTCTCGCCCGTTCCGTCCTGCTGACCTCCGATTCCCAATCCCCTGCGCTGGCCGAGCGTGTAATACATGAGGCCGTCATGACGGCCGATCACCTTTCCCTTTTCCGTTACGATATCTCCGGGCTGGGCGGGAAGGTACTGCATCAGGAACTTCTTGAAATTGCGTTCCCCGATGAAGCACACGCCGGTGCTGTCCTTTTTCTTTGCGTTGGAAAAGCCCTGTTCGAGTGCGATCCGCCTGACTTCCCCCTTCACGAGGTCTCCGATCGGGAATATCGCTTTTTCCAGCTGTTCTCCCGTCAGACCCGCAAGAAAGTAAGTCTGATCCTTCCCCGTATCCGCAGCGCGAAGAAGCTTCACGTCTCCTCCGGACTTGGAAAGCCTGGCGTAATGTCCGGTCGCAAGCGCGTTCGCCCCGGTCTTGATCGCAAAATCCAGAAACGCCCGGAACTTGATTTCACAGTTGCAGAGCACGTCCGGATTCGGAGTGCGTCCCCGCCGGTATTCCTCCAGAAAGTAGGAGAAAACACGGTCGCGGTACTCCTGCGCGAAATTCACCGAATAATATGGTATCCCCATTGCGTCCGAAACACTCCGGACATCGGCAAAATCCTCAGCTGCCGTACACGCGCCGCTCTCGTCTTCCTCTTCCCAGTTTTTCATGAACACGCCCACAATGTCATACCCCTGCTGTTTCAGCAGATAGGCAGCCACTGTGCTGTCCACGCCGCCGGACATACCGACAACGATCCGGCCATCCCCGAACATCCTTCAGATCTCCTCTACCGAAAGCACGTCGTATCCGGCGTCTTCCACCGCTTTTTTCAGCGTTTCCGCCGTTCCTTCAAACACCGCTTCCGCTTTTCCGATCTCAACGTTCAGCTCTTCCGCACCCGCGGCAGCAAGCGCGTCGTTCACGCGCTGCACGCAGCGTTTACAGCCCATACCGTCAATTTTCAAAAGGTAATGCATGTTTCAGTTTCCTCTCCTAATATAATCCGCCTCAAGAAGGCACTGTTTCAAAGATGTATACCGTCTGGTCGACCGGTTGTTCTGTACCATCTGGCGGATGGTTTCCGCCCTTCCTATGCACCAGACCTGCTTTTTCGCCCTTGTGACCGCCGTATATAAAAGGTTGCGCGTCAGAAGAAGCGGCGTCCCCCCGCACAGCGGAAGAATCACGTTATTAAACTCGCTTCCCTGGCTTTTATGGATGGAGATGCAGTACGCAAGATCCAGCGAATCCGCCATGTCGTAATCATATTCAGCCACTCTGCCGTCGTCGAAAAGCACTGTGATCCGCCTTGCATTCGACTCCACCGCGTGGATCGTGCCGAGATCCCCGTTGAACGCGCCCGTCCCTTCCGTCATGCGTCCGTCCGGCTCCTGTCTCGTCCAGGGAACTTTATAGTCATTCTTCATCTGCATGACCTTATCGCCTTCCCGGAACACAGTCTCGCCGAACACCTGCTCCCGTTTGCCGATGGACTTCGGATTGAGCGCATCCTGAAGCACTTTGTTCATGTTCCGGACGCCGAGCGTTCCCTTCTTCATGGGAACGAGCACCTGAAGTTCAAGAAGGGATGCGGTATCGTCAAGGTCCTTCCTTGCGCGGCTGCACATGGAAACGACCCTTTCTAGAACCGTATCGGGCGATTCCACGGGTTCGAACCTGAAATCCGATTCGGGATGATCCAGAAAAGGCATCTCCCCCCGGTTGATCCGGTAAGCGTTTGTTATGATATAGCTCTCCTGTTTCTGCCGGAATATCTCCGTCAGCCGGACCGTACGGACCGTCCCGCTGTCGATCACATTCCGCAGAACGTCTCCGCAGCCTACAGGCGGAAGCTGATCCGCGTCGCCGACAAGCAGCATCCTGGTGCCCGGCGCGGTCGCTTTCAGCAGCGCGTGCATCAAGGGCACGTCCACCATGGACACCTCGTCCACGATGATCATATCCGTCAAGATCGGATTCTCCTCGTTTCTGGAGAACCCCTCGCCGGGAATATACTCGAGAAGCCTGTGGATCGTTTTCGCTTCAAATCCGGTCGCCTCGGACATGCGTTTCGCCGCTCTTCCCGTCGGGGCGCAGAGAACGAAATCCATCTGCATCTCATAAAGCGCCGCCGTTATGCAACGGATAATGGTCGTTTTTCCGGTGCCGGGACCTCCGGTTATGATCAGCAGTCCTTCTTCCATCGCGGCCTGCACCGCTTCCTTCTGCTGCGGAGCGAGTTCAAACGGCATCCTCGCCTGTTCCGCCGCCATCTCAAGGAACGGATTGTGGACCGGTTTTTCCATAAGATCGGAAAGCCGCTCCGCAATACCTGTTTCCGCGCGGAAGAGCCAGGGCAGAAAGACCGTTTCAGCGTCTTCCACCTGACAGGAAACCAGCTCTCCCCTCGAGATCATGGAATCCAGCGCATCGGAAACCGGCACTTCATCCACACCGAGCATCGACTGCGCCGTCTCAAGAAGGATATCGCGCGGAAGGCAGGTGTGTCCGTATTCGTTCCGTGCCTCGTTCAGCGCGTAGTAGATTCCCGCGCAGATCCGCGCTCTGGAATCCGCGGAAAAGCCGGGGACGTTCTGGGCGATCCGGTCCGCCGTGACAAACCCGATCCCGTCCACATCCTCGATCATCTGGTACGGATTCTCTTCGACTTTCGCCAGGCACAGACTGCCGTAGATGCGGTACAGTTTCAGCGCCTGTCCGATGGTCACGCCGAACGGTTCCAGCGCCAGCAGGATCTGGCGGAGCTCACGGTTCTCGCGGTAGGACGGAAGGATCATTCCAAG
>JAEEGL015787104.1_pt1 | contig 10122 bp, 7 predicted proteins | sample 9134231 | NCBI WGS metagenome assembly JAEEGL01 (sample SAMN16246548, study PRJNA631951) | gut metagenome | biome: gut microbiome; feature: rumen; material: fiber-attached | host: Bos | place: Iran: Karaj | collected 2018-10
CTCAGGGCACCGCTTACCGCAGCCACGCCGCGAGCTCCCTCACATGCGAGAGTCCCACGAGCTCGATCTTTGCCTTGCCCTGCTTCTTTAAGAAATCCGCCGTGCTCTTCGGCAGCAGCACCCGCTCAAATCCCAGCTTCTCGGCCTCCGCGACCCGCTGCTCCGCCATCGGCACGGCCCGGATCTCTCCGGTCAGGCCGACCTCGCCGAACGCGATGCAGTGCTCGTCGACCGCCTTGTTGGAATAGCTCGAGAGGATCGCCAGCACGATCGCGAGGTCCATCGCGGGCTCGCTGATCCTCATGCCGCCGGCCACATTCACGTACGCGTCGTACGTGTTGAGCGGCAGGCCGAGGCGCTTCTCCAGCACCGCCATCAGGAGATTCACGCGGTTATAGTCCGTGCCCGCCGCGGTCCGCCGCGGCATATTGAAGCTTGTCTGGCAGATCAGGGCCTGCACCTCCACGAGGATCGGCCGGGTGCCCTCCATCGAGCAGGCCACCACCGACCCGGACTCGCCCTCCGGCTTGCCCTGCAGCATATACTCCGAGGGATTCAGAATCTCCACGAGCCCCTCGCTTCGCATCTCGAAGACACCGATCTCGTTCGTCGATCCGAAACGGTTCTTCACGCCGCGCAGGATCCGGTAAGCCGCCTGGTTCTCGCCCTCGAAGTAGAGCACCGTATCCACCATATGCTCGAGCATCCGCGGCCCCGCCACGGTCCCTTCCTTGGTCACATGGCCCACGATGAAGATCGAGATGTTCCGGCTCTTGCCCTCCTGCAGCAGCACCGCGGTGCACTCCCGCACCTGGCTGACACTGCCCGGCGCACTCGCGACCTCATCCTTGTACATCGTCTGGATCGAGTCGATGATCACATACTCCGGCTGCTCGCGCTCCATCGCGCCGACGACCAGGTCCAGGTTCGTCTCCGAGAGCAGCAGGAGATCGTCCGCAAATGTTCCGAGGCTCCCCGCGAGGCGGTCTGCCCGCATCCGGATCTGCCGCAGCGACTCCTCGCCGGACACATAGAGAATCTTGTGTCCCTGGGAGGCCAGCCGCCCGCACATCTGCAGGAGCAGCGTCGACTTGCCGATCCCCGGGTCGCCGCCCACGAGGATGAGCGAGCCGCGCACGATCCCGCCGCCGAGCACACGGTCCAGCTCGCCGATGCCGGTGAGCGTCCGGTCCTCTTCCTCGCGGGAGATCTCCGAGAGCTTCTCCGGCTTCGCGGCGCCCGCCAGGACGCTCTTCGCCCCGCCGGAGCCCCTGCCCTTCCCGCTCGCAGCGGAAGGCGCCTCCACCAGCGTGCCCCAGCTCCTGCAGCCGGGGCACTGGCCCATCCATTTGGCAGATTCATATCCGCATTCCTTGCAGAAAAATGTAATCTTATCCTTAGCCAACTTTATATCTCCTATGTTCTACAGATGTAGTTAATTATCCTTCTCCTTCGCGGCAAAGCAGATCTTTCCCTGCCGGAATCCCACATTCACCGTGTCCCCGGCCTTCGCGCCTCCCGCCAGGATCGTCTCTGCGAGCGCGTCCTCGATCTCCGTCTGGATCGCCCGCCGGAGCGGTCTCGCGCCGTACGTCACGTCATAATTCTTCTCGGTCAGGTGATCCACTACCGCCGGCGAAACCTTGAGCGTGATGCCCATCTGCTCCTTCAGGCGCTTCTGCGTCTGCGAGAGCAGCAGCCGCACGATCTGTCGGATCTCCTCCTTGCTCAGCGTGTGGAAGACCAGGATCTCATCGATACGGTTCAAAAACTCCGGCCGGAAGATCCTCTTCACCTCATCCATGACCTGGGTCTTCATCCGCTCGTAGGAGGCCTTCTCGTCCGTCCCCGCGCCGAATCCCAGCGTCTTCGGAGCCACGATCCGCTGCGCGCCCGCATTGCTCGTCATGATGATGACCGTGTTCTTGAAGCTCACCTTGCGCCCCTGCGCGTCGGTGATGTGGCCGTCGTCCAGCACCTGCAGCAGGATGTTGAACACGTCCGGATGCGCCTTCTCGATCTCGTCGAAGAGCACCACCGAGTACGGGTGGCTTCGCACCTTCTCACTGATCTGGCCGCCCTCCTCGAACCCGACATAGCCCGGAGGCGAGCCGATCAGCTTCGAGACGCTGTGCTTCTCCATATACTCCGACATATCCACGCGGATCATCGCGTTCTCATCCCCGAACATCGCCTCGGCAAGCGCCTTCGACAGCTCGGTCTTGCCCACGCCCGTAGGACCCAGGAAGAGGAACGAGCCGATCGGGCGGTTCGGATCCTTCAGGCCCACACGGCTGCGCCGGATCGCCTTCGAGACCGCGCTCACGGCCTCCTCCTGGCCGATCACCCGCTGATGCAGGGTCTTCTCCAGGTTCTTCAGCCGCCGGCTCTCCGTCTCCTTCAGGCGCGCGGCCGGCACGCCGGTCCACTGAGAGACCACCTGCGCGATCTCATCCTCGTCGACCACCCTCGCGTCACTCCGGGACGCTTCGGCCTTCGCCCGCGCCTTCGCCATCTTCACCCGGATCTTCTCCTGCAGCGGGCGGATCTGCGCGGCCTCCTCATACTTTCCTTCCCGGATCAGGCGCTCCTTCTGCGCGGCAAGCTCCGCGAGCTTCGCCTCCTCTTCGGCAGTATCCCGCGTCGGCTGATACATCCGCAGCCGCACCCGCGAGCCCGCCTCATCCATCAGGTCGATAGATTTGTCCGGCTGGAACCGGTCATTGATATAACGCCCGGAGAGCTTCACGGCAGCCTCCAGGGCCTCCTCCGTGTAAGTCACCCCGTGATGCGCCTCGTAGCGGCTCTGGAGGCCCTTCAGGATCTGCAGAGTCTCCTCCTCCTTCGGCTCCTCCACCGGCACCGGCTGGAAACGTCTCTCGAGCGCCGCATCCTTCTCAAAATGCTTCCGGTACTCTTCTCTCGTCGTCGCGCCGATCACCTGGATCTCCCCGCGCGCCAGCGAAGGCTTCAGGATATTCGAGGCATCCAGCGCGCCCTCCGCGCCGCCGGCCCCGATGATCGTATGAATCTCATCGATGAAGAGAAGGATATTGCCCGCGTCGGCCACCTCCTCGATCATCTTCTTAATTCTCTCCTCGAACTCGCCCCGGTACTTCGAGCCGGCCACCATCGCCGACAGGTCCAGGCTCACCACCCGCAGGTCCTTCATCGGCTCCGGCACATTGCCCAGCGCGATCCGCTGAGCGAGCGCCTCCACGATGGCCGTCTTGCCGACGCCGGGCTCTCCCAGCAGGCAGGGGTTGTTCTTCGTGCGCCGGCTCAGGATCTGGATCAGCCGCGCAAGCTCCGTCTCGCGCCCGATCACCGGATCCAGCCGCTCTTCCCTCGCGTACTCCGTGAGATCCCGGCTGTACGCGTCAAGCGTGGGCGTCAGCGACTGCGGCCCCTTCTGCATCTGGGCAAGCTCCGCCTTCGCGTCCGCGGGACTCACCCCCAGAGCCGTGAGTGTCTCCAGAAATACCTTCTGCAGGTTCACATTCATCGTGTTGAGCAGACGCACCGCGATGCACTCCGGCTCCCGGATCAGGCCCAGCAGCAGATGCTCCGTCCCGATCTTGTCATGCCCCCTTGCGGCAGCCTCCTGCTCCGCCGAGCGCAGCACGCCCAGCGCCCGGGGCGTCAGCTCCTCCTTCACCCCGCTCTCCGCCACCGTGCCCGGCGCGATCAGCGTGCGCACGAGCTCCATGACACGCCTCTCCTCGACGCCGCAGGTCTTCAGGATCCCCGCAGACGCCCCTCTGGTATGAATCAGCCCGATCAGCAGATGCTCCGTCCCCACGTAGCTGTGATGCAGATTCTCCGCCACAAGCCTCGCGTCCCGGAGCACCTCCGCCGCACTGTCCGTATATCTCTTCTCCATACTCTCACTCCTCGGTCCCGTAATACCGGTAGATCTCATCCACCATCTGCAGCGCTTCCTCCCGGGTGATTCCCCGGCAGATCCCCTTTGCGACCACGACCTTCATCTCCTCCAGCATCTCCATCGTCGCGCGCATCTTATCCGGCGAGACCGAGACCACAGCCCCCCTGCGCCGGTCCAGCTTCAGATAGCCCTCCTGGCGCAGAAGCGCATAGGACTTATTCACCGTGTGCATATTGATGCCGAGCGTCTCCGCCAGGTCCCGGACAGAAGGCAGACTCTCCCCGTCACGGATCTCCGACGTCGCGATCCCGACGATGATCTGGTTGCGAAGCTGCATATAGATAGCCTCGTCGCTGTTAAAATCAATCTTCAATAGCATGTCACATCACCTCTTGAAAATGCTATATTTGTTCTATCAGAAGTGTAACAATAACAGAGGCAAATGTCAAGCAACCCGGAGTGGAATCCCCTTCCGCGGGACATTTAAAAAGGGCCCGCCGTCAGGCAGGCCCTTCGCTATCGCAATGGTTCATTATTCAGCTTCAATCAGTCCGTACGTTCCGTCGTTTCTCTTGTAGACGACGCTGATGCCCTCGCTCTCCGCATCCTGGAAGAGGAAGAAATTATGTCCCAGAAGCTCCATCTGCAGGCAGGCCTCCTCGGGATCCATCGGCTTCACCGCGAATCTCTTCACTCTCGTGATCTTGATATCCTCGGATACCTCCGGCTCCGCGTCCAGGAATGCCTCGTTGAATGCGTCCTTCGCCCCCTTCTTCTTCGAAAGCATCCGGGTCTTATATTTCCTGAGCTGCCGCTCGATGATCTCCTCTACTGCGTCGATGCTGGCATACATATCTCCGGTCGTCTGCTCCGCCCGGATGAGCTGCCCTTTCGTCGGGATCGTTACCTCAACTCTCTTGGAGTCCTTCACGGTGCTCAAGGTGACCTGCGCCTCCACATCATCCGCGAAATACTTGTCCAGCTTATCCAGCTTCTTCATCACCTGGTTGCTGAGACGCTCGTGAACTTCCATGTTCTTGCCGACAATCGTGTACTTCATTGTTCGATCCTCCTTTCAAGGATACAGAGGTTCTTCCATGGATCCTCTGCGATTGTCTATATTATATCACATTTTGCGAAATAAACAAGGCTGACACTGCCATTTGCCCTGTTAATTTTCTGTTAACCCTTGCGTAATCTGCTTTTGTTTGAATTTTTTAGTTATTGTTTGTAAATTAGGATATATTTTGCCGAATTTTCTTTTTTACCTTTTCTTTACAGTCTCTTGATAAAACAGTCAAATCCGCGAATGTGGATAACTTTTGCCGAAACCGAAAAACAGGTACTACATCTGTGGAATCACCCTGATTTTTGTGGATAATGTGGATAAAACTGTGCATAACAAGTAAATTCAATGTTTTTCGGGCCTGTTTTTGTGGACAAAATTGCTGTCTCATTTCAGGTCTCAATTTTCTCACCGAGAATTCAAAAACACGCATTTGTCCAAAAAAGGCCTTCTGAAAATGTCAAGAGTTTTCTCAAAAAAGGAAATTAAACAATTATTCACCAAATTATCAGATTATTCAGCGAATTGAAGCCGCCGCAGAAAAACTGCCGTGCCGGAGAAGCGTCCCCCCATCCGGCTGCCGGGCCGCGGATCCCGCGCATGACAAAGGACCCGGTGAGCTGCCTCACCGGGTCCTGTCAGATTCGATTACAACTATATGGTTAGTGAATTACGCGGCGTGCGCAATACGGTGTCCTGTAATTCATGTTGGAGATGATGATTCCTACGGAAGGCTGGCTTGCATGTACAACCTGGCCGCCGCCGATGTAGATCGTGACGTGGTTGACTCTGCCGTTCTTCGCATAGAGGATCAGATCGCCGGGCTGCAGGTTGTTCAGGCTCACGGAAGTTCCGGCGAACTGCTGGTCATAGGAACTTCTCGGAAGGGAGATACCGAAGTGCTCCATAACCTTCATCGTGAATCCGGAGCAGTCACAGCCGTTGGTCAGGCTCGTTCCGCCGTAGACGTAAGGATTGCCGACGAACTGCTTCGCGTAAGCGACGACCTTGGCTCCGGTGGAAGCATCGTAGCTGCCGCCGTCACCGCCCTCATCGGACTTCTTCTCTTCCTCTTTCTTCTTGCTGCTGGAATCGTCCTTCTTCTTGCTGGAGTCATCCTTCTTCTTGCTGGAGTCGTCCTTCTTCTTGCTGCTGGTGTCCTCTTTCTTCTTGCTGGAGTCGGACTTCTTCTTCGCAGCCTCTGCCTCGGCTTTCTTCTTCGCTTCTTCCTCGGCTTTCTTCTTCGCCGCAGCTTCGGCTTCAGCCTTTCTTCTGGCCTCTTCCTCCGCCTTTCTGCGCTCCTCGGCTTCCTTCTCCTTGCGGATCTTCTCCTGCTCTTCCTCGATCGTGATACCCTTCTCGAAGATCACGTCGATGTCGACGAACTGCTTGTATACCCAGCCCTTGGTGGAGTCATCCACACGGATCTTGACCCACTCTTCAGACTCAGAGATCACTTCATACCTCTCATCCGTGGAAACCACGGCAAGCACAGCCGCCTCGGTGCTCTTGTCATCACGGACACGCAGGCCGTCAGCCGTAACCTTCGCGATGGTCTCGCCGTAATCCGAAGCAACCGCCTCGGCGTCAGCGCCGATCGCAAGGAACTCGGACTTGATGTAGCCCTGGCAGTGACCGGACTCGATCAGTACCCACTCGCCCTCGGTGCCGCAGATCGTAGCCGCCGCGCCGTTGTAGAGCTTGCCGACCACCTCGGAATCCGTGTTGGGCTCCTGGCGGATATTCACATAATTCGGGGCGATGGAGATGCCCAGGTTCGTATACTTGGAAGGCTCCTTCACCTCTGCGGTCGCAACCGCGGCATCGGTCTCCTCCGCCGTCTCTGCTGCGCTCGTCTGAATCTCCTGGGACTCAGCTGCGGCAACAGTCGCAGACTCCGCTGTCTGGATCACAGGCTGGCTCTCCTCCGCAGCCGGGGCTGCAGTCTCGGTCTCCGCGGAAGCTGCCTCCGCGCTCTTCTCGGTCTCACCCGCAATTCCGGCCGATGCCACCAGCATCGAAGCCGCAATCGTCGCCGGCTCTTCCTTCTCGGCCTCCGCCGCCTGTGCGGTCTCGGTTGCCGGAGCGCTCGTCTCCTCGTAAGCTTCAACTTCATCTAAGGAAAGTCCTGCAACATGCTTCTCGGCGACGGTCGTCGCTTCCGCGGTCTTCTCCTCGGTGACGATGCCCATGTCCGCCAGGACATTGGTGTCATCCGCACCGGACTTCTCCGCGTACGCTTCGAGCGCAACCGACATGCCGGCCAGGCTGCTCTCTCCCAGATAGGACAGAGAGGTCGATCCGGCGGACGGTGCAAGCATCGATCCGGCCATCACGCCTACCAGCGCTGCCATCAGTACCTTTCCCATGAATTTCTTATGTAAATGCATAAAGTCGCATCCTTTCTCTCGTCTGAATCATTCGCATCTGTTACGAATTATTACAAATTTGTTACAAGATCTGCGGTCATTATAACGCTTACGAGAGGGCTTGTCAACCGTTTCGGGCAAATTTGTGCGAAAAGAAAAAGCTCGATTTTTGGCGTAAAATCAAGCTTTTTCGACATGTTCACAAACATTTTACAATTTGTTAATGATTGATTGCGCCCGAAACAGACGCCGGAAGTTCTGTCACAACTTCCGCAACATTTACGTTAATAATTCGGCAAAGGCCTGGGGATCAGGCCTTCCACAGCCCGTGCAGGTTGCAGTACGCATAGACCTCGACGACCTCGTCGCCGTCCACCAGCGCGAACCGGACCTTCGGCTCCTGGCCGGGCTTGAGCTCCTTTCTCTGGGCCCCTTCCTTCGTCTGCAGCGCGACCCACTCGATGTAATGCGCGTCCAGCATCGGATGAGCCACGTCGCCGACACATACGGTAACCACATTGCCTTCTACCTTATATACAGGCACATGCTTCTCCGTCGCCGCGTCCGTCGTATTCGCAACCATCTCCACCATCGGCTCACCGCAGCACTTGGTCGGGCACTTGCTGTTCTTCACCATACCGACGATCTTGCCGCATCCTTCACACTTGTAAAACTTCATCTCTGTATCCTCCTGTATCTCTTCGTTATTATATCCTGCCGGGCATCCTCTCTCGGTCAGCCGGCAAATGGCTCAAATACCGGGTCTGCCTCTTCGGTCTCAAGGCACACCGCAAAATCCGCGCGCCCCGTCAGGTCCTCCGGGAAGAAGACCCGCACGCGGCTGTCTCCCTCGGTGGTGGCCGTGCAGGACACCTCAAGTTCCCTGCCGTCCTCCACCAGCGTGGCCCGCGTCACGCGGTTGGCGACACCCAGAAGCGTCGCGTGCCTGCGCGGACGAAGCACATGAATATAGATCCTGTGCGGGCGCCTGGTCAGGAGCGCCCAGTCAAGCTCATACGGATAGATCGGATCCACCGGCTGCGTCCCGAAGATCGCCTCCCGGTTCGCGGTCACATACCGGCCCACCGCGTCGAGCACCGCCACGCTCTCCTCCGGCACCGAACCGTCGCCGCGCGGTCCGATATTCAGCAGATAATTGCCTCCCCGGGCCGTGATGCGAAGCAGCAGGCGAAGCACGTCCTCCGGGCTCTTCCAGTTGTGGTCGTGCTTCGAATAGCCCCAGGTGTCATTGAGCGTCGCGGGCGCCTCCCAGAGCTCCCCGCAGGGCAGCGCCGGCAGGAAATTATCCCCGGACGTCCGGTAATCGCCCAGGCCGTGCCCCGTGCGCCCCGAAAGCAGGCACTCCGGCTGCAGCCCGTGCACCAGATCCGCCAGCTCCTTCGTCTCCTCGTACGTCATCTCCATCGGCGTATCGAACCAAACCAGACAGATCTCCCCGTAATTCGTGAGAAGCTCCGCGACCTGCGGCTTCACCTTCTCATCAAAATACCTGCGGAAATTCTTCTTCGAATTATCCGCGTGATTGCGGTAACCGTCCGGGTCGTCCCAGTCCTGCGCCTGCGAGTAATAAAGCCCCAGCTTCATCCCGTACTTATCGCAGGCCTCGCGGATCTCACGCAGCACGTCCTTCCCGTAAGGCGTCGCCTTCACCACATTATAATCCGAAACCTTCGAATCATACATGGCAAATCCTTCGTGGTGCTTCGTCGTGAAGACCAGGTACTGCATGCCCCAGTCTTCCTTCGCCTTGCGCACGATCTCATCCGCATTAAAATGATCCGGCGCGAACTGATGCACCAGCTCCCGGTACTCCTCGACCGGAATATCCATGTAGTTCAGGATCCACTCCGCGACCTTGTCGGTCTTCACCCCGCGGTACTCCCCCGCAAGGATCGAATACAGCCCCCAGTGAATGAAGAGTCCGTACTTCGCGTCGCGAAACCACTGCCTGGTCTCTTCCCTCATAGCGCTGCCCTCCTCTTCACTCCGAGTGCGATCGACAGCGACGGATCATAATAAGGAATGATCATCGCCTGCAGCGCGTGATAGAGGTCCATCTTCCCGGACCACACACCGTCGACCGGACGGTTGTCCCGATCCAGCTGGTGGAACCAGGAGCCGCGCTCATGATCGATCATATATTTGTCCAGATACTCCAGATATTCCGCGTAATCCTCCGCGTAGCGCGGATCCATAGTCACCCGGTATAAGACCGCCGACGTGTTGATCGCCTCCGCGAGCACCCAGTGGAAACGGTCATGCACCACAGGCTTCCCGTCCCAGCCGCAGGTGTAGACGAAGCCCGGCTTCCCGTCCGCGAACCAGCCTTCCCTGGCACGCCCGTAGAGCGCCTGCGCGGCCTCGATATAAGGGTCCGCTGCCCCCGGATCCGCCAGGAACATCGAGAGCGCCCACTGGACGATCAGCCGCGCCCATTCCATCCCGTGGCCCGGCGTCGACCCGTAAGGCCGGAATCCGTCCGCCGGACGGTCCCGGTTGCACTCCGGATCCGGCACCCAGTCCTCGGAATAATGCTCCGGGATCCGCCAGTCATTGGCCTCCGCCCAGCCGATCACCCGGTCGATGATCCGCCCGGCGCGCACCCGGTACTCCTCCTCGCCGCAGACGTCCGCCGCCGCGAGAAATGCCTCGGTGGAATGCATGTTCGCGTTCAGCCCCCGGTACGGGTCGCACACCGTGAAGTCCCGGTTCCAGGAATCGCGGGCCATGCCCTCCTTCTCATCCCAGAAATGCGCGTCGTACTCAGCCTTCGCCTTCGC
>JAEEGL017291704.1_pt1 | contig 10122 bp, 9 predicted proteins | sample 9134231 | NCBI WGS metagenome assembly JAEEGL01 (sample SAMN16246548, study PRJNA631951) | gut metagenome | biome: gut microbiome; feature: rumen; material: fiber-attached | host: Bos | place: Iran: Karaj | collected 2018-10
CCTTCTCATCCAGCAGGTCGCTCACTCTGCGGCTGACGGTCTCACAGTCATCGATGGTGATACCGCCCTCTTTGTCGATGTAATAGCGCAGATACCAGGTACCTGCCTCCTTCACATATTCCGTGTCCCAGAGCTCAAACCGATGCTCCTTAAGCACTGGCAGGATCAGTTCCTCTGCCTGCCGTTCGATCTCTTCGCGCTTTGCCAAGCCCTTCACTCCTTCTTCATTCAGAATCAGGCGCCCCGGCGGATGTCCGCGCGGGCTGCCTGCCGTATGGCAAAAGGAAAGAGCGGATTCGCTCCGCTCTTGACCAGTTACCTTATAACAATGCTACTTTAGCACAATGCTCCTTTCTTTGCAAGAGAATTTCCTAAAAAATCAAGCTTTTTCGGGAATGATTTGCACTTTTTGACATCTATTGTTATACTACGAAACATCAGCAGTAAAAGGGGGAACATGATATGGCTTTAATTCTGCCCGAAGGATATGATCCGGTCTTAAGCGTGCGTGAGACGCAGGCGGCCATCAAGTACATCCGTGACACATTTCAGAGAGAATTCGGCAAGGAGATGAATCTGGAGAGAATCTCCGCTCCGCTCTTCGTCTCGAAGGACAGCGGCCTGAATGATAACTTAAACGGTGTCGAGCGGCCGGTCTCTTTCGATATCGCGGATATTGAGGGCAAGACCTACGAGGTGGTGCACTCTCTGGCGAAATGGAAACGTCTGGCGCTGGGGCGCTACGGCTTCGGTCCCGGCGAGGGCCTGTATACGAACATGAACGCGATCCGGCGCGACGAGGAGCTGGACAATCTCCACTCCTGCTACGTGGACCAGTGGGACTGGGAGAAGGTCATCCGCAAGGAAGAGCGCAACGAGCAGACGCTGCGCGAGACGGTGGAGACGATCTTCCATGTCATCAAGCATATGCAGCATGAGGTCTGGTACAAATACCCGGACGCCGCGGCGAAGCTGCCGTCGAAGATTCATTTCCTGACGACGCAGGAGCTGCTGGACCGTTATCCGGACAAGACCCCGAAGGAGCGCGAGAACCTGATCACGAAGGAGCTCGGCTGCGTCTTCCTCATGAAGATCGGCGGCCCGTTAAGCAACGGGGAGCGTCATGACGGGCGTGCGCCGGACTACGACGACTGGAACTTAAACGGTGATATCCTCTTCTGGTTCCCTCCTCTGCAGTGCGCCCTGGAGATCTCCAGCATGGGCATCCGCGTCGATGAGAAGGTGCTCGAGGAGCAGCTTGCGGCCGCCGGCTGCGAGGATCGCAAGGAGCTTCCTTTCCACCGCATGCTCTTAAACGGAGAACTGCCTTACACCATGGGCGGCGGCATCGGCCAGTCCAGACTGTGCATGCTTCTCTTAAACCGTGCGCACATCGGTGAAGTCCAGGCCGGTATCTGGCCCGAGGAGATGCGCGAGGCCTGCGAGGCCAATCACATGATTCTTCTGTAATTGATTCACGTAAATAAGCTCCGGCACTGTCATAAGCAATGCCGGAGCTTTTCTGTTATGAATCCAATGTAAATTCTTTCAGATCATCGAGCCGGAGCAGAACCGGCTCCTCTCCCCAGCCGACACCGACGTCGATGTCGATCCAGGTGTCCGTATAGAGAATCTTGCCCTGGTACTCCTCTCCGTACTTCGCGGTCGGCGTATGCCCGAACACCGTCACGGTCTCATCAAAGAAGCGCTCGTCAATCGCCGGCCTTGCCCACAGAAGCTCCTCTGCCAAATAAGAAGTCAGAGGCCGGTCCTTCCGGAAATTCGCGAAGCCGGAATGAACCAGAAGATATTTGCGGGACCCGGCCTGCACGGTCAGATACAGCGGTGCCTCTCTCAGATAATCGAAGATCTCCTCACGGTCCTCCTTCGGAAGAAGCTTCAGGTGATCGAGCGTCACACCGCCCCCGTTGGAATAATACAGGAGCAGATGTTCTAACTTCTCTTCGGTAAAGACACCGAGGCTCTCGTCCGTGATCTCATCAAAGGCAAATTCACATGCGAGAAGCATCGCCTCGTGATTGCCGAGCAGGAGCCACACATTCGGCTGCATCAGCAGCCAGGAGAGCATCGCCGCGCCACCGTCGCCATTGCGGTCCACCACGTCCCCGAGAATATACAGTTCATCATTCAGGCCGAACCCTGCCCTGTCGAGAAGCCTCTCAAGCTTCTCCGGCACCGTGCCGTGCAGATCGGATATGACATAAATCATAGACTGCCTTCTCCTCTACCTGTCGTTTCGAAAATCATTTGCGGATAATGTTCCCGCCGGTATCAAAGCTTAAGAAAACATCCCCTGCATAGGTCAGGAACCCGTTCTCCCCTTCCGGAAGCTCGCGAAAGACCCTCGGCCGCACCGAGAGACGGAGGATCTCCTTCTCCGGATAGGTCTCAAATACCGCCCAGAGAAGATCCTGCCCGGAAGGGTCCTTCCCGGGACCGCGCTCCTTGCGCAGCATCTTCGCGCTGAGCGTCTTCGTCTTGCCCTTCGGGGCAGCAACCCAGCGGGTAATCAGCTTGGCGATCAGCAGGAAAGCCACCAGGATTCCCGCGTAGATCAGCATGGTTTTATAATCCATAATCCATCCTCTCTTATTCTGCGGCCTTCCGGTAAGGAATGTCCAGAAGGTTTGATTTCATTTCCACGATGAATACAACAATCACCTCTACAAGCACAACCACATAGATGTAGCGGCTGCCCCAGGCCTCGTAGATCTGCCCGCCCAGGAAGCCGTAGAACGCTCTCGCAAATGTGTTGGCGGAATACAGAAGCGTTGCCGCGGTGCCGAAGCTCTCCGGCGGCACGATCTGGCGGACAAAGGACATATTGCCAGCCGTCGTGCAGGTGATCGTGAAGAAATGCAGCAGCGTCCCGGCCATGAAGACCGCAGGCGTGGGAGCCAGCGAATAGATCGCAAATCTTATAATCAGAGCGCCCACCGACATCAGATAAGCCTTCTTATATCCGAACTTCGGCAGGATAACACTCGTGAAGATCATCATATAGAGGAACTCCGGCAGCGTCTGGCAGAGGCTGTTGATGCTGACCATCAGTTCATTGCCGCCGAGGGTAAAGATCAGGTGGTTGCCGTTATAGGCTCCGATCCCGTCCGCTACGATTCCGGTTGTCAGGGTGATAAAGAGCAGGAACAGGTAACGCTTATTCTTGAGGAGGCTTATGATATCGCCCTTCTTCTCATCTCCCGCACCTGCCTTGGGAGCAGAAAGCTTCGGGAGCAGGAACACCAGAAACAGCGCAATGGTCAGCAGAAGCATATAGCCCTTGAAGATCACATGATCCAGCCCGAATCTCGTGGCCAGAAGCCCGACCACCAGGGCCGAGATCATCCAGCCGATGGATCCGCCGGAGCGGTACAGCCCGAAATTGCCGTTGTGATGCGCGGAATAGTCCATCGCGAGCGTGTCCTCGAACGGGTTGCAGGCACACCGTGAGACCTCAATGAGGATGCCGAAGACCAGCGCGCCGAGAAAAGCGGTCTGAATCGAGAGCATATAGGTGAAGGAGATCACCGCGATCAGAAAACCGATCAGCAAGGCCTTATACTTCCTCGTCCGGTCACCGACCATACCCCAGATCGGGATCAGGATGACGCTGCAGAAGATGGAAATACCGGAAAAAAGCCCGAGCTGCGAACCTGTGAAATGAAGATATTTCTCCAGATAGACATTCAGATACGTGAGCGGAATCGAATGCCCCGCGAAATAAAAGAAATATAAGCAGAAATACAAGTAACCCTTATTCTTTTTCATATACCCATTCCCCCTGAACAGCCCGGATACAAAGACAGACCCGGTAGAACCGAGTCTGTATGTATCGAAGCGCGAGACGGGATTCGAACCCGCGACCCTCGCCTTGGCAAGGCGATACTCCACCACTGAGCCACTCGCGCATAGCGCTGTAATCACAGCGCTTAATTATCATAATGCAACCGCCTGCGTTTGTCAAGCGAGGATTTCTCAAATCCCCTCTTCTGTCGAAACGGTTTCTGCATCCGCCTCCGGGAGATCATCCTCCGGTTCTGTAACGTCAGCTTCCGAAGCGTCCTCCGGGAAGGAGGCCTCCTCTTCTGCTTCGTCCGCCGCCTGCCTCTCGGCTTCCCTGGCAGCTTCCCTCGCCGCGCGCTTTTCCGCCGCAACGTCACGCCAATTCCGGTCCGCAGGATGAAGCTTCTCGTCGATGAACAGGCAGATTACAAGCAGCAGGCTTAAGAAACTGATCACCAGGCCTTCCTTCAGGCCGGGCGCTTCAAAACGGAACACGATCTGATGTGATCCGGCAGCCACCCGGATGCCGAGGAAACCGTTGCCGATGGGAATGATCTCGGTCTCTTCTCCGTCCACGCTTGCGGACCAGCCCTGGCAGTAAGGGATGGAGGTCATCAGGATACCTCCTTCCTCCGCGTTCACTTCGCCGGCGATCCTCGTGTCCTCGAAGGATGTAATCATCAGCGGAGATTCCATCAGCTTCTCGTAACAGGCCGTGAAATTCTCGTCGCGGTAGCCGGCCGCGTACACAGTAACGGAACCGGTCGCGCGGTACTGCAGCTCGAATTCACCCTTATCCGTCAGCTCGAAGGTCAGAGTGATCGGATCGCCCTGGCTGACCGGTCCGATATCCAGGATACTGTTGCCGGTCGTGATGGAGCGCGAAGACTCCTCTCCGTTGCAGTCGATCAGAACCTTGTTGGCATTGCCTGCCTTCACATACAGATACAGATACTGATCCGCGGAAGATTCCAGATGAACCTTGAGTGTCGGAATCACCGAGAGGTCTTCCGGCGTATCCACGCGGTATGAGAAGGAGTTCGTCCCGGGACTGGTGACCGTGATGCCTTCTTCCTCCGTCGAAACCGGCACCATATCATCGAAGACCGTCAGCCGCATCCCGGTCGCCTTCGACATGAAATCGTTCTGCACGAAGAACGGGGAAGAATGCGAGGCGTTCCACTTCAGGACGTTCTCCGACACCATGTAGGCCAGAGGGAGCACACGCTCATTTTCGTAAATGGCCACATTGCCGCAGCGGATCCGGAAATCCATGAAAGGATATTCCTTCTCTTCTGTCGCGTTGGCGGACTTGTGCATCCGGTAGCGCAGGGAAAGCATGGCGTCAAGGACAGGCGTCGTCTCGCCCAGCCGGTAGGAATTGCCGGTCGAGGAGGTGCCAAGCTTGCCCATCAGCACACAGATGCCCTCCGGAGCCAGGGATGAGAACTGGGAGATCCCGTTGTAATGATGGTAGGATCCCTCGTTGATGATCGTGTATTTCGTAAACTCCGTGCGGTAGAAACGCCCTTCCGCGTCGATCTCCATCCACTCCTCCGCGTCTCTTGTCGCCTGATTGTACTGCAGATAAGAGGTCCGCGATGTCGTCCGGTCAAATCCGTTCACCTGAGAGAAGACACATTCCGCCAGGATCAGCACGAGGAAGGTCTCGACCAGCCAGTGCTTCGGCTTCGTCTTCCGGCGCATGTCGGACATCAGATAGGCCGAGTAGACGATGAAGGCCAGCGCATTTAACCCCAGGTCCAGATTGTCGTAGACCCGGGAGATCCCGCTGATTCTGGGAACGATAACGAACTCAGAGACCAGGATCACCGCCGCGTAGAATATGACGAAGACAGGCACAAGCGTGCGGTCCGCGTGCTTGCGGCGCACATAGGCCTTGTAGGCGATGACGAGCAGGACGAAACTGTAGATAAAGGAAAAACGGTGCGGCAGGTTCGCCGGCCAGTGCATGCCGTGAATCAGGAAATCCAGCTGTCTCAGGCAGCAGCACGCCAGCAGGACGAGCTGGAAGACCGTGACACTGATCTTCTCCCTCAGCGGATAATGACGGTCCAGATAATAGAACGGGACCAGAAGCATCGGGAATACACCGCAGTAGATGTTGGGAAGATCCTGGTTGCGCCCGAGTACAACCGGACGGGCCCCGAGGAAATGATTCTCAAGAATCTGCCAGATATTCTGGTAGACCTGGAATTCCGGGAAACGAGTGTCCGCGACGGCTGTCTGCGCAAGGCCCAGATAAGTGGGAATCACAAGAAGCATGCACAGCCCGCCCGCGAGCAGGGATGCGATGCCGAACTTGAAGATCCGGTGGAACATCCGCTTCCAGTTGCCGCGCAGGCCCCCTACACTGACCAGGACCATGATGAAATAAAGCACACTGATCACACAGACCAGGAAGGCGATATAGAAATTCGTGAAGATCGTGAGGGCCAGCGCGATCACATAGAGCTTGCTCCGGCCTTCCTTCACCAGGGTCTCGATGCCGAGAGCCACCAGAGGGAACAGATAGACCGCATCCAGCCACATGACGTTCCAGTGGTAGGCTGTGACATAGGAGCAGGAGGCATAGAACAGGCCGAAGATCACCAGAGACCAGTCATTCTTGCCGAACTTCTTCTTCAGGTACCAGGCAAAGGTCAGGGAGGAAAGCGCGATTTTAAGCAGAATCAGTACTTCCATCGCCTCCGGCAGGGTATCCGTCGAGAAAAGAAGCATCAGAATCGTCAGCGGGCTGGCCGTATAGTATGCGATCTGGGTCAGCATCTCCTTGCCCAGGGCGCCCTCCCAGCTGTAGATCAGGCTCTGCCCGTGCAGCAGACGGCTGCGCAGCTCCTCGTGGAACGGCGCATACTGATGATACATATCGATCTTCAGGATGATCTGGTCCCCGAAAGGCCAGATCTGGAAAAGCGCATAAGTGATCAGAACGAGGATGGCAGCTGCCACGAAAGCAGTCACCAGGTAACGGTTCTCATCCCACCACAGACTCCTGCGGCGGTTCGTCCGATCCTTCATCCTGAGGCACCTCCTTCTTGCGAAATACCAGCCATTTGCTGAAAATATAATTGAGAATGACGACGACGACACTGGAAGCGATCTTCGAGAGCATCGGCGAAAGCTTCAGAAGGTCGACAGCGACATAGATGATTCCCATCGAGACCAGAAGGCTGAAGAGCCTTGCCCCGGTAAAGCGGAAGAACTCTCCTGCCACGCCGGAGAAGGAACGCTCCTCCGAGCGGAAGACCCAGCGTTTGTTTGTCACAAACGCGAACACAACCGCGGCGATCCAGGCGATGACATTGGCCGCCTGAATCATCAGCATGGACTCACCGAGCACCTTGCCCATGAGCCAGAAGACCACATAGTCCACCAGCGTGGTCAGAACGCCGAAGACCAGATACAGAAGAACTTCCGGAGAAGTCAGACGCGTCCATATCCTGCGAAGCATCTTCAATCCTCCTCAGGGCTGGATTCCTCCGGCTCCCTCTCCTTCAGCCGGCTCTCGCCGATCAGGTAAACCGGCCGTCGCTTGATCTCCGTATAGATCTTTGCCAGGTACTCTCCCACGATGCCGAGGCACAGCAGGATCACACCGCCGAGCAGAAGGATCAGCGCGATCGTCGAGGCATAGCCCGGCACGTCGATGCCGGTGATGCAGGTCTTGATGACAAGCACCAGCAAATAGACAAATGCCGCGAACGAGAAGCATCCTCCCATAAATGCGGCAAACTTCAGCGGGAAGGTCGAGAACGCGGTGATGCCGTCAAGGGCATAGCGGAACAGCTTGACGAAGCTCCACTTGGACGTTCCGGCCGCGCGCTCCACGTTCTCATAGCTGATCTCCTTGTTCCGGAAACCGACATAAGAGAAGATGCCCTTCGAGAACCGGGACACCTCCTGAAGCGACAGGACCGCGTCGATCATCTTCCGGTTCATCATCCGGAAATCACCCGCGCCGTCCTTCAGCTGCACGTCAGAGATGCGGTTCATCAGCTGATAGAACTTCCTCGAAAACCATGTGCGCAGCTTCGGGTCGCCCTTGCGGCTGCGGATCGCGGTACAGCAGTCATAGCCCTCTTCCATCGCCTCCAGCATCGGTGCGATGAGCGCCGGGGGATGCTGCAGGTCCGCGTCCAGGATCACGGCGTAATCCGCCTTCGTGTGCGACAGCGCGGCAAACATGGCCGCCTCCTTGCCGAAATTGCGGGAAAATGAGATATAAGACACTTCCGGATGCTCATCCGCCAGTTCGCGAAGAATCGCCAGCGTCCGGTCCTTGCTGCCGTCATCGACAAAAAGAAAGCCGAATTCATAGCCGGGGATCTCCGAAACCGTCCGGAAAGCCTCTTCCCAGAACAGCGGAAGCACCTGCTCCTCATTATAGCAGGGTACGATCAAATCGACTCTCATAACATCATCCTTTCCCGGCACCGCCGAAAATGCATAAAAAAACTGCCGCACCTTGTGCGGCAGCATTCTGAAAAATTAGAGCGCGAGACGGGATTCGAACCCGCGACCCTCGCCTTGGCAAGGCGATACTCCACCACTGAGCCACTCGCGCAAATATCTGTACCTCTCACAGGCACAGATATATTTATACACTACCATTCCGTAAATGTCAAGCGCTAATTTGCAGATCTCAACGATTCACGATGCAGGAGCACTCTTTACCGGAAAGGATGGTGATCAGGTTGTCCACGGACATGTTGGCCATGTTCTCGACGGCCTCGTTGGTGTGTGCGCCCGCATGAGGCGTTGCAACAACGTTGTCGTGATGGAACAGCTTGGAACCCATCGGCGGCTCCTTCTCATAAGCATCCAGGCCGACGCCCCAGACCTTGCCGCTCTCGATGCCCTCGTAGACAGCCTCCTCATCCAGGATGCCGCCTCTCGCGGTGTTGATCAGGATGACGCCGTCCTTCATCTTGGCGATCGCCTCGCGGTTGATCATATGTCTGCTCAGGTCGGTCAGCGGAAGGTGAACCGTGATGACATCCGCCTGCGCGTAGATCTCGTCCAGCGTGCAGCACTCTGCCTGGTTCGCCTCGATGAACTCCTTGCTCAGGAAAGGATCGTAAGCCAGGATTCTCATATCCAGGCCGCGGGCCATCTTCGCGAAGCGGCGGCCGATGTTGCCGTAGCCGATGATGCCGAGGGTCTTGCCCTGCAGCTGCTTGCCGATGACGTTGACCCAGACGCCGTCCTGCAGCATCTTGGACTGATACTCGGACTTTCTGGCCAGTGTCAGCATGTGGCCGAATGCAAGCTCTGCGACGGCCTGGGAGTTCGCTCCGGGCGTGTTGGTGACCGGGATGCCCTTGGCCTTGGCAGCCGCGAGATCGACGGAATCAACACCCGCACCGTAACGGGAGATGACCTTCAGCTTCTTCGCTTTCTCGATCACCTTCGCTGTGATGGTGTCGGTGCCGGCGATGTAACCGTCGACATCCTCGATGATCTCGAGAAGCTCATCCTCCGTCATCGGCCGTCCGTGGCCGTTCAGGATCAGGTCGTCAGAGAACGCTCTCAGGCGCTTCATCGCGTCAGAGTTTTCATTTTTGCACAGGGAAGCTGCAGTTACAAGAATCTTCATATCACTCATCTCCTCACTTTACCAGATCCATGGCTTCCTTGGTCAGACGGGTGATCTCATCGAAACGTCCCTCGTTGATCAGGGTATCCTTCACCATCCAGCTGCCGCCGCAGGCAACGATCTTGTCATAAGCAAGATACTCGCAGACGTTGGAAGCGTTAACGCCGCCGGTAGGCATGAACTTCATGGTCGGGAAAGCAGCCGCGATGGCCTTGATGGTCTTTAAGCCGCCCATCTGCCCTGCAGGGAAGAACTTCGCGACAGGAAGGCCGAGCTCAACCAGCCACATGATCTCGGAAGGAGTGCAGACACCAGGGAAGTAAGGGATGTTGTTGGCAACCGCATACTCGGCAACCCCTCTGTGGAAACCGGCGGATACGAAGAACTGAGCGCCGGCGGCCTGAGCTGCCTTCGCCTGCTCAACACTCGTTAAAGAGCCTGCGCCCACGAGCATGTCCGGGAAAGCCTTGCAGATGGCTTTGATGGACTCTTCTGCTGCTGCGGTACGGAAGGTAACCTCTGCTGCCGGAAGTCCGCCGTCGATCAGAGCCTTGGCCAGCGGCACGGCATCCTTCGCGTTGTCGATCTTAATAACAGGTAAAATCTTGACTTCTTTCACTCTCTCTAATACATCCATGGTGATTCTCCTCTTCTTTTATGGTAAATGATATTGTGTAAATAAGTTTCTATGATGCAAA
>JAEEGL010994668.1_pt1 | contig 10121 bp, 6 predicted proteins | sample 9134231 | NCBI WGS metagenome assembly JAEEGL01 (sample SAMN16246548, study PRJNA631951) | gut metagenome | biome: gut microbiome; feature: rumen; material: fiber-attached | host: Bos | place: Iran: Karaj | collected 2018-10
AAATTATGGTGAAATGCCATTTGGCGATATCACAAAAGAATCAACTAAAGCTTTTATTCCAAATAAGTTTGATGTTTTGTGTGCAGGCTTTCCATGCCAACCTTTTTCTATAGCTGGAGTATCTAAGAAGAGAAGTTTAGGTCGTGAAACTGGTTTTAAAGACAAAACACAAGGAACATTATTTTTTGAAGTTGCAGATATAATAAACAGGCATCGCCCAAAAGCCTTTTATCTTGAGAATGTTAAAAACCTGACATCACATGATAAAGGTAGAACATTTAAGGTCATAACAGAAACCCTCGAAGAATTAAATTATTCAATCCACTACAAAGTGATAGATGGCAAGCATTATGTTCCTCAACATAGAGAACGTATTATGATTGTTGGTTTTGACAAGAATCTTTATCACGGAGAAGAAAATTTTGAATTTCCCGAAGATGGAGAGCCTATAAATGCAATTAAAGATATTCTTCTGCCAAATCCAGATCCTAAGTATACTCTTACAGATAAATTGTGGGATTACTTGCAGAATTATGCCGTAAAGCAAAAAGCCAAAGGAAATGGATTTGGTTACGGCTTGGTTGATATGAATGGAATAACAAGAACATTAAGTGCTCGTTATTATAAAGATGGTTCTGAAATTCTTATTCCACAAAATAAGAAAAACCCTCGTAGATTAACTCCAAGAGAATGTGCGAGATTAATGGGCTATCCTGATTCATATATTTTGGATGCAGTATCTGATGTTCAGGGGTATCGTCAATGTGGTAATTCCGTTGTTGTACCTTTGATAACCGCCGTTTCAGAACAATTAGTAAAAGCAATGATCAAATAATAATAAATACTATGGAAGAAAACTTACAGGAAGCTATAGAGTTAGTTAATAATTCTACCGATGCCTATTGCCATTATATTACTCCAAATGATATTGGTATAACAGGAGGACATCAATGTGGTTTTTATTTTCCTCATTGGGCAGAACCCATGTTTTATGGGCGAATGATGGAAAAGGGTTCTAATTACGACGTACATCTTGACATAAGGTGGCAAAAAGACTTCGTTACCAAGAGCCGTGCTGTATATTATGGCAAAGGGACGAGAAATGAAAACCGTATAACAAATTTTGGTCGTAGTTTTGAGTTCATGCAAGACTGTTATTTGGGAAGTCTGCAAATTGTTACCAAGAATGAAGGCGGAGAATTTGATATTTATATTTTAACAAACCAAGATAATATAGAGCAATTTATTGCAACATTTAATCTTGATATTACTGTACGCAATCAGCAGATTAACAAAAACGACAAGGCTGTTAGTTCTGATGAAAAAATAAATAAATCAATTATTTCGTTGGTAAATGGGATTGATTGTTTCCCTGAAACTAAAAACATGGCTCAATATGCTCGTAATATTGTAAACGAGATTTATGGGTACAATAAGTCTGCAATTCAAAAAAGTTGTGATAGTATTATTCTAAAGTGGATTGATGCTGAATATAAATTGTTTTCATGCATAGAAGAAAAGGTATATAAAGATGTTTATACACAACCTTTTGAAGATTGTTCTAAACTAATAGAATTTGCAAATAAAATACTAAACAGACGCAAGTCACGTGCTGGAAAATCTTTGGAACATCATCTTGCAACTATATTTGATTCCTGCGAACTAAAATATGAATCACAGGTTATAACTGAGGACAATAAAAAACCTGATTTCATTTTCCCTGACGGAGAAAGCTATCATAATTTCGAGTTTCCAGCAGATAAATTGTATATGTTAGGAGCTAAAACTACATGTAAAGATAGATGGAGACAAGTTCTTAATGAGGCTAACAGAATACCAGACAAACACTTGTTCACTTTACAGCAAGGAGTGTCAAAAAATCAATTAAAGGAGATGGCTGACGAACATCTTACTTTGGTTGTGCCCAAGGATAATATAACAGCTTTTCATCCTGATTTCAGAGACAACATACTTGATTTGAATACTTTTATTCAAATGGTAAAAGAAAAACAAGCATAATGGTGAAAAAGGCGAACATGCAGATGGATTAATGACTAGACCTAAAACTACCAAACAGCGCCACGATAATATGGCAGCCATTAAGTGCAAAGATACAAAACCTGAAATGATAGTCAGGAAGTTTCTTTGGCATAGGGGCTTTCGTTATTTGCTTAACGACAGAAGATTGCCAGGCAAACCTGATCTTGAATTAAAGAAATACAGGACATGTATCTTTGTGAATGGTTGCTTCTGGCATGGGCATGAGGGCTGTAAATATTATACCATTCCAAAGAGTAATACAGAGTTTTGGAAAAATAAGATTAAGCGGAACAAGGAACGTGATTCTAATGTTCAACAAGAACTTGCCTTGATGGGATGGCATTGTATCACCATATGGGAATGTGAACTGAAACCAAATGTACGTGAAAAGACATTGGAATCGTTGGAATATACTCTTAACAAGATATTCCTGCAAGATAGAACTGTCAGACAATATAAAATTCCAAAGGAAGAACCGACAATAGCTGCAGAGGAAAGCGAGTAATCTTTATTCCCAATTGATTTTATCATTTGGCGTAGCGCTTTAAAATTGTACCATCAGTGTAATCTGTACTATATGTTTTCGGAACTTTTCTCCATTTCAGGATTATTTTTGGGATAAATAGAAATTTTATTTCGCAATACTTTATCTAATGGCGCATTTGTTTGACAAAAATGATAGGTGTTTTTGGGTGTAATTTAATGCTGCATTCAGTCTAACCTTCGTTTCCTGTCAAGACAGAAAAACAACAGGGTGATGAAAAGTAAGGCGTAGCATATTTTTTTGAGAATGGCGAAATGATGCATAGCATCATTCATAATCTTCAGGCGCGAGGCCTCGGTGATGCCGTCGATGCCACGTGCGGTGTTCTCCAGCTTTGCTATCCAAAGATAGATGCCTTGCAGATACTTGTCACCGCCCCACAGTAACAGCAGTAGTAGGGCGGTGACAAGCGTGAGTATAGAGATGATGATTTTTTTGTTCATGTTGTTTTCTCCAGTGGATGACTTACTGCTGTACGGCCAACGGCAGGTCTTTCTGTGAGAGGTAGAACATGTAGAGAACAACTGGTTTCTTACCTCTGTTCTCGCCGTGGTGGACGGTTTTTACCATTTCAACTACAGCTTCGCCCTCGTGCACAACCTTCTCCTTACCGTCTTGGCTGATTATGGTAAGTTCGCCCTGAACTAAGATGCCGAAGTTCATCACGGGGTGGAAGTGCATGCCGAGTTTCTGCCCTGCAGGAATCTCGTATTTTATTCCCACAATCTCGGGGCGTCCCTGCAGATAGTCAGGCAGCTCTACACCATCCCAACTTTGGGAGGTGCGGATAAGTTCTGTGCTCACAACTTTTTGTGCATTATCGCCATCTTTGGCTTTTGCCTCCTTGCAAGAGGTTGTACCATAAACTAAGGCTATCAGAGCGCAAATTAGTATTACGGCCGTGCTCCATAATTTGTTGTTTTGACTTATTCCTCTTTGCGAAACATCGCTGAATTTTGACTCGTTATGTTCTTGCTTTGTTTGGTTGCTCTTATGTATCATAGTTTTCTTTTGTTTAAATATTATGTTCTATTAAAAATCAAGACGATAGAAGAGGTTTGGCAGTGAGATGCCACCTTTGTCTGTGCGCACGTCAAGAGTACCCAAATCGAAACGCTGGAACATTGGAGTCTTGGTTCCCAGAACGTTAAGACCTTCAAAGGCAATAGTGTGACTAACCTTCCGTTTGTTTATCTTATAACTAACGGTAAGGTCGATGATGCTTGTAGGATCGAAATGCTTTGAAAAAGCCTCATTGTCCTTGTATATTGGATTGTCGTCGATGATACCTGCTGCAACGTTTGCACGCATTTGTTCTACATCGATAGGTGTATAGCGTAAGCCTCCTTGGATAGAGTATTTTGCACTGACATTGAGCACGTTCTTGCCCAGCATCCACTCTTTACCGCCAAGTATTTTGAACATGAAGCCTCTATCGTAGAGTTGGTTGCGCCATACCTTGTCCTCGCCTCTGTATTGTGATTTATAGAGGGAAAAGTTTGTCTGCCCAAAGAAACCGTGACTCATATAGTGCTCAAGGGTGATGTCGCCGCCATAGTTGCGTGTGTTTCCCTTGTTAGCAAGAGGTTCATCGGTGTAGAAGAAGTAGCGATTGGTTACACAATATGTGCTGCCATTAATGCCTACAGGAGTATTGAAGCCATATTCATAGTAAGCATTCAAACGCAATGTCAGGTTGCTGTTGAATTTATGAATGTAAGTGGCGTGCAGATGATGAGCCTTGCTCAGACCGAGATCTTTGTTTACCAAATTTCCTTGTGCATCGCGATAGAAGTAGGCATCAAGTTTTTCTACCATTGAGTGCAGACCGTAGCCCAATGAGAAGCTGTTTTTTTCGTTAGCATCCCACTTTATACTTACGCGAGGTTCTATTGATAAATCTTTTGAGAGCAGGAAGTAGTTTCCAGAAATACCAGCCGAAAGACTCAGATGGTCGTTTATAGTGATAAGGTTCTGCCAGAACACGTTTGCCAAACCGGTGTTATCTTTCATGTTGGTATATTCCCGCATGGTGTTGACAGGTGCATAGACTTTGTCAACAGAACGATATACGAGATTGAAGAAACGGTGAGAATATCCGCCACCAAACTGGGTGAGCCACTTGTCTGAAATCTGCTTTGACAGTTCGGTGTTGAACTGCAAGCGGTCTTCGTTCATTTTCTGATTGCTAAAGAGATATTTCTTCTCTGGTTCTTCGTATGTGAGTGGCTGAGTGAGGATACCATCGTTAGAACGCATAAGTCCGTAATAATACGTATCGCTCTTTAAGTGCTGCATATTATAGGCAACCGTTGTATGCCAAGTCCACCTATTGCCTAAGAGAATCTTGTGAGATATTCCTGCCAGCAGTTGTGACACATTTGCTTCAACGTCGGAAGCATCGTATGCTGAGTGTGTGTCTTCAATTTTAGTGGGATCATCCCATGTGCTATCGTAGAAACCCAATCCGAAGATTGAGAATGTGCCGGCACGCTTGGTGGGGAAGTTCAGTTTGATGGAGAAATCTTGGAATTTTATGTGCGCTCCGTCAGTGTCTACCAGATTCATCTGATCCATTAGCGAAGTGAAACCATAACGATAGTTCACGATGTAGCTGCTGTTGTTTTTTCGTGAAATAGGACCTTCGAGTGTCAATTCCTCCGACACGGTACCTATCTGAAGTATGTTTTCGTGCTTTGAGTTGTTGCCCGACCGCATCTTTACGTCGAACACACCGCTCAGGGCGTTATTGTAGTTGGCATTAAAGGTTGAAGTGAAGAAATCGCTGTTGCCAATGACGTTAGAGTTCAGAGCGCTCACCAGTCCGTAGCCAGCGTTCCAGGTATCGTTAAAGTGATTTGGAGTAAACACTTCAATACCTTCTATGCGATATTGCATACGTTCAGGTGCATTACCATGTATGGAAAGGCCACTTCCGTCAGATTCACCCGAGACACCTGCAAACGACATTACCAAACGAGCAGGGTCGTTATAGCCACCTGCAAATCTACTGGCTTCCTCCATTGATAGCATAACACCACCAGTAAGCACAGCTGGATTAACTGTTGCTTCCTTATTAATACGAGGTCGTACAACAACTTCATTTATTTCATTAGTGCTTTCACGTAGAGTAATATCAATAACAACTTCTTTTGCACCAGAAATCATTATTTCTTTCATAATGCTCGGCTCGTAACCAATATAGTTTGTTTCAACAGTATAGCGTCCGCCTTGCTTGATATTTATAATATAGTTGCCATCAATATCTGATACAGCAGCAACATTTTCTAACTCAGCAATTCTAACTGTAGCACCGATTAGGGGCTCACCAGTAATTGCGTCTTTTACTGTTCCACGTAAGGTTTCTGCCTGTACTGCAATAATATTGCAGATGATGAGAATTGCGGTAAATATCCAAATTTTAGTGTATTTCATATCTTTATTCCTTTTAATGTTTTATACGAAATGTTATTGTCACTGAGTTCAAATGGAAAAATATTGTTTAATGCAAAAAAAAACGATATAAGTGCAAAGATATTTTTTTTTATGATTAGTAGTGTTCTTATTTTTTACTTTCTTTTGTTTTAAGTACTTTTTTGCTTCGCAAGAAATTAGGCGGCATCTCAACAATAAAAACAAAAAGTGACCTTTTTATTTTGTATTGTCTTCGATTTAATTTTATCTTGCGATGAAATTAGGCGGCATCTCAACAATAAAAACAAAAAGTGACCTTTTTATTTTGTATTGTCTTCGATTTAATTTTATCTTGCAGATGAAATTAGGATGCACTCGGGAATCCAAAATTTAAAAAGCAAGCTTTTAATTTTGTTATTCCGCTCGTTTTCACTAATTTTGCACCCAAAGAATTATAATTCAGCAGGTTAATGGAAGAAAAGAAATTTAAGCGTACCACTGTGACCGCTGCTTTGCCTTATGCAAATGGTGGTGTTCACATTGGTCATTTGGCTGGTGTTTATGTGCCAGCTGATATCTACGTTCGCTATCTTCGTTTGAAGAAGCAGGATGTAGTCTTCATTGGCGGTAGCGATGAGCATGGTGTGCCAATTACTATCCGTGCAAAGAAGGAGGGTATCACTCCACAGGATGTTTGCGACCGCTATCATACTATTATCAAGGATTCGTTCAAGGAGTTTGGTATCTCTTTTGATATCTACAGCCGTACTACATCTGAAACTCATCATAAGTTTGCTTCTGATTTCTTCAAGAAACTTTATGATGAAGGTAAACTGGTGGAGAAGGAGAGTGAGCAACTTTATGATCCTGAGGCTAAGCAGTTCTTGGCAGACCGTTATGTGATGGGTACTTGTCCTAAGTGTGGCAACCCTAATGCTTATGGCGATCAGTGTGAGAAGTGTGGTTCTGACCTCAGTCCAATGGAGCTTATTGATCCTCACTCTACTATCTCTGGTGCTAAGCCTGAGGTGAAGAAAACCAAGAACTGGTATTTGCCTTTGAACAACTATCAGGAGTGGTTGAAGCAGTGGATTCTTGAAGACCACAAGGAGTGGCGTTCAAATGTGTATGGACAGTGTAAGAGCTGGTTAGATATGGATTTGCAGCCTCGTGCTATGACCCGTGACTTGGATTGGGGTATCCCTGTTCCTGTTGAGGGCGCTGAGGGTAAGGTTCTGTATGTGTGGTTTGATGCACCTATCGGTTACGTGTCGAACACTAAGGAACTTTGCGAAAAGGAGCCTGAAAAATGGGGCACATGGCAGAAGTGGTGGCAGGATCCAGAAACCCGCTTGGTACACTTTATTGGTAAGGATAATATTGTGTTCCACTGTGTTATCTTCCCAACAATGTTGAAGGCTCATGGCGACTATATCTTGCCAGACAATGTTCCTGCTAATGAGTTCTTGAATCTTGAGAACGACAAGATTTCAACATCTCGTAACTGGGCAGTATGGCTCGACGAATATTTGAAAGATTTCCCAGGTAAGCAAGATGTGTTGCGCTATGTGCTCACAGCCAATGCGCCTGAGACAAAGGATAATAACTTCACATGGAAGGATTTCCAGGAGCGCAACAACTCAGAGCTTGTTGCTGTTTATGGTAACTTTGTGAACCGTGCTTTGCAGCTCACCAAGAAATATTGGAATGGTGTTGTTCCTGCGTGTGGCGAACTGCTGGATGTAGATAAGAAAGCTATCGAGGAGTTCGAGAACGTGAAGGCTAAGGTAGAAAATTATCTTAATGTGTTCAAGTTCCGTGAGGCACAGTTCGAGGCTATGAATCTTGCCCGCATCGGTAACCGTTATATCACAGAGTGTGAGCCTTGGAAGGTTTGGAAGACTGATCCTAAGCGTGTAGAGACAATTCTTAATATCTCGCTTCAGTTGGTAGCTAACCTTGCTATTGCCTTTGAACCATTCTTGCCTTTCTCAAGCAACGACTTGCGTAAGATGTTGAATATGGAAAGCTTTGAGTGGGAGCAGTTGGGCTCTACCGAATTGCTAAAGGCTGGCGATCAGCTTGGCGAACCACACTTGTTGTTCGAGAAGATTGAAGATGATGCCATCCAGGCTCAGCTCGATAAACTTGCTGCTACAAAGGCTGCTAACGAGAGTGCCGCAGCAGCAAAGGATTACAAGGCAAACCCAATTAAGCCAAATGTAGCTTTTGAGGACTTTGAGAAGCTTGATATCCGTGTTGGTCATATCAAGGATTGTCAGAAAGTGAAGAAGAGTAACAAACTGTTGCAGTTTACTATTGACGATGGTAGTGGTGTTGACCGCACTATTCTTTCAGGTATAGCTAAGTTCTATGAGCCAGAGCAGCTTATTGGTAAGGATGTGCTTTTTGTAGCCAACTTTGAACCTCGTAAGATGATGGGTATTGAGAGTCAGGGTATGATTCTCTCGGCTGTTAACTTTGATGGTTCGTTGAATGTAACCACCACCCTTGGTGAGGTTATGCCAGGAAGTGAAGTTGGATAATTTACGAATAGAAAAAATTAAAAAGGAGTCTTCCGTATGGAAGGCTCCTTTTTGTATATATAGTTGTGAACTTAAAAGCGGTAAACGACAAAACTCTTTGCAGGGATGGTGATGGTTAGTGTGTTGCCATCGGCTTTGATATCTGTTGTAACAGGGACAACGGCATATTTGTTGTTGATGGTGTTCTCCTGTAGCAGGTTGTCGCTGTGCAGAAGGGTAGCCTTGCCTGCCCCAAGATTCTTTATTCCCTTGAAACTGATGATAAGTTGTTGAGGCTTGTCTGAGTTATTACCAACCTTTACAATATAATCTTTGGTTGGTTTATCGTAGCATGCAGAGGCATATAATCCGTTCTGACCAGTGAGTGCCTTACCATCTTCGGTAATAGAAAGCACATTGGTACCAGCATTGTTGCCATAGAGAGCTTGAACATACCAGTTGGCTGAACGCACAGAGGTGAGGTTGTCGAACCAGATGAGGTCAGGACGCCACTGCCATCCTTCTACATGAGCAAAGAGTGGGGCATAGGTGGCTTGGTGAACAAGGTCGGCATTGCGCTCTAAGCCTGTCATGAAGCAAGCCTCTGAAAGGGCTGCTTCGAAAGAGTTTGGTTCGTTTTCTGCATGTGCAGCATATTCGCCTGCAAATACCTTTGGACCTTTGCGTGAGTAGTTATCATAGCGTGATGCATTGTTGAAGAACCATTCTGGCTTCATATAGTAGTGTTCGTCAACAAGGTCAACCTTTAGCTTACGCATCTGCTCCCAGCCGTAATCAAAATCTTTGCCTGAGGCTGAAGGACCACTGGTGCCACAAATCTTGATATTTGGATATTTTGCGCGTATCTGATCTATAAACTTAGCAAGACGCTCTGGATAAACTTTACCCCATTGTTCATTACCAATACCAATCTGTTTGAGGTTGAAAGGTGCAGGGTGTCCCATATCGGCGCGAAGCTTACCCCACTTGGTGTTTACCGAACCATTGGCAAACTCTATGAGGTCGAGAGCATCGTCGATATAGCTTTGAAGATCTTCAACGGCAACATGTGCGTTCTTGTCATCGTCTTTATTCTGGAACTGACAAGCTAAGCCACAAGAAACTACAGGTAGTGGCTCTGCACCGATATATTCTGATAACAGGAAGAACTCGTAGAAACCTAAGCCATAACTCTGATAATAGTTGGGATACATTCTATGAGGGAAGGTGTAGTTCCAACGGTTTTCGTTGAGTGGACGGTTCTCGGCATTACCAACACTGTTTTTCCATTGATAACGTGTTTCGAGGTCGGTACCTTCAACGATACATCCTCCTGGAAAGCGGAAAATGCCAGGGTGCAAGTCTTTTAGGTCTTTCACGAGGTCGGCACGAAGTCCGTTCCAGTTATCGGCAGGGAATAGACTGATGTGGTCGAGGTCAACACCTTCGGCAGACATGAGGAAGATGCGCATAAGACCTTTTTGAACTGTTTTGGTTGATGTGAGTGTGGCTGTGTATTTATGCCACTTGTTGTCGGTAACGTTAATAGTGTCGCAAGTGATTGGCACATCATCGTCGCCAACAAGTTCTACACGGAA
>JAEEGL012651895.1_pt1 | contig 10121 bp, 7 predicted proteins | sample 9134231 | NCBI WGS metagenome assembly JAEEGL01 (sample SAMN16246548, study PRJNA631951) | gut metagenome | biome: gut microbiome; feature: rumen; material: fiber-attached | host: Bos | place: Iran: Karaj | collected 2018-10
GGCCTGTCCGCCCGTGGGATCGACTGTGACATGCTCTGCGCCGAGCTGGAGAAGGACGAAATCATCCATCTGAACGAGCGCGGCCGCGTCATCTGCCTGAAGGCCTGGATGAAGAAAGCCGCCACGATGATCGCCCCCAAGATGATCTCCTGGCTGAAAAAGCACAAGGAAGAATACGACATCATCCATGTCCATCACCCGGACCCGATGGCCTGCCTGGCCCTCCGGCTCAGCGGATACAAGGGACGCGTGATCCTGCATTGGCACCGCGACATCCTCAAGCAGAAGACGCTCCTGAAGTTCTACACGCCCCTGCAGCGCTGGCTCATCCGCCGGGCGGACACCATCATCGGCACGACGCCGGTGTACCTGAAGGAGTCCCCCTACCTGCAGAAGGTCCAGGAAAAGACCGTGGCGGTGCCCATCGGCATCGAACCGATTTCCTTCGACCCGAAACTGGCCGAGGAATGGAAGAACCGCTATCCCGGCAAGAAACTGGTCGTTTCCATCGGACGTCTTGTGCCGTATAAGGGTTACACTTACCTGATTCAGGCTTGCGAACATCTGGACGACAACTATCAGGTCCTTGTCGTCGGCGACGGCCCCCTGATGGAAAACCTGCCGGGCGAAGTGCAGGAGCATGGCGTACAAGACCGCATCAAATTCCTCGGCTATGTGGAGGACAATGAGATGCACGCCCTTCTGGCAGCCTGCGATCTCTTCGTGATGAGTTCCATCATGAAGACCGAGGCCTTCGGCATCGTCCAGATCGAGGCGATGTCCCTCGGCAAGCCCGTCATCGCCACGAAGATTCCCGAATCCGGTGTCTCCTGGGTCAATGCCGACGGAGAATCGGGCATCAACGTCCCGATCAAGGACGAGAAGGCCCTGGCGGAAGCCATCCAAAGGATCTGTTCCGATCCGGAGCTTCATCAGGCCTATGCCGAACGCGCCCGGAAACGGTTCCTGGAGAACTTCACCATTGACAAAATGATTGAAAGAACAATTAAAGTTTATAACGATGAAAAGTACAGTTAAACTGGCGTTGCTCGCCATCGTCCTGTCGGTCAGCGCTTGTGTGACGCCGTCCCAGATCACTTACATCAAGGATATGGAGTACGGCCGCGACTATCCGGCCAAACCGGCCCCTGAACTGCACGTCCAGAAACAGGACCAGTTGAGCATCCACGTGTACAGCAGCGACCCGGCTCTCGCCACGCCTTTCAACGTCGGTACGCTGACGCAAGACGGTGTGGGAGCCACCCGCGAAGCCACGTATGTCGTCGATGCAGATGGTAACATCGATTTCCCTGTCCTGGGTACCATCCCCGTAGAGGGCATGACTTTGAAGGAAGTCCAGAGCAACATCGCCAACCGGATCATCAATCTGGGATACATCCGGGAGCCGGTCGTGAGCGTGAACCTGAACAACTTTACGGTCACCGTCGTCAAATACGGAAACACCGACCGGGTCTCCGTGTCCGGAAGGAGCATCAACCTGCTCCAGCTTGTCGCACCCGTAACTGGTGAGAAGATCAAGGAGGTGGAAGTCATTCGCACCGAAAACGGTGTCAGGAGAGCCTATAGCGTGGACTTCCAGACCATTGAGATGTTTGATTCCCCGGTTTTTTACCTGCAGCAGAACGACATCGTTTACGTAAAGCCCGCCCGTTGGCAGCGCTCCCAGACCGGTCAGGCCATCCGTCAATCCATTACACTGGCCATGAGTTTCGTCAATATGGCTTCCACCATTCTGGTTTGGACCAGCCTGAAAAAATAAGCATGTGAGATGAGTTCTAACAATTCCAAGAATCAAAGCAATCAGGTCAACCTGATCGACATTTTCCTGTATCTGCTGCGGCACTGGTACCTGTTCGTCATTTGCGCCTGCATCGCCGTAGCATATGCGTATTACAAATATACGCAGATGCCGTTCGTTTATAAGGCGAATGCCACGGTCATCATCAAGGACCCCAAAAGTACGCACACGGCGTCCAGCTTGAACACTTACAGCAGCATGGTCAACAGGATCAACATGACCTTGGAGATTCTCCAGCTTCAGTCCAAGAATCTCATGTCGCAGGTTGTGAAGACTCTGGACGCCGATGTCAACTACTCCTACCGGGAGCGGTTGCGCGACGTGGAACTGTACCGCAAGACCCCTGTGCGGATGTTCTTCGACCGGGGAGATGAATCTTTCATCTCCTTCTCCGCCAAGGTTACTCCGATAGACAATGCCACCATCAAGCTGGAGCGGAACGGGGTCTCTGAGACCGTCGCTCTTGGTGACACTGTAAATGTGGACGGCCACGCTCTGGTTTTCAAGCCTACTTCTGCCTACAGCACCTATTATTTCGGAAAGACCATCGACTTGAACAAAGTCCCCGTGCTGACTGCCGCGAGCCGGTTCATTTCCAAGCTGGTCATCGCTCAGGGCAACGGTGCTATTCTGAGGATTTCCCTGCAGGATTATTCCCCCCAGCGAGCCACAGACATCCTGAACACCCTCATCGACAAGTATAACGATGACGCCATTCAGGAGAAGAACCAGAGCGCTATCAACACGGCCACCTTCATCAACGAACGCCTCCTGATCATTCAGGCCGAACTGGGTGACGTCGAAGATGACCTTGCCCGCTACCAGAGTGCCCAGGGTACGATGAACATCGGAAGCGCCGCGAATGAATACCTGAACCAGAGCCGGAATTTCAATAACGAGATCATCAAAATCGAAACACGCATCGCGCTGGCCGAGTATCTGAAAGACTATCTTACCAATTCGTTCGCGTCCTTCGACATGATTCCCGTGAATACGGGTCTGGACGATGCCCGTATCGACAACCGCATCGCCCAGTATAATGAGCAGATCAACCGCCGGGCCCGCCTCATCGAGCAATCCAGCCCTGAGAGCCCCGCGGTGAAAGAAGTGGAATCGGAGCTGAACACCATCCGTCAGAACATCCTCGGCTACATCGACAACCTGATCCTGAGCTTGGGCATGCGTAAGGAGGACTACGCCGAGAAGGAGAAGGAGTCCATGAAGAACTTCACGCAGATGCCGGCCAAGGCCCGCCAGATGCTCTCCATCGAACGTCAGCAGAAGATTAAGGAGTCCTTGTATCTGTACCTCCTGAACAAACGTGAGGAGAACGCTCTGGCCCAGTCCATGGTTGACAACAACGCCCGTATGATTGACACAGCTGTAGCATCGGGTACTCCTATTTACCCGAACCGCAACAAGATGCTTCTGCTCGCTTTCCTGATCGGTCTTGCCCTCCCTGCGGTCGTCCTGCTTTCCCTGCTCTTCATCGACACCCGGGTCAAGACCCGCAAGGATGTTGAAAATGCCGTCTCCGTTCCGTTCCTGGCAGAAGTCCCGATGCGGAAGCTCAACAAGAAAGAACTCAAGGAACTTAAGAACGGTGTATACTATGATCCGAACTCCAAGGGGATCTTCACCGAGGCGATGCGCTTGATGACAACGAACCTCGAGTTCATGAAACCGGAAGGGGCGGACCACGTCGTCGTCGCCACAACATCCTTCAGCGTGAGCGCCGGTAAGACCTTCATGGACACGAACCTCGCCGCCTGTCTGGCCGATGCGAAGAAGAAGGTCATCCTCATTGACACCGACCTCCGCAAGCGCACACTCTCCAACCAGTTCGGACTCAAGCACAAGACCTCCGGCCTTTCCAACTACCTGTTTGACGATCAGATGGAGATTGCGACCATCGTCCACGAGAATGTCTTCGAGGGTGTCGACCTCATCCCTGCCGGCCACGTACCGCCGAATCCGACGGAGCTGTTGAGCCGCAAACGCTTCGAAGACCTCATCAACGAACTCAAGAAGACTTACGACTACATCATCCTGGACTCCGTGCCGGTGAACGTCGTGGCGGATCCATATGTCATCAATCGCGTCGTGGACATGAATCTCTTCGTCATCCGCAGCGGCAAGATCGACAAGCGAATCCTTCCGGAACTTGACAGCCTGTACGAGAGCGGCAAACTGAAGAACATGGCTATCATCCTGAACGGTTCCGTCGTCCGCCGCGCTTATGGTGCGTACGGTTACGGATACGGATATGGTTATGGCTACGGTTACGGATATGGCTATGGATACGGAGAAAACGACAAGGACTAAAGGACTTACCATCGCTGTCGATTTCGACGGAACCATTGTCGAGCACAAATATCCGGCCATCGGCAAGGAGAAACCCTTCGCCATCGATACGCTCAAGGCACTGGCCGATGACGGGCACCGCCTGATTCTGTGGACATCCCGTGACGGGAACCTGCTGCAGGAGGCTATCGACTTTTGCCACAACCTAGGGTTGGATTTCTATGCCGTGAACAGCAACCATCCGGCCGGATATTTGTTCCAAGGCCGCTCCGACAAGTCCCAGAAAGTCATTGCGGACGTCTACATCGACGACCGCAACCTGGGCGGGCTGCCGGAGTGGGGAACCATCTATGAGATGATCACTGGGCTGAAGCGGGTGAGGAAGAAGAAGCGACCTTGGTATAAGCGCATCTTCGGGAAGAGACACTGAAAAGCGAGATGAAAAAAGTCATTACATACGGGACCTACGACCTCCTTCACCAAGGGCACATCAACCTGTTGAGAAGAGCCAAGGAACTCGGTGACTGGCTCATCGTGGGCATTACCACCGACAAGTTCGACCTGGAACGCGGCAAGATGAACTCCTACAACAATTTGATGGAGCGCATCGAAGCCGTGAAGTCCACGGGCTACGCTGACCAGATCATCATCGAGGAATACAAGGGCCAGAAGATCGACGACATCCAGAAATACGGGGTGGACATCTTCGCCATCGGTTCCGACTGGGAAGGGTATTTCGATTACCTGAAAGAGTACTGCGAGGTTGTTTACCTGCCAAGAACCGAGGGCATATCGAGTACAATCCTCAGGGGTGAGCACCGCTCCGTCAGTGTGTACATCTCAGGCCCTGAAAAGGCCGGAGGCCGTTTCATCCGGGAGGCCAAGTATGTAAACAACATTGAGATCACCCTTTCTCCCGACGACTGCGATGCTGTCTATATCGCCTCCCCGAACCCCACGCATTACCAGGAGGTCAAGTCGGCGCTGATGAAAGGAAAGCACGTCCTGTGCGAAGCTCCCTTGGTATTCAGCACAGCCCAGGCTGATGAATTGTTCCGTATCGCCGAGGAGAAGCATCTTCTTCTGATGCTGGCCCATAGAATGGCCTATTGCCCCGCCTTCGGGCACTTGGTGTCGCTCCTCAAATCCGGTGTCATCGGGGATCTCATCCATATCGAAGCATCCATGTTCCTCCCGGAAAGGAACGGCGATAGTTCCTTTGCCGGAAGCATGGATGAAATGGCCGCTTTCCCGATTCTTCCCATCCTCAAGTTACTGGGAACCGATTTCCGGGACATCACTTTCTTCTCCAAGATCAAAGATGGTGTCGATGTTTTCACGAAAGCAGTTCTCCGCTATGCCGCTGGCGTCGCTTCCTTCCAAATCGGTACCGGCCTTGTTTCAGACAGCAACCTTGTCATTACGGGAACCAAGGGCTATACTCTTGTTCCTTCCCCCTGGTGGCGGACCGATTACTTTGAAGTCCGCTTTGAAGATGCGAAACAGAACAAAAAATGCTTCCATCCGTACGCAGGGGAAGGGCTCCGATACGAAATCAAGGATTTCGTTTCCGGAATCCTGCTGGAATCTTATCAGAAACTGTCCCGCAAAGAGATCATGGCCCTGACGGAAATAATGGAGAGGTATCAGAGCGGAAGAAACGTTTTCACTCTTTAAGACCCTAGTTTTATGGCCCCGTTCAACGGAAGTCTAGTTCGTTTTTTTGTCCCCCTTGCCCTCGCCTGCACGTTTAGCATCGCTTGCGAGGCGCAGGAACCACTGCAACTGGACCCGCTGGAAGAAGGATGGTTCCAAAAGACCGAAGTGGAGACCAACCACACCGTCAAGCGGGTTTTCAAGTTGGGCGACGGGATGGAGAACCGCAGTTCGGCCGGAGGCGGACAAGGTGGAGCCGTGAGGGATGGCATCCTGTATCGACTGTACCATACGGGGTATTGCCAAACATTCGACATCTCAGACCTGGCCCATCCCGTGAAGATAGGAGCCTTTCCGTTAGGTATCCACAAAGCCACGAACCATAGCAATTGTGCGCAGACCATCGTCGATGAAAACGGCGACGTACTCCTCTACGTCTCCGCTTTGAAGGGGAAATGCTATGTCGAGCGAGTCACGACAACCGGATCGACCTTGATGCAGACCATTATTCTTCCCCAGATGGAACTCTTCGGCAATTCCGTTGCCATGAACATGATTTGCGGGGATGACGGCTATTTATGGCTTTTCGGCTCGGCAGGCAACCGGCTGGTCTTCGCCAAAGCCCAGAGACCGTCTTTGGACCAAGCCTATGTAATCCTGCGCGAGAATGACATCTTAGATCACTGGGATGAGGGCGGTTACAACTATGACGATGACGCCTGGCAAGGCGGTATGGTGTACGACAATTTCCTATTCATGCTTTTTGGAAAGCGAAGCGGACGTAAACACTTGGCCGTCTATGATGTCAAAACCCATTTGAGAATCAAGGACATCGACCTTTCCAAGGATATTTGGGAAGAACCCGAAGACTGCGACATGATACCTGAAGGCATCCTTGTTGTCACGAACATGGGAAGCAATTATTATCTGATCCGGCCGGAATAAGCGTTCCCGCTTCTCCGTCATCACCACCATCCATAAGGCCGCTCAGGTAATCGCGCGGCATCTGGTGCCTTCCTTCTAGAGAATCCGACGGACAACTGGAATCCAGTTGTTCCGTTGTTGTTTTGTCGGCGATCCTGCTTTCTCCCTCATTGCCGATATGCGGCTATTGGTCGGACATACGTTTCCGAACATTCAATGAGCGTGCTTGGACAGTACTTCCTTGTCAAAAGCAGCCGCCTCCAGGCTCGCATCTTTGAATCCTCAGTAGTTTTTTTTATTTTTGTAGTTTCAGAAGACAGTTAGTTAGCAGTCATATGAAAGTACTGAAATTCGGCGGCAGTTCCGTCGCCATGCCTGAAAGCATCAGGCAGGTCAAATCCATCGTGCAATCACAGAATGACGTGGTTGTCGTCGTCGTGTCCGCGCTGGGAGGCGTCACGGACGAATTGATCCGGATCTCCAAGCTGGCCGAATCGGCTGACGCGGCGTATCTGGAGCGGCTTCAGGCGCTGCGCAAGCGTCATGTCGACACGTGCGACGCCCTCGTAGGCACCGGAAAGGACGGAAAACTGCTGCGTATGGCGGTGGATTCCCTGCTGAACGAGCTGGACAGCATCTGCCGCGGCGTGTTCCTGTTGAAGGTGCTGCCGATGAAGACCCGGGACCAGATCCTGAGTTTCGGCGAACGGCTGTCGTCCCTCATCGTGACGGCCGCCGTGGGGAATGCCGAACAGTACGACTCGCTGGAGTTCATCCGGACCAAGAACGGCATCGTGGATTTCCCGGAGACCAACCGGCAGGTTGCAGAAAAGTTCTCCGACTATGGCGAGGGAAGCCCCGTCATCATCGTGCCGGGGTTCATCGCCCGGGACCAAACCGGCGAGATCGCCACGCTGGGCCGGGGCGGCTCCGACTACACCGCCAGCATCCTCGCGGCCGCCCTGGACGCCGATACGTTGGAGATCTGGACCGATGTCGACGGCTTCATGTCTGCCGATCCCCGGATCATCGAGAACGCCTACGTCATCGACGAACTCACCTATGAGGAGGCCACCGAACTGTGCAACTTCGGCGCAAAGGTCGTCTATCCGCCGACCCTGTATCCGGTGTGCCTGAAGAAGATCCCCATCCTGGTCAAGAATACCTTCAATCCGGAGGCTCCCGGGTCGTTGATCCGCAACCCTGTCCCGGGACAGAAGGACCAGCGGGTCATCAAGGGCATCTCCTCCATCGACAATATCTCGCTCATCACCGTCTCCGCGACTTCCATGGTGGGAATCATCGGCGTGGACCAGCGCATTTTCACGGCCCTGGCCGAAGAGAACATCAATGTATTCCTGGTCAGCCAGTCGGCCTCCGAGACGGGAATCTCCATCGGCGTCAGCGCATCGGATGCGGAAAAGGCCTGCCGGGTCCTGTCCGATACCTTTGCGGCGGAGATTGCCAGCGGCGCCATCTACCCCGTGAAGCGGGAGGACGAACTGGCCGCCATCGCCATCGTGGGCGAGAACATGAAGCACAACTGCGGTATCGCGGGCAAGCTGTTCAGCATCCTGGGAAGGAACGGCATCAGCATCATCGCCTGCGCCCAGGGCGCCTCCGAGACCAACATTTCCTTCGTCGTCGAGAACAAGTCTCTCCGCAAGTCCCTGAATGTCATCCACGAGGGATTCTTCCTGTCGGAGTATCAAGAACTGAACCTGTTCATCTGCGGAATCGGCACGGTGGGCGGCCAGCTCCTTGAGCAAATCGCCCTGCAGCAGGAGAAGCTCAAGCAGCGCAGAAACCTGAAAATCAATGTGGTGGGCATCGCTCGCAGCACAAAAGCCGTGTTCGACCGCGGAGGCATCGACCTGGCGAACTGGAAGGAACTGCTGGCCCAAGGAATGCCGATCACGCCCTCCAAGCTCCGGGACGAGGTCATCGGCATGAACATCTTCAATGCGGTCTTCGTCGATTGCACCGCCAGCACCGATGTCGCCGCCCTGTACGAGGACTTCTTCAACCACGGCATCTCCGTGGTCGCGGCCAACAAGATCGCCGCCTCGTCGGACTACCAGAACTACCGGAAACTCAAGAAGACGGCCCGTCGTCGCGGCGTCAAATTCCTGTTCGAGACCAATGTGGGCGCCGGTCTGCCCATCATCAACACCATCAACAGCCTCCGCAACAGCGGCGACCACGTGCTCAAGATCGAAGCCGTCCTGAGCGGTACGCTGAACTTCATTTTCAACACCATTTCCAAGGACATCCCCTTCAGCGAGACCGTCCGGATGGCCAAGGAGCAGGGATATTCCGAGCCGGATCCGAGAGTGGACCTTTCCGGAATGGACGTCGTACGCAAGCTGGTCATTCTCTCTCGGGAGGCCGGTTATGAGGTGAACCAGGAGAACGTGGTCGCCGAGACCTTCATCCCGACGGAGTTCTTCGACTGCTCCCTGGACGAATTCTGGAACAAGCTGCCTTCCCTGGACGAGGCCTTTGAAAAGAAACGCCAGCGACTCGAAGAGGAGCACAAGCACTGGCGCTTCGTCGCGAAGATGGACGAGGGCCGGTACACTGTGTCGTTGCAAACCTTCGACGAACACCACTCTTTCTATTCCCTGGACGGATCCAACAACATCGTCCTCCTGACGACCGAGCGCTACCACGACCATCCGATGCTCATTCAAGGCTATGGCGCTGGTGCTTCCGTCACCGCCGCCGGCGTATTTGCGGACATAATCAGCATCGCAAACGTGACGAATTAGCTTTATTTACCTACCTCCATGAAGAAGTACCTTCATATCCTCTTTATCCTCATGATCGCCGTGATCCCTGTCACGGGGTGCAAATCAAAAGAGGATAACGCGAAGACAAAAGCCATGGCCAACAAAGAAGAATTCATCCGTCTCCTCCGCTCTACGGAACGCATCGGTGTGGAGTCGGTAATCGCCCACCTGGACACAACGGATTTCTTCACAAGAGGGGGCGGAGGCCACCACACGCAGGAAGGCGGGCTCGTGCAACACTCGCTCGAGGTGTACCGCATTATGAAGACCTTCGCCTGGTTCCAGAATCGCAACAGCAAAATCGTAACCGCCTTCTTCCATGACATGGGCAAAATCGATTACGGTGGCTGGCATACATGGCGTTCTGTCAAACTTCTTAGAGAATGGGGCTTCGAAATGACCGAGCAAGAATACCAAGCCATATTCCGGCACCACAACTTGGAGTTCAAGTATTATAAGCATGCGCTCACCCGCGACCTGATTGTCGCCGACGCCGTCAGTACCGGCTGGTGGAAACTCTGGCACAAATCGCCGAAGGCCGATCCCGAATAACCCTTCTCGCCGTTCACTTTCCATCTTCGCGAGATTATTGTAACTTTGTCCCTATATGCCGTCCGTCACCGTCA
>JAEEGL013660775.1_pt1 | contig 10121 bp, 7 predicted proteins | sample 9134231 | NCBI WGS metagenome assembly JAEEGL01 (sample SAMN16246548, study PRJNA631951) | gut metagenome | biome: gut microbiome; feature: rumen; material: fiber-attached | host: Bos | place: Iran: Karaj | collected 2018-10
CCTGAAGCCGCGGGCGGACAAGGTCCGGATGCCCCGTCTGCAGAAACGGCCTTTTCGGAGGGGAACATGCTGCGGGAGGAAGATGGCGGCACGGCTTCGCCCCTCACTGACTCCGCCGACGGCTTCGCTCCCGAAGATCCCGCGTCCCCGGAGCCTGCGCGATCGACGCAGGATGCCGCCATTGCCGCCGACCCCAGCCTTGCCGAGCTGGAGGAGGAGCTTTTCCCCCTGAGCGACGAGAACGACGTTCTCGCCAGCGGCGGTTTCCTGCCCGAAACTCCGCCCGACAGCCGGGAGGATTGAGAGATGAAGCTCGACCCGCATGCCTGTTGCCGGATACTGAAGGACAGCAGTCCGATACGTCTGTACGGCAAGGTCAACAGGGTCGTGGGGCTCGTCGCCGAAGGCAGCGGGCTCAGAGCGCCCCTGGGCGCCGTCTGTCACATGCTCCCCGACGACGGGGCCGAAGGCATCGCGGCCGAGGTCGTCGGTTTCAGGGACGGCAATCTCCTTTTCATGCCCTACGGGGACATGCGCGGCATCCGTCCGGGAAGCCGCATTCGCAATTCAAGCCTCCCCCCGGTGTTTCCCGTGGGTCCCGAACTCCTGGGCCGGGCATTCGACGCCTTCGGTTCGCCGCTCGATTCCGGCCCGCCCGTCAGCGCCGAACTGTACGTCTCCCCTCTGCCGGCCGGGGGGACAGGGCAGGCCTCCTTCGCCGCGCAGAGGGATGCGCAGGCCCCGTTCCTGCCCGAATGGGCCAGAGAGGCGAAGGAGAAGTGGCCTCCCGAACTGGCCCCCCTGTACACCGATCCCCCGAGCCCTTTGCAAAGGCCGCGGATAACGGACATCCTCGATGTCGGCGTGCGTGCCATCAACAGCCTGATAACCCTGGGGAAAGGCCAGCGCATCGGCATCATGGCCGGTTCGGGCGTCGGCAAATCCACCCTCATGGGAATGATGGCGCGCTACACGCGCGCCGATGTCAACGTCATCGCCCTCATCGGCGAACGCGGGCGCGAAGTCGTCGAATTCATGGAACGCGACCTCGGCCCGGAGGGGATGGCCCGCTCCGTCCTCGTCATAGCGACATCGGACCAGTCACCCCTTGTCCGCATGCGCGCCGCCTATGCGGCTACATCGGTCGCGGAATACTTCAGGGACAAGGGAATGGACGTGCTTCTCATGATGGACTCCGTCACCCGTTTCGCCATGGCATCCCGCGAGATCGGCCTGGCCGTCGGTGAGCCGCCGACGACCAAGGGCTATACGCCTTCGGTCTTCTCCCAGCTGCCGAAGCTTCTGGAGCGGGCGGGCCGTTCCGAAAAGGGCACGATAACGGGGATCTATACCGTGCTCGTCGACGGCGATGATTTCAACGAGCCCATCGCTGACGCCGTGCGCTCCATCCTTGACGGCCATATCGTGCTGACGCGCGATCTTGCCGATCAGGGGCATTTTCCCGCCATAGACGTTCTGCGTTCCATCAGCCGTCTCCGCTCCGAAATCTGCACCCGCGAGGATATCCTCGCCGGCCGCTCGATAACGCGCCAGATGAGCACCTTCCGCCGCGTGGAGGACATGGTCAACATAGGGGCCTACGCCCGGGGCAGCAATGCCGAGATCGATTCCGCCATAGACAACATGCCGGCGATCAACGACTTTCTGTGCCAGGACGTGGGGGAACCTCAGTTCGTGGACGACTGCATGGCGCAGATGCGGGCCCTGGCGGGCATGGGACGGCAGGCTGCGCCGCCGCAGGCCTAGCTCCGGGAGGAAGGCTTTCGGGCATCCCGGGCCGCGGCATCCCCATAACTACGGAAGGAAACCTGTGATCTTATCGAAAATGCTTGGATTGCTGAAGAGGAAGCGCGCTCTGTCCGAGAACCCCGCTGAAAGCGACCGGGCCTTTGCCCTGCGGCACAATTCCTTTCGCCTGTTTTTGAAGGAATGGAACCGCTTTCAGGAGACCATGACCGAGGTGGAATACACGCTTTGCTGCGACCATCCCTTCGGCCTTCACCGGGTGCGGGAGCTGTGCACCGCGGTGGCGACGCAGGTCTTCCAATGCATAGCGAATCTGAAGCGGCTGGACCCGGCCGCCTGCGCGGCTCTGACCGAGCGCTTCTCAAGCCTGCAGAAAGCCGTTTCGGATGTCGTCTACCCTCGGGAGACGCCTCTTGACGGTCCTTTCGCCTTGCCGTTCGGAAAGGCATTGGGCGGCGACGAGGGAGTCAGGCGGCTGATAGATCCGACGACGCTGCGGCTTGAAAGCCTGCGGGGGCGGTGCGGGGAGGTCCTCCCCGAAGGCTTCGTCGTCACGGCCGCCGGCTGCCAGCGTTTCTGCCTGCAGCCGGAACTGGACAACGAGATAATGCGTCGGATACAGGCCGCCGGCGGCATAAGCCCCGGGACGCTGCGGGAGCTTTGCGTCGGCCTGCGCGAGCTTGTTCTGGAAACCCCTCTGCCCGGCGAACTTGCCGATGCCGTCCTGTCGGAAGTCAGGGCCTTGCGTGAAAGAACGCCGAAGCCGATCCGCAGCCTTCTTCTCAAGGGCCGCCTGTGGCCTCTTCTGGAGAAGGGGAAGGATGGCGACGGCCCGGATGCGGCGAAGGAAACGCCCGACCCGGGGCTTGCGCTCTGGGGGCCGTCGGTTTCCTTGGATGCGCCGGATGAAGAGATTCTCTCCGCCATGCACCGGACTCTGGCCCGGAAGCAGGAGATGCAGGCGCTCATGTATCGACGGGCCCGGGGGCTTACCGAAAAAACTTCCGGCTTCTGCATCGCTTTTCTCGCCGTGGAGGATGCATCGCTCGGCGGGCTTGCCTGCTGCTGTGAAACGCAGGCAGGGGACGGCGGCCTTCCCCTGCGGTTCTGTTCCGGGCTGCCGAAGGAGCCGGAGGACGCGCTGCCTGCGCTGGCAGACGCATCTCCTTCAACGGAAGGATCGCAGGCGCCGCCTGAATTCGACCCCGCCGCGCGCATGCCGGATAGCCATACGGAAGATTCGGTTTCGCAATTCGCGGAGAAGCTGCGTTCGCTTTTTGGAGCCCCTTTTTCCTTATGCTGGAGCGGATCCTCCGCGACGGGCATACGACTCGTGCATGCCGCCTTGATGCCGCCTTCCGTGGCGCCGAGTACCGATCCTTCCGAAATGCCGGCGCCTTTGCTGCGGGGAGAGACGGCGGTCGGCCGGGGCCGGACGGCCGGCATCGTCAAGGTCGTCCGCACATGGGCGGACGCGAAGTCATGCCCAAAGGGCGCCATCCTTGTCGTGCCGAATGACGCCTACGCATGGGCGGCCTTGGTCGAGCATGTCGCGGGGGTCGTTGCCGAGCGGGGGATGCCCTGCTCGGCTCTCGCCTGCCTGGCCCGGGAATTCGGCAAGCCGGCTGTCTTCAACGCGCCTGAAGCGACCAGGCTCCTGACTGACGGGCAGAAAGTGACGCTGTGCGCTGATACCGCAGCCGTTTACGAGGGGCAGCGGGACAGTTTTCTCGCCGGAGGGGGCAAGGCCCCGGACTACATGCCAGGCAGCCCCGTCTACCGCCGCCTGCAGCATGCCGGCGAACACATACTGCCCCTGACGCTGGACGTGGACAGCGTTGATTTCAGCGCCGCGAACTGCCGCACCTATCACGACATCGGCCGCTTCTGCCATGAGAAGGCCGTGTCCGCGATGTTTTCCATGGGTTCCGCCAAAAAATGCGCGCCGCGGCGCGTGAAGCAGCTGTACGACGGCGTGCCGAAACAGTTTTGGGTCGTCAACCTTGGCGACGGGTTCTCGGCGGTCCCGTCCGGCCCGCTCATCGATATCGGCCAGATAGCCTCCGTGCCCCTGCAGGCCCTTTGGAAGGGGATGAACGCCGAGATCTGGCAGGGCCCCCCGCCTGTTGACGGCAAGGGCTTCCTGTCTGTATTATTTGAGGCTACGGCCAACCCTGATCTCGAACCCTCGTCCCAGAGCACGTATTTCTCCGAAAAGAATTATTTTCTGGTGACGAGGGATTATTGCAGCCTTCATTCGCGCTTCGGTTTTCATTTCGTTTCCGTCGAGGCGACACTGGGGGAGCGCAGCAAGGAGAATTCGATTTTGTTCCGCCTTCGCGGCGGGGCCGCCGACATCAGGCGCCGTATTTTGCGGGTTCGTTTCGTGGCAGATCTGCTGTGGGAGTTCGGCTTCAAGCCGGCGATACGCAATGACGCCGTTTCGGCCCGCCTTGAGGGGATGGACGTGGAGGAGGGCCGGCATCTGCTTGCCGTTGCGGGCTACATGACCATCCATACGCGCCAGCTTGACATGATAATGCAGGACACGGCCCAGGTCGCCCGGCGGCACGACGAGATGCTCGCCCGATGCCGCGCCCTGTTCACCGGCAAGGCTTTGTAGTTCGCTTGGGGGGAATCGGAATGGCGGAGGAGATGTCTTCGGAAAAGCGAGGCTATGACAGCATTTATCGACGCATGATACTGACCCTGCTGGTTCTGGCGCTCACGCCGCTTTTCGTGCTCGGTTTTTTCAGCCTTAACCGCATCAATGCCATTTTCGACGAGAAGATAAGCGCAGGGCTTGAAGCCGTGACGAACAGCAAGCGTAGGTCTCTGGACACCTTTCTGGAGGAACGGATAGGGCAGATAAAAACGCTCGCTTTCACGCATACCGGCGAGGAGCTGAGCAACCCCGAAAAATTGAGCGGCATCTTCAGCGTGATGCAGACGAACGGGCGTTCGTACGTGGATATGGGCGTCATCGGCCTGGACGGACGCCATGTCGCCTACGTCGGCCCGTTCGATTTGAGCAACGCCGATTATTCAAACGCGCCATGGTTCCAGGAAGTTCTGCGAAAGGGCGTCGTCGTCAGCGATGTCTTTCTGGGCTATCGGAACGTTCCCCATTTCATCATCGCCGTCTTGCGGCATGAGGGCACGCGCAGCTTTATTTTGCGCGCGACGATAGATATGGAGGCGATGGAGAACCTTCTCGTGCGCGTCTATTCCGGCAAGCGCAGCGACGCCTTTCTCGTGAACGAGCAGGGCATGTTGCAGACGGAATCGGTCAGTCACGGCAAGGTCATGGAGAAATTCGACGGGATCGCCGAATTTCCTCCGGAAGTGATGAAAGGCGATACCGCCAGCATCACAACGATCGCCCTGTCCGGGGAAGGCGAAGGGATCGATGCCAGGCTCAGGGCCTCTGCGGCGCATCTCAAAAGCATCCCGTGGGTTCTCGTGGTCATCGATGACATCAACGAAAATTTGCGTTCCCTCCATCATCTGCAGCTGCTCATCATCATGTTTCTGATAGGCGGCTCGCTCATCATAACGATAGGGGCTCTTTTCTGCACGAGGCGCCTGGTCAGCTACCTGAGCGCCGTCGACGACAAGAAGGCCATGATAGACGCGCGCATGCTGCAGTCGAGCAAGATGGCCGCCCTTGGCAAAATGGCCGCCGGCGTGGCCCATGAGGTCAACAATCCCCTGATGCTCATCCAGGAGAACGCCGGCTGGATACGGGATCTGCTTGAAGACGAATCCCCGCAGGCCATGAAGAATTACGATGAGATCCGGCAGAGCACGGAGAAGATCGAGCAGCACGTGAGCCGGGCGAAGGGGATTACGCAGCGCATGCTGGGCTTCGGGCGGCGGATGAACCCCGGCCGGGCCGAGGTCCTGGTGAATACCATAGCGAGCGAAGCCTGCGAGATGCTGCGGGCCGAGGCGGCGAATCGGAATATCGAGATACGTCAGAACTACGACCCGCACATGCCGATCATCCTGTCGGACATGGCGCAGCTTGAGCAGGTTTTCATCAACATAATCGACAACGCCCTCGATGCCATAGGCAAGAACGGCACCGTGGAGATCAAGACCGAGGCCGGCGGGGATATGGTGAAGATCTTCTTCACCGACAACGGTCCCGGCATGGACGAGAAGACAAGGGCCCGCATTTTCGACCCCTTCTTCACGACGAAGAAGGTGGGGGAGGGAACGGGACTCGGTCTCGCCATCTGCTATTCCATCCTTGAAAAGCTGGGCGGTCACATAGACGTCAGCAGCCAGCTTGGCAAGGGAACGACATTCTGCATCACATTGCCGCACGAGCCTCCTGTCGAGGCCGTGCCGAACGCGTCCGGAAACGTGTAATTTCCTCTATACGGAAAAGGAGAGCCCATGCGCGTCCTGATGGTCGACGATGAGACGGAATTCCTGGAATTGATGAACAAGCGCCTTTCACGGAGGGGCATCGACGCCGTGACCGCGTCCAGCGGACAGGAGGCGCTTGACCTCGTGGACAAGGCTCTTGCCGGCGATCCCGAAGAGATGTTCAAGGTGGTCGTCATGGACGTGCGCATGCCGGGGATGGACGGCCTTGAAACCTTGCGCCGCATGAAGGCGAAAGCGCCGGAGCTGCCGGTCGTCCTGCTTACGGGCCATGCCGCCACGGGCGTCGCCGTCGAGGGCATGGATCTGGGGGCTTACGACTACATGCTCAAGCCTGTTTCCATCAATGAACTGATCGTGAAGATGGAAGAGGCGATGCGATGCTCTGATACGGCCCTTTGAGAAATGGACTTTTTCGACTCCATACGGAAATTTTTCTGGGGGGGCGAAGATGCCGTAGCCAGCCCCGAGGATCTGGCCCGGGAGGAAGAGCTCCGGAAAAGGGTGCGGGAACACTGCGCCCACTTCCGCCGCCTTTTGACGGCCAACAAGACCGCGCTTGAGGTCATGAGCGATATGGAGGAGCACCTCGCGGGGGAGGTCCCCTTCGGCATGGATTACGTCGATGCCGCGGCAACGCGCGTCGCGGCATCTGTATTGCAGATGGTGCGCAGCCTGAACGCCTTGTCGCAGGAACGCTACGCATCGTTGCGGGATGCTTTCGACCGCATCCGCACGCGGATGGATGCCGTGCGGGACACCGCTCCTTCGGCTGAGGATGCCGCCCCGCTCATTCTTCCCCTCCCGGAGATCCGCCTCTCCGACATGCCCGAGGTCGGCGGCAAGATGGCGAACTTGGGTGAGATAAGGGCCAATGTCGGCCTTCCCGTTCCTGACGGTTTCGCCGTCACGGTCAATGCCTATCGGCATTTCATGGCGTTCGGGGGGCTTGCCGAAGAGCTCGCGCGGATGATCCAGGCGACGGATTTGGGGAGCATCGAGGCCGTGCTGCATCTTTCCCAGTCTTTGCAGCGTCTTGTCATCAGGGCGCCTTTGCCGCCTGATCTGGAAAAAGCGATAAAGGGCGCGGTCGGCGCCATGCGGAAACGGTGCGGAGAAGACGTCAGGCTCGCCCTGCGCAGCAGCGCCGTGGGCGAGGATGCCCTTGGCGCCAGCTTCGCCGGGCAGTACCGCTCTGAACTCAATGTCTGCCCCGACGAAGTATGCGATGTTTGGAAGGAGATCGTCGCCAGCAAGTATTCCGTCTCGGCGATGACGTATCGCTATCAGCGCGGCATACCGGATGATGCCGCCCCCATGTGCGTCGGCGTGCTCGCAATGGTCGATGCCCGCGCGGGCGGCGTGGCCTACAGCCGGGATCCCGTGCGGGTGGAAGGCCGCGGGGACCGCGTGGTGATAAACGCCGTGTCTGGCCTGCCGCAGGGCGTAGTCGACGGCGGCACCGTGCCGGATGTGTACGTATGCAGCCGGGACAATCCTCCCGCCCTGCTTGAGCAGACGGCCGCCGCTGACGATCCGGCGATTTCCGGGGAAGAGGCTCTGCGCCTTGCGCGCATAGCCGTGGCATTGGAGGAATACTACGCCGAGCCTCAGGACGTTGAGTGGGCGGTGGACAGGGCCGGCCATGCGACCATTCTGCAAAGCCGTCCCTTGAGGCAGGCCCGCGGTTCGGAAACGGATCCGCCAGAAACGCCGTCTTCCCCCCCGCCTGACGCCGCCGCGACCCTGGCAAGCGGTGGCATTCCGGTCAGCCCGGGTGTCGGCATCGGCAGAATCCACATCCTGAACAAAGAAGCGGACATGCTCTCCTTCCCCGAGGGCGGCGTCATGGTCATAAAGCATGCCAATCCCCGGTGGGCGGCGCTCTTGCCGCATGCTGCGGCCTTGATCAGCGAAACGGGCGGCACAGCCGGTCATCTGGCATCGGTCGCCCGGGAGTATCGCGTGCCTGCCCTCTTTGGTCTTGTCGGCGCCTGCTCCCTGCTTGAGGGGGTCGGCGACGTCACCGTGGATGCCGGTCGCCGTCTGATTCTCGCGGGAAGACAGAAAAATCTGCTCCCGAACGGCCCGGAGAAACACGTTTCCTTTATGCTTGACAGCCCGGTTCACCGTCGGCTGAAGGCTCTTGCGGAACTGATCACGCCGCTCCATCTGCTCGACCCAGACAGCCCCGATTTTGCCCCTGAACATTGCATGACCCTGCACGACATCACCCGCTTTTGCCATGAGAAGTCCGTCGGCCTGATGTTTTTCGACGAGGGCGTCGGCGGGGAGCGTTTCGGCAAGCAGCTGAAAGCCGGCGCGAAGATGCAGTATTGGATCGTCGACATGGGCGGCGGTTTCCGGCACCCCGTGAGCGGATCTGTCGTGGACATTTCCAATATCGCGAGCCTGCCCATGCTGGCCCTGTGGGACGGCATGACGGCCGTGCCCTGGACGGGGCCGCCCGCGAGCGGTGCCGCGGGCTTCATGAGCGTCGTCCTGGAAAGCGCCATGAACCCTGAACTGGAGAGCGCGACGCCCTCAAGCATGGCGGAGCGCAATTTCTTCATCATTGATGCGCGCTACATGGTTCTTCAGGCGCGGTACGGCTATCATTTCTGCACCGTCGAGTGCCATGCGGGGGAGGATCCGGGAACCAATCTCGTTTCCTTTCAGTTCAAGGGCGGGGCCGCCGACCGCGAGCGGCGCGTTCTCAGGGCGCGCATGCTGGCCGACCTTTTGGAGGGACACGGCTTTCGCGTCGATGTCAGGGAAGACGCCCTGTTTGCCGTGGCAGACGGGCTTTCGGCGCGCGAGATCCTGCAGAAGACGGCTTTGATAGGTTATCTGCTCATTCACAGCCGCCAGTCCGACATGATAATGAAAGAAACGGCGTCGGCCGCCGCTTTCAGGCAGAAACTGGCCGATGACATGGCGGCCATAGAGGATCGCACGCTGCCCTTCACGAAGAAACTGTGATCTTTCGCCGGTCGCTTGACGAAGGGAACAAAGACGTGCCGAATGGCGTAAGGAGAATATGAAAGGTCTCTTTTTGAATCCGGATACCCGGCTTATTCTGAAGAGTTACGGAAAGCGCGGCAAGGGGTATCAGTCGCGTGACAACGCGGCCGTCAAGACCCTGAAGGCCTTTCACATGCTGGCCGCGACGGCTTGGGCGGGAGGGGCGCTTTCCATGCAGGCCTTGTCGTATCTGAAGCTGTCGACGCATGATCCGGCCATGCGCGACATGGCGGCGTACTGCCTGCATTTCGTGGATACAGCCGTCGTCATACCCGGCCTTGCGGGATGCCTGCTGACGGGCCTTGTGTACTCCACGATGACCTCCATTGGATTTTTCAAGTTTTTCTGGATCGGCGTGAAGTGGTTCATCAGTTGCGCGGCGGGCTTCTGGGGCGGGCTTTTCTGGGGCCCGTGGGGCGATGACCTCATCGCCATGGCCGCCGTCCACGGGCTGGACTGGCCGCTGCGTTTCATAAAGGCCTGCATATTGCCGGAAAATATGTGGCAGGGTTTCATGCAGATCTGCATTATTCTGTTCATGTGCCTCATCTCTGTCATGCGGCCGCGGACGATACTGCCCAAGAGATTCCGAAAGAAGCTGTCGCAGCGCCGGCACGCGGCCGCCGTTGCGGATGTGGATGATGATGAGGATGACGAGGCCGGGGCGTATACGTGGAGGACGGCTGCACCCGGCGCTCGCGTCGATGAGAACGAGGAATAGCGCGATATGGGTGGCGGAAAGATCTCGATTCGGGTCGGTCGGGGAAAGGGCGCGAAGAGCAGGAAGACCCGCAGGCATGCCTTTCGGGGCGTGATGGCCGGCATGTCCTCCGCAAGCGTGCTGCCCGCCGCGGCCGCCGAGACCCGCAGGGCGGCCGAGGGCGGAGACGCCCGGGCCCAGTACCTGATGGGGGCCGCGTGCGCGGCAGGGGCCG
>JAEEGL013802935.1_pt1 | contig 10121 bp, 2 predicted proteins | sample 9134231 | NCBI WGS metagenome assembly JAEEGL01 (sample SAMN16246548, study PRJNA631951) | gut metagenome | biome: gut microbiome; feature: rumen; material: fiber-attached | host: Bos | place: Iran: Karaj | collected 2018-10
AGCAACTAGTGGCGCCGTATAAGGGATTGATGGGGATTGATTACGGTTCTAAACGGATGGGCGTGGCCGTATCGGATTTGCTGAAAAATGTGGCGACTTCGTATAAAATTGTGTATCGCAGTGATTGGGCTAAAGATGTGGCCGAACTGAAGAAAATTGTTGCCGAAAAGGAAATTTGCGGGATTGTTTACGGTTTGCCGTTGCAGATGAACGGGCAGGAAGGCGATATGGCCAAAGAGGTGCGCGCATTTGCCGAAAAATTGGCGGCGGAAATTGATTTGCCGTATTATTTTTGGGACGAAAGATTATCGTCGGCGGCGGTGGAAAATTTTTTAATCAAAGAAGTGGATTTATCCCGACAAAAACGCAAAAAAGTGCTCGATGCTTCGGCGGCAGCGTATATTTTACAAGGCGCGCTCGATGCCCTCAATTATTTGCCGTAAATAACGGCAAGTGCCGATTTTGTTTGTTTTTTTGATTTTTTATTAACATATTGCGGTTAAAATAATATCGGTTAAAAAGTTTGTTGACAAAAACGGCAAATATGATATAATCAAGCTAAATATATGTCTAAATTATTACTACGGAGGCTACCATGAGTATGACAAGAGAACAGGCAAATGATATTTTTACGCCGGAGAGCGAAGATAAATTTGCGGAGCAGATAAAACAATTGGATCATGGGACGCTTACCGAAGCGTATCAGGCTTTGAATGACGGTACGTATCCGACGGAAAAAGAAGAAAAAATTCGCGGCGCACTCCTGATGGAAGCGGCTGAACGAATTAAGGCTTTGGCTTCCGGCGGTTTTAATGATGACGAGCTTGACGGGGTTTCTGCTTTTGTGGCCGAGTTTGGCAATGATGAACAAAAAGCGGCAATCGGTAATTTAGTGGAAAAGCGGCGTTCGGATTTGGCAGATGCCGCCTTTTTAGATAATATTGATGCGCATGATCGCGGCGGGCAAGCGTTTGCTGCCGATATGAACCGCAGACTTACGCCGTGGAATGAAGATAATGAATATAATACTTTTTTGGTAGATACCGTTGAGGCCAAGCGTTTTATTGATGCTCATTATGAAGATATGCCGGAAGGTTTGAAAGAAAGAACCGACGCTTGGTTGAAAGAATCTCAAGACTTTGTGGATGTTACGGATGATCAAATCAATAAATTTGCCGCTAAGGAAAATGAGCACGGCGTGTTGCGCTATTTTGATACGTTCGGTCGCGGCGAAGATGGCGAATATACGGCCGAAGCCACAGAATTTTTGGAAAAGGTTAATGCCGTACGCGCGGCAAACGGTGAGGAAGCACTTGTGTTGCGCGGTAATGTTCCGACCGATGAAGATATGCGGGCGGATTATTTAGATTCCCTGGATCCGCTGGGTGCGGAACTTGCCGAATATAAAAAAGAAGCCGAAGTTAAAGATTATTTGCATAATTTGCCGGAAGATAATAATGAAGCGCAGGCATTTAAGGATATGTTGCAAAATATTACGCCGCTTGATGAAACAGATATAGAATTTTTACAACGTCAAACTGCGATTAAGCAATGGATAGATGACGATCATGATAATATGCCTGCCGGTATACAAGACAGAGCCGATAAATATGTTGTCGGTGTCGGTCAAATGATGATTAATCATTCGCTATCGGCAGAACGATTAGCTGAATATGCCAAAGAAGAAAATCAAGAAGTCGTACAAGCCTTTATTGAAACATACGGTGATGCAGCCAAACCATGGGCAGAGCAAATTCATGATGAGCGTGTCAAACAAGGTTTGGAAGACGATGAAGTAATAGATGCACCGGACGTGGTTGATACAAACACCGATGACGAAAACGATGAGACGCTTGAGGAAGAGAGCGAACTACGTAAAGAGGTTAAGGCTTATCTGGCAAAAATTGACGATAATCAAAAAGACAATAACGAGGCCGAAGATGAGGCGCTGAAAAATACCGATTTAGGCGCGCGGGCGTACAAAGACTATGTGATGGCGCAGCTTGATGCCGCCGAGGCAGGTACGGAAGTTGACTTGTCGGAAGTTGATTTGGTGGCGGCACACCACTATATGACACACCGTAAAGATGAAGACAAAGAAGGCATGCCGGCAGCAGTAAATGCATATGAAGAAGAATTTGCCGCTAAGGCTAAGGACGCAATTAAAGAGCAGACGGTTTCGGTGACATACGGTTTGAGTGACAATATTTATGAAACCAAAAAATTTGCTGACTTTATGGCAAAATATGATACGCCGACACGTGGCGAAGATGGCAGACTAATGCCAAGTCAGGAAGCGGCGGAACTTTCTCAGTCGGTGGCTAGGATTCGTGAAGAAATGGGGTTGATTCCGTTGCAGGAAAGCGTTTTCTTGGCTGAAACATCAAGCGAAGAATTGAAAAAACGCGACGAAGCAATTAATAATTTGCTTGAATCCGATGACATGAAAAATATGCTCGAAAGCGAAGAGTTTAAAGGTCTTAATACGTTTTATGAGCATGTTGAAGTCGAAGGTATGGAAGATTTGCCGCAAGCTATAGATAAAGGGGCTTTGCGGGCAGAAAAAGTGACCGGTTTGTTCGGCGGAAAAGAAGAAGGCGAAGAGGGCGAAGAAAAGCCTGAGGAAGAAAAGAAAAAGCGCATTCAACGCGGTTCGGATTTGGAAAAAGACGTTTATGAGTTAGCCAAAGCACAAGCCGCACGCGAGTTGATGCAGGACAGCAGCTTTTTTGAAGCGGACGAGGCCGAACGTAAAAGACGGATGAAATTGGCTATTGCCGAAAAAATGCAGGCAACAACGCTGTCGATGCTGGCAAACCAATATGCACAGGGGGTGTTGGGCGAAGGCGCTTACAGACATACAAGTGCGCAAGAAAAGAAAAATTATTTCCATAAAATGGCCGATGGTCAATATGTTGGTCAATATGCCGTTCAGGCAGCGGCGATGTTCGGGCGGGTTGTCGATGATCCGAGTGCGGCCGGTACGGTTCGCTTAAGTGAAATGACGGTGGCAACATCGTTGGCGGCTGACGTAGCTTCGGTTGAAAAAGTTGCCGGAAAGTTAAAGCAGAAAATCGGCGAAAATAAGTTGGTTCAACGCGTTATGGCTATTGATAAGCGCTTTACCGAAAAGTATCCGACTTTGTATCCGATAGCCAAAAAGATGGCAACACGTTTTGCCATCGGTCAGCTTACCGGACCGGTCGGTGTTGCGATATATACGGCGAGAGAAACGCTGAAAGCGCGTAAGAAATTGTTGGATCGTTTCCATCAACAGAAAGAAAACGGTGGGGATCAATCGCTTGGTAAATATTTGTTGCATCATAAGTGTGAGGCGCTTGGTGTTGCCGCATCGGCAGTCGGTGCCGGTATTGCCGCGTGGACGGGTATTGATGCGATTAACTCCGACAGTATTGAAGCCGGTTTGGGTATGGCCGGACATTGGGTTAGCAACATTATGGGGCACGGTGCCGATCAGGCGGCCAGCGCGGCATCAAATTTGGCAGAAGGTGCCAGTTTGGTTGATAAGATTAAAGATTTGCCTACCAATACATGGGAGAGCGTTTCTAATTTAACCACAAATGCTTGGGAAGGTTTGAAAAATGCCGGTTCGGCTATTGGTACAATGGCTTCTGATGCGGCGCATGGTAATTTTGGAGAAATTCTTGAACATGCGCATAATTTGACCGGTAAGCAAGTGGCTTCACTGGCCAGAGCCAGCATGGGATTTGCTGCCGGTTTCGGTGCAGCGTCCGAATCGTTTGCTAAAGGGAATTGGAAGCAAGGCTGGAAACAATTTGCCGGCGCTTTTTCCGGTTCGGCGGCCGCGGCCATTGCCTTGGAAAACCAATACGGCGGGCCGGATATGACACAAGAAGCAACTGCTCCGCAGGCAGAATCAATGGAAGACTATGTGACCGGCGGCGGTTTGAATAAATTTGAACTGAAAACAGATGTTGATTTGCATGATCCGAAGATTGATGAGTTATCGCAGAAAGTTTCTAATCTCGAGAATGATGTGCGTATACATTATGGGCATTACGGTCATCATGATGGCGGTGGTACCGGCGGTGGCGCAGGCGGCGATGGCGGTCAAGGCGGCGAAGAACAAGCACATGAAGATCAACAAGGTCAACAACAGCAACAAGGACAGCACAATGATGAAGTTGTGCATGAAGATGAGGTGAAAATTCCACCGTCATTGTTGCCGAAGGGTGCGCACATCCGCGATATGCAGGAAGTTTACTCAAAAGAAGATGGTGAGATTAACAGCGGTATCAAAATTTATAACGGTGCCAACGGTATTTGTGCGGTGCATTATCAAACAGATCCGGAAACGGGGAATATTATTCGAACCGGTACGGTCAGTTCGATTGATGAAGGAACCGGTTTGCGTTATGACGTAAAAGTTGTACAAGTTGTTGATTCCGACGGTAAGTTAGTCAGCCAAGAAGAACGGATGATGAGCGAAGATGAAGCTAAAGAGTTTAGACAGAGTATTCGCTCGGCGGATAAAAGATATTCGGAAGACGGCGTAAATAAAGACGAAAAAGCCTTGTATAAGCGTTTGAAGAATGCGCCGACGGCTGATGAATATAATCAGGCATTGCATGGTCGTAATGATGCACATACGATTATTAATGCGCAAGACACCAATGGTCAGGCCGCGCATATTATTCAGGGCAAAGACGGCTTTGAAGGCGAAGTAACCTACGGCGGTAAGACGATTAAGTTCTCGATTATTCAAGATGATGACAAGAAAGTTCATTACAATATTGTTGACGAGAACGGGCAAGAACGGCCGATGACACCGCAAGAACGCTTAAATTATAAGCAGGCAATCGAGAATACCGGTGATCATGATGCCGCGAAGATGCTGAAAAAATTCGGCAAGCGCGAAGTTTATGATGAAACCGTTCCGGGACAGGAAAACCAAGGTAATGCAGCAGCCGAGGCAGCGCAAAATGTGGGCGGTATTGTCGGCGAGCTGAAAGGTGAAGGTTCGGCTTTGCAATTCCAAGATGGCGGCGCCGATTATAATGTGGGCTTAACACCGCAGGGTATGGCTGTTTATAACAAAATGGTTGACGGTCAATCGATTGCGATGAGCGATGAAGAAGTACATAGAATTAACGGTGAAATGTTAGCTAAAGCAAAAGCCGATTTGGAAGCATCGCCGGATGATCCGCAAGCGGCTGCCAAAGTGGCTCTGGCGCAGAACATTATTGCTTCGCAAGGTATGGAAGATCATGCCGTCGGGGAATTGAATTTGGATCAACATTCAATGAAGATTTCGCTCAGCAATGATGGTCGGGCGATTGTGGCGGTTTCAAATGACGGTGCGGCGTTGCGCGTATCCGGTACAAATGAAACGCAGGTAATTCGTGTTGAAGGCGAGCAAGCTAAAGCTTACATTTATAATTCGGAAACCAAGACCGAAACGCCGATGCCGGCAGAGGCACAGCAGCAAGCGTTACAGACCATGCGTGGGGCATATCAAAATGCCGGAATGAGTGATACGCCGGCGGCGAAGGCCATTAATAATACGTTGTCGTCGCAACAAACAAATGTTCAAACAGCGGCGCCGGTTACACGCGGCGGCGGGTACGAAATGGCCTAAGGTCGTGATGAAGTAAGAAAACGCCTTTTCGAGATGTCGGAAGGGCGTTTTTATTTTGATGAAGTATATCACGATTTATGCCGCACGTTGTGCGGAGATCCTCACGTCGGCCCTGCGAGCCTCCTCAGGATGACAAAGGAAAGAATGTCAAAAGCCTCCTTAGGATGACAGGGAATAGAATTACTAGATATTGCGGGTGCGGAATTGCGGCATTTTGGCGCTACTGGTGGCAATCATCAGGTGGCGGCCGATTTTGCGGATTTCGAGACTATTTTCGCTTTTTTGTGCCAAGGCGCCCAGCTTGCGCAGATTATCGAAAATAATGCCGTCTTGCGCTTTGAGCGGCGACATATTGGTTTCGATTTTCAAAATTTCTTCCGGCAGTTTGGTGTTATAAATTTGGTTGAGGGCACGCAAGCCTTTGATGCCAGAGCTGTTGAGAATTTCTTTGAAATAATCTTCATAGCCGTAGTGCGTGCCCGGTTGCTTGCGGCTGAGCAGAGTTGCCACCACATAAGGTTGTTGTTCCGGTTTGTAGGTTGATAAATACATTTCGACCAACGGCTTATAAGTAGAATCGTTGTAATTTTGGCCTCTCTTGGCATTATCTCTTTTATCGATAAATTGTTCAAGTTTTTGTGCCGGTGTGGCATTCGGCGCCACATTTTCCATCAGCAGGGCAAAATAGTCGGCGCGTTTTGACGGATCAATGTTTTTCCAGTCTTTGTAAATATCGCGCATCGCCGCTTCAAAATCTTCAACCGGCGGTTTTCGACCGGCAGACATCAGATAAGATACGGTTTTTTGTGCCAGATCGGAATCAAGCAGGCACTTTGTCATCAGCATTTCGGTGCGAATTTGATTGATTTCAATGTTATTGTCTTTGGCAAACTTTTGTAAAATCATCAGGTTTTGCCCTTCGATACCGAGAGTGTCACGCAACGTTTTAACAAACGGAATAACGTCGGCATTGTGGATTTTGCCATCTAATTTTTCTAATATTTTGGTTAAGCATTTTCTATATAAATCGGAATCACGATTTTTGCCGATATCGCGCAACAAGGTTTTGGCAAACAAATCATAAAGCCGTTGGCGATGATGCGGATGATGAAAACGTTTTTCGGCAACCAGGTGGTCCATAAGCAGAATTTGATCAGATACACCGCCAGCTAAATCTCGGTGCTGTTGGTTAGCCAGCTTGTAGTCTTTGCGAAAATCATCCGCTTCTTTGTTGGAACATACTTCTTCCAGAGTTTCAAGAGCTACCTCGTCAAGAGAAGGTAACAAATATTTTTTTGTTTCACTGTTATCAATATTCACATTACACAGTTCGGCAAAATAATCACGGACTTTGAGCTGCAAAACTTTATCATTGATTATGTCATTTTCCATAATTTTTCCGTATAAGGCCAGAAATTCTTGATCTTCAATTTTATGGAAATCGACTAAATAAATATCTTTGGTTTTTGAGGCAAAATCATCAGACTGCATTATTTCTTGCAAGCGATGCTGAGAGCCGGTTCGTTTGGCAAAACGAGGTTTGTCTTCTTCTAAAATCAGATTATAATCACGCATCGTTTGAATATCGGTTTGTACGTTGTGCAACGCATCGGAAGTTAAAGTCAGATTGTTGGCTTTAACCATGTCGTTATATACTTCCGTTAAAGGGGTGTCGGGAATAGGCTCGCGAAAAGGCTTGATCGTTCGCGGCGCATTTTCATTGGTCAGGTATGCAGCCGTTTTATTGATAAGTAACTGACGAATTTTTTCGGCCGGATGCTCGTCGGCGTTTTGGTCGGCTTTTTCCAATTTTTTTTGCCAGATCGGCAGGTTGATGTTGTAGCCGGCACGGTGACACAAAATCAAACCGTAGTTATCGGCAAAAACTTCATCTTCTTTGTTATAGCCGTGTCCGTTAATTTTGTGTTTTGCCTTATAGACAATGTGCGACAGTTCGTGTGCAATGGTGCGCGCAACATAGTCTTCGCCTTTGGCAGCCTGCTTTTGCAAATATTTTTTGCCGAAGCCGATGACGCCGGCAGTGGCGGTAACACAGGCATTGTCGGTATATTCTTTGTCGTCACGCAGGCAAATTTTGATGTCTTTACCGCGCAAAACATCGGACTGATTTTGCAATTTTTGCATAATTTCAGTCAAATACGCGATGAGCGGTTGATATTCTTTGTTAATTTCTTTATCCATTTTGCCTCGCTTTAGGTTTATTATGGACGATTCTCGGTGTTTTGTCAATAAAATAATCAACAAAGGGTAAAATATGCGGTTATTTTTTTGCTTAATTCAATGAAACAGCTTGATTTTTGATTTTAATGTTGTTATAAAGGCGCCAGAAACAGATTTTGTTTGCTGGAAAAACCGGAAAAACGGCCTTAAATGCGTTGTTTTTCTATTGTATTTAACTAAAAAGGATTTGAATAAATGTCAGATGTGAAAATGAAAATGATGGACGCTAATGAAGCTTGTGCTTCGGTAGCACATCGGATGAATGAAGTCTGCGTGATTTACCCGATTACTCCGTCGTCACCGATGGGTGAGTGGGCTGATGCGTGGTCTGCCGCAAAACAAAAAAATATTTGGGGCGTTTCGCCGGATATTCAGGAAATGCAACCGGAGGCAGGTGCTGCCGGTGCTTGCCACGGTTCGTTGCAAGCCGGTGCGTTAACCACCACCTTTACGGCTTCGCAAGGTTTGCTCCTTATGATTCCGAATATGTATAAAATTGCCGGTGAGTTGATGCCGTTTGTGATGCATGTGGCCGCACGTTCGCTCGCGTATCATGCGCTTTCTATTTATGGCGATCATTCCGATGTGATGGGCTGCCGTCAGACCGGTTTTGCCATGTTGTGCTCGAACTCGGTACAAGAAGCCGGTGATATGGCCGCTATTGCCCAAACGTCGACACTTCGTTCACGTGTGCCGTTTATGCACTTTTTTGACGGTTTCCGCACTTCACACGAAATTAAAAAAGTTAAACTGATTTCTGATGATGATTTGCGTGCGATGTTAGATGGCGTTAATTATAAATTTAATGCCGAGCATGCTCTGCGTCCGGAAGCTCCGGTTATTCGCGGTACGGCACAAAATCCGGATGTGTTCTTCCAAGGCCGTGAAGCGGCTAATCCGTATTATGCCAAAGTTGAAGGCATTGTTCAGGAAGAAATGGATAAGTTTGCCAAGATTACCGGTCGTCAATATCATGTTGTTGACTATGTTGGCGCTAAAGATGCCGAAAACGTTGTGGTTGTTATGGGTTCGGGCGCCGAAACGGTTGAAGAAGCCATTGAATACCTCAATGCACACGGGGCTAAGTTGGGCGTTTTGAAAGTTCATTTATATCGTCCGTTCCCGACAGAATCGTTCTTGAAGGCTTTGCCGAAAACGGTTAAAACTGTTTCGGTTTTGGATAGAACCAAAGAAGCCGGCTCGCTTGGCGAACCGCTGTATTTGGATGTGGTTACCGCTTTGTCGCAAGCATTTGCCAATGGTCAAATTGCCGGCCTGCCGAAAATTTACGGCGGTCGTTACGGCTTGTCTTCAAAAGAATTTACACCGGCTATGGCTAAGGCTGTGTTTGATAACGCCGTTTCTGCCAAACCGATTAACGGCTTTACTGTTGGTATTGAAGATGACTTAACACACAAATCGCTTTCTTATGATGCGTCATTTGATGTTGAGCCTGATGATGTGGTGAGAGCCGTATTCTTCGGTTTGGGTGCTGATGGTACGGTTGGTGCCAACAAAAACTCGATTAAAATTATTGCCGAAGATGCCGGTAAATACGGTCAAGGCTATTTTGTTTACGACTCGCGTAAATCGGGGTCAATGACCACTTCGCACTTGCGTTTTTCGGATAATCCGATCCGTTCGGCTTATTTGATTAATCAGGCTGATTTTGTGGCTTGTCACCAATTCCAATTTATGAAAAAAGTTGACATTTTGCACATTGCCAAAGATGGTGCAACGTTCTTATTAAATGCACCGTATAAGGCTGATGAAGTTTGGGATCAACTGCCGATTGAAGTTCAAGAACAGATTTTGGCTAAGCATTTGAAGTTCTATACCATTAATGCTGTTGAAGTGGCGCGTGCCACCGGTATGGGCCAACGCATTAATACAGTGATGCAGACCTGTTTCTTTGCAATTTCAAACATTTTGCCGAAAGATGAAGCAATTGCACAAATTAAGGCTGCTATTAAGAAGACCTATTCAAAGAAGGGTGATGCCGTTGTTCAAAAGAACTATGCCGCGGTTGATGCTTCGCTTGAACACATGTTTGAAGTAAAATATCCGGATCATGTAACCTCGAAGTTCCATCGTTTGGCACCGGTTCCGGCCAATGCGCCTGAATTTGTTCAAGGCTTAACCGCAAAATTGATTGCCGATAAGGGCGACAGCATTAAGACTTCGGAATTGCAAGAAGTTGTTGACGGTACATGGCCGACAGGTACAACGCAATTTGAAAAGCGTTGCATTGCGACCGAAG
>JAEEGL013847843.1_pt1 | contig 10121 bp, 7 predicted proteins | sample 9134231 | NCBI WGS metagenome assembly JAEEGL01 (sample SAMN16246548, study PRJNA631951) | gut metagenome | biome: gut microbiome; feature: rumen; material: fiber-attached | host: Bos | place: Iran: Karaj | collected 2018-10
CGAGGAACTGCTCTCGCCAGATGAGGAAGAAAAAACTTCACTTAAGGGCACCGACATACCCACGGGACGAACCTTCGACCTGAGCAAGGACTTCGAACTCGCTCCGCGCGAAGCACTTGTCTTCGAAATCAAATAAATCCCGACAGCAAGCTCGCTTGCTTAACAGAAGAAGATAAAAGAAGGTAGAAGACAAATGTTAATTTCCAGACGAAAAATATAATCTTTCTTAAAATAACACGTCGAATAATACGATGAAACGAAATAATGCGTACCTTTGCCCTTGTGAAGGTACGCATTATCATATTGTTCGCGCTGCTGCGCTCCATCGGTGCATGGGCACAGCAGGAAGACCCAGGCCTCGAAGTCGGCGACTTCAAGGGCGAGGAATTCAAGGATGCACGCAGACAGACTTGGTACTGGGCTGGCAAGGAATATGTCTATGACGGCGAAAACATCTGGACAGTGCTGATGCCTGAACTGCCCGTCTATCAAGCCCTTCGATTCAAGAGCCGCAAGGAACAACTCAAATACAACCGCTTGGTCTATAACGTGAAGAAGGTGCTTCCGCTGGCTCAGGAAGTCAACGTCTTGATTCAGGAAACCTACAAAGTGCTGGAAACGCTGCCCGACAAGAAGTCGAAGACCGAACACATCAAGCAGATTGAAAAGGAGATAATGGACACCTACAAGCCCCAGATGAAGAAACTCACCTACTCGCAGGGCAAGCTGCTCATCAAACTCGTTGACCGCGAGTGCAACCAGTCGGGCTACGAAGTGGTGAAAGCCTTCCTCGGTCCCGCACGGGCCGCTTTCTACCAAATCTTTGCCTGGACGTTCAAGGCCAGCCTCAAGAAAGAATACGACCCTGATGGCGACGACCGCATGACGGAGCGCATTGTGCGGCAGGTGGAGGCCGGACTGCTGTAATATCATGGAGAACAAGTCCCAAATCATGCGCGAAATAACGCCCCTTTCGGAGCGCGATTGCTTCTATGTGGCCGACAGGCGCAAGGCAGCTTTCGACTATCCCGTTCACTGCCATCACGAGTATGAACTGAACTTCACGGAACATGCCACCGGAGCGCGCCGGATTGTGGGCGATTCGGAAGAAGTGGTCGGCGACTACGACCTCGTGTTCATTGCCAGCAGCAATCTGGAACACGCTTGGGAGCAAGGCCAGTGTCAGCGCAGCGACATCAGGGAAATAACCATTCAGTTCGACAAGGAACTCCTGCCCGAATGTCTGTTGCAGAAAAACCAGTTCGACAGCATCCGCCGTATGTTCGAACGCGCCCAGTGCGGACTTTGCTTTCCTTTGCCGGCCATCATGAAGGTCTATTCCAAATTAGACAACCTAGCGCACCACAGGACGGGGTTTCATGCCGTGTTGGAATTCCTGGACATACTCTACGAACTTTCCGTCTGCGACGATGCCCGCCAGCTCAGCAGCTCGTCTTTTGCCCGCATCGAGACCCACAACGAAAGTCGTCGCGTAGATATGGTGCAGAAGTACATAGCCCAACACTATGCCGAAGACATCCGGCTCGAAGAGATGGCCGACATGGTGGGCATGACACCCGTTGCCTTCAGCCGCTTCTTCCATCAACGTTCTGGGCGTACGCTCTCGGAATACATCACCGACATACGCATAGGTTCGGCAGCTCGTATGTTGGTCGATAGCGGGAACACGATAGCCGAAATATGCTACGATTGCGGATTCAATACACTGTCCAATTTCAACCGCCTCTTTCGGCGCAAGAAAGGTTGTTCGCCATCGGAATTTCGTGAAAACTATCAAAAGAAAAAGATATTTATTTGAAGTTACGAGTTAAATTAACGACATTACGTTATTACGACATTACGTTATAACGTTATTACGAAGAAAAATTATCATGGTATAGTATTTGCTAAAAAAGTGTCATTGGTATTGCAATAATAGCAATAAATTTGCAGACGAATTAGAATGAATTCATCGTAAAACCTTTAATAAGTAACCTATGAAAAGAATTCTTACATGTTTGTTTGCAGCCATAATGACACTTATGGCAAACGCAAAAGTAGATGTTGACTACTCCTCCCGTTTCGAGGAGGGGACTAACACCATTCAGTGTACCAGTGCATGGGGCTGGCACAGTGTTACGCTCGGCAGCGAATATGAAGTCATGGATGCCGAGTACCTGTACATCAACTACGAAGCATCGTGCAACTTCAACCTGATTCTTCAGGACCCCAATTGGCAGAATGCATACTCCGTCACATGCAGCGCCGAGAACAACGAAGGATACATAAAGCTGACTCCCGAAGCCTATCCGTCATACAGTTGCATTGTGATTCAGAATCATGCCGAAGGCGAGATAACCATCAACAAGATTTATTTCTGCTCTGAGGACGAATTCTACAATCCTGCTCCCGACGACCTCGATGGCGCGCGCACGAACCTTATAGATATATATTTGCGCTATCAGAAGCTCCTCGACCAGTTCGTAGCCGGTGACGATTACGGACAATATCCAGCCGACCTCTATCAAAAGTTTGTAGATGCACTGGACGCTGCACTCATCCTCGATGACGAAGCAAAGAGCAAAGACCTTACCGTGGAGCAACTCAATGCCATGTCGCAGGCCATCGTCGATGCCTACAAGGCTTTGATAGCTGCCAAAAAAGTATATTTACCAGCCGATGGATATTATCGCATCCGTTGTGCCCGCCAGTTCTATGAAGGAGATGAAGAAACAGGGTTCACCTACCTGTCAAAGGGCATGTACAGCGACAATAGTGGCACCAACGGATGGAAGACTGTCGATGAGACAGACCCCACCTTCCTTTGGACTTTAGAGCGTCAGCCGGACAACAACTACATTCTCCGCAATGCAGCCAACAAACTCATCTTCAGCGATGCAGAAAAGTCATCTGCCAAGGAAAAGACCATCACCTTCGATGCTCTTAGCAAGGTCGATGGAGCATACGATTTCACCTGGCCAATGAGCACGGAAGAGGATGTCGTTGTCTTTAACTTCCGATTCAGCGACCAACCAGCCAACGACTATAAGTATATTCATGCGAACTGGCACAGCGGCGGTTCGGGTTGGGGCGGCCCCATGACGGTGTGGTGCAATACGACCAACGACAGCGGTGCCAGCGAGTGGTATCTGGAACCCATTGATGAAGCCGTAGCCCAAGAGATGCTGAATGCAAACTACAACTACCAGTTTGCCCAGACACTCAACGAGGCCCGCAGCAGCATTGCCATCGCCGAGGACATGAAGCGCGAGAAACTCATCACCGAGGCCGACCAATTTTCCAGTCCGTTCAGCCAAAACGACTTGGGTAGCCGTGATGGAGCCGACCTCAGTGCCGGTGCGCTCATCGATGGCAAGACCAGCACTTTCTGGCACAGCGTATGGAGCAACGGAAGCGTGGAACTTGGCACTCACTATTTGCAGATAGAGCTTCCCGAGGAGATAGGTGGCGACATAGAGTTCGACTTCTCTCGTCGCGAGATATCCAGCGACCACGTTACGCAATGGGGCATCTACGGCAGTAACAATCCCGAAGGCGAAAAGTTCAGCTACGAATGGATTGCCGACATCGATGTTCCCTATGGCCAGCAGGGTGAAAGCTTGGTACGCTTCTTCACGATTGAGGAAGGCAAGCAGTATCAGTACCTGCGTTTCTATGCCGAGCAGACAACGGGCGGCAATGGTTTCTTCCACCTGAGCGAGATGCAGCTCTATGCCCTGTCGGAGAACGAAAACAGCCAAGCCCGTCAGATGGGCGACCTGTACACAAACCTGGTCAATGCCATAGCAAATGCAGAAAATGTTGACCAAAACAATGTAAGCAAAGCCGAGTACGAAGCCCTGAAGTCGGCTTACGATGCCTTCATGGAGAAGTTTGTCGATCCCACTCCCCTGCGCGAGGCTATCCGCGTGGCAGAGCCCGTCTTCGCTATGGCAGAGATTGGCGACAATCCAGGTCAGTGGAGCCAGGATACTTACGATAGTTTGGTTAAGAATCTGAACGATGCCAAGGCATACGACGAAGCAGGCAAATATACAAAAGAGGAAAGCAGCGCTTACGAAGCCCTTCTGGCCAACGCCGACCGCAAATTCCTGGCTGCCGCCAATAAGGTTTCGACCGACAAGTTCTATACAATCCGCTTTGCCAGCGAGGACAAGTACGAGGAACATCACTGGAGCACCAGCAACGTGCTCAGCGAGGAGTGGGGCGACCTGTTCGACACCTACCTTTGTCCTGCAGAGTCCGAGACACTGGTTCCTGTCGCTGCCGATGAGATTCGCCAGGGTGCAGCCCTGTTCTTCACCGATGACGCAAATGGTGACATTGCATTCCGCTTTGTGCCCGTTGGCGAAAATCAGTTCATCATTCAGCACCAGGCCAGTGGCTTATTCATCCATTGCTATGGCCGCGACAGCTGGACCGGACTCACGCTCAATCCCACACTCTTCACCATAGAAGCCGTAGGTTATGGCGAGAACATCATTCGCGGCATTGACTACGAAGAAAAGGACATGGCTTGCTTGCACGCCCAGCTCAACGGCCATCGTCTCGTGACGTGGCACGACGACTACGTAGGTTGCAACTCTGGTCTTATCATCGAGGAAATTGATGCTACTGCCGCCATAGGTCAACCCTTAGCCGACTACAAGGCAGGTGAAGTCACCACGATGTGCTATCCCGTAAGCGTTCAGCCCAGTGAGGGCAGCATGTTCACGGTAGTGGGAACCTACACCGCAAACGATAAGGTCTATGTGGCCATGAACAAGGTGGAAAAAGCCGATGCTGGTCAGCCCGTTGTATATATCGCCAAGGGTGTGTATGACGAAGAAAACGAAGAGGATGTAAATACTATCAGTCTCGCCATAGGAACCGATGTCGTCGCCACGCCGCTTAACGATGGTGCCCTGCAAGGCACATACAGCGACCTTGACCTTTCAGGCGAAGCCATCATCTTTGCCGGAGACAAGTGCGAGATGAACACCGAGGAGACTGCAAAGGTCTATGCCAACCATGCATACATTGTTCCCGACGGCAAAGCCGATGCCAGTGGTTCGTACAGCCTCGTGCTGGAGGTCGGTTCCACAGTCGATGGGATAAGCCATGCACTCAGCAATGTTACTCGTCAGGGCGATGTCTTCGACATGTCGGGCCGACTCGTTCGCAGCGGTGCCACGCTCAACGACGTTCATTCGCTTCCGCAAGGAATCTACATACTTAACGGAGTAAAAATTTTAGTTAAATGAAAAAGCACACATTCATATCTCCTATTTATGTATTGCAAGCCTTCCTCGGAGGGCTTGCAATGCTGCTTTTCAGTCAGTCGGCTCAGGCCCAGGTGCAAAATATGATTATCCACAAGAGCGACGGCACCCAGGTGCGTTACAACGTTGCCCAGGTCGATAGCATCACCTTCGAGGACATCCCCCGATGGGCCAATCGTTCCGAGGAGGCTCGACGGTTGCTCACTTATCTTGCCGACAACGAGCGGAAGCAGATACTCACCGGCGTCCATGCCTGTGTCAACTACAACACCTACGAGGCCGACTGGGTCTATAGCCACACGGGAAAGTATCCCGCCATCCTCTGCATCGACTACATCCACGACATCTATTCCTCGTCGGGCGGTTGGATAAACTATGCCAACTCTGCCGTCTGGAAAAGCTGGACCAACAAGCGAGGTATCATGGCAGCTATGTGGCACTGGAACATGCCGACGAACGATGGCAAGGACTACACTTGCACGCCCGGTACTGCCGATGGCGAGACCAGTTTCAGTCCTTCTGCCATCTTCGACCCTACCAGCAAAGACTATAAGACCATGATTCAGCGCATCGACCAGGTGGCCACGTGGATGAAGCCGATGGCAGCCGCCCGTGTCCCCATCCTCTGGCGTCCCCTGCACGAGGCACAGGGCAACTGGTCGGAACAGTACCCCGGCACCAGTTGGCACAAGGCATGGTTCTGGTGGGGCATCGACGGACCCGAAGCCTTTGTGGAACTGTGGAGAGTGATGTACGACCGCATGGTCAACTATCACGGACTGACCAACCTCATTTGGGTCTATAACTCGGGCGATTCGATGAAATGGTACCCTGGCGACGAATATGTCGATGTGGTGGCCTTCGACTTCTACAATCAATCGCTCTCCAGCATGCGCCAGTGGTATCAGTTCTTCAAAAAGAATTTCCCTGACAAGCTCTATGCCATCAGCGAGTTTGGCAACATACCCAAGTTGTCGGACTTCTGGGCCGACGGTCAGTATTGGAGCTTCATGATTCCCTGGTGGGACAATGCCCGAACGGGCGACCCCAACAGCGAGGCCTTTAAGAGCACCGACCACAACAATGCCAACATCGACTATTGGCAGGACGCACTCCGTCAGGATTGTGCCATCACACGCGACGAACTGCCCAACTTCAGATAATATGACGAAACGAATATTCCTCACGGCCTTTTTTGCCATCCTTGCCTTGGGCGTAAGGGCTCAGGCTTTTCCCGATTTCACGAAAATGAATTTCGGTTGCGACGGCAACAGCATCACGGCAGGCAATCAGTGGTCGCAGACCGTTGTCCAGACGCTGGGCTTTGCCACCCACCACAATGTGGCTGTAGGTTCGGCCACATGGGCTTGCCACCCCGACACGCAGGACTATGGTTGCGAAGGCTTTGCAGGCATATCAGGCGGTTGGCAACCAACGGAAGACGCTCGCGAGATGCAGATGCGCCACAACAACACCTCGAAGGTACACATCCAGCGATTCATCGAGGAGGTGGACGAAGGACTCTTCCCTGAACCCGATGTCTTTGTCTTTGCCATGGGAACGAACGACAACAAGCTGGGTTCAGCAGAGGAGGCACTGAAGGGAAAGACGCTGGACAATGTGGATGTGACAACCATGGCAGGAGGTGCGCGTTGGTCCATACAGACCATCATAGAGCGTTTTCCTAAGTGCCGCGTCTTTGTGTGCACTCCCATCCAGACGGCCAGTGTGGAGCACAATGAATTCAACCAAAAGAAAATAGAGATTCTACGGGAGATTTGTCGCTCCTTGTCGGTGCAGCTGATAGATTGCTATGGCGAGTGCGGCATCACAGAGAAAATGGAGAACGGACACGGACAGCGATACCTGCGCGACGGACTTCATCCGGCTGAAGAGGGACAGCAACTGATGGGGCGATACATAGCCAAAGAAATACGCAATAACTACTTCTGAATTATGAAAAAGACATTGACTTTCATTGCAGCCTGGTGCGTTGCAACACTGCCGCTCGGAGCTCAGCACTACAGACTCTCCATCGACAGCGAGAGTGGTATTTATGAAAAAGGACAACGGGCCGTGGTCACCTGCCACACCGATGCCGTTCCATCGGATTCCCTGCTTGTACGCGTTTCCTATAACAACAAAGTCCGGAAGGAATTCAGCCTGCTGCCAAAGAGCCTCGACTTCGTCGTCTATAGCCATGCCGACGACACCACCTGCGCCGTCAGCCTTGAGATGAAAGGGCAAGGCTCCGACAGCATCGTGGGTGCCATAGGCTACGTCGTCGGCCCTGAAGGCTTCCGTCCTGGCTACACCGAACCTGCCGACTTGATGGACTATTGGGACAACCAGAAGAAACAACTGAAAGCCTTGCCCATGCAGGTGAAGACCACACAGCTCGATGTTCCTCAGAAATATGAAGGAAAATATACTTGTCAGGATTTGGAAATCAATTGTCTTGGTCCCGCCCCTGTACGAGCCTATATGGCAAAACCTGTCAATGCCAAGAAAAAGTCGTTGCCTATCATCATCCTGTGCCGTGCGGCCGGTGTCAGCGGATACTGGTGCCGTTGTACGCTGGACGAATGTGTGGGCAATGCAGCCTTGGGCAACGGAGCCCTGAGCCTCGACATCAACGCCCACGGTATGCTCAACGGACAAAGCGACGGATTCTACAAAATGCTTGAAGACGGCATGCTCCACAACTACTTTGAACACAATGCTGCCGACCGAGAGACTTACTATTTCCGAGGCATGTACCTACGTCTGCTCAGAGCCATTGAGTATATGACCCGCCAACCCGAATGGGACGGCAAACGCATACTGGTCATTGGCGAGAGTCAAGGTGGCGGACAAGCCGTGGCGGCCGCAGGGCTGGATTCGCGTGTGTCGGCCATCGTGCTCAACGTACCCGCCATGCAGGATTTGGGCGGAGCTCGTGCCGGTCGGCGCAGCGGTTGGCCACAAGCCATCGAGAGTCATCCTAACGTCGATGCTGCGATGCTCGATGCTACGTTGCCTTACTTCGACGGGGCACAGCTCATCCGTCACTCACGGGCAAAGATATACTGCGAGATGGGCCTCATCGACACCGTCTGTCCACCCTCCGCTGTTTGGGCTTCGCTCAATGTTGCACCAGGAAAGAAAACAGTCAACTGCGTGCCCTATCGCACCCACGCCTGGCCGACAGGAGCCGTACGCCCGCAGTGGGAAAAGCAATATCTTCATCCGCGCCTCGCATTCATCGAAAACTATCTGAAAGGATTAGAGGATTGAGGATTGAGAATTGAGAATTGAGGATTGAGAATTGAGAATTGAGAATTGAGGATTGAGAATTGAGGATTGAGAATTGAGGATTGAGAATTGAGAATTGAACGAATTGACATTACGGCGTAGGCCCAATTATGCATTATGAATTATGAATTATGAATTAAAAAAATGTAAACGGATTACTTTCCTCTTGTTGCTGATGTTTCTGGCAGGAACAGCGAAAGCACAGGAAGCAAGCACTTTCGAGTCGGCCTCCGAAGCTGTGGAACACATGCGCTTAGGGTGGAACCTTGGCAATACTTTGGAAAGCAATTCGGGCGATACGCTCTGGATGTGGATAGAATCAAACAAAAACCGGACATCCGTCAACTACGAGACTGCCTGGGGACAGAAAGTGACACAAGCCAAGCTCTTCAAGCTTTTCAAGGAGGCAGGATTCAACGCCATACGCATTCCTGTTACCTGGTATCCCCACATGGAAGCCACCTTCAGCTCTGTACGTGGTTACGACAACAACGGAACGTGGTGCTACACCCCTTGGATGCCTTCGAAGGACGACATCGGCACGAAGATACAAAGGGCATGGATGGCACGTGTGCATCAGGTTGTCGATTACGTCATCCAGCAGGGAATGTACTGCATCCTGAACGTTCACCACGATACGGGAGCGGCCAACACCGCCTGGCTCGTTGCCGACGAGGAAACCTACGCCCGACAGCACGAACGATTCGAGGCAATATGGACACAGATAGCTGAGGAATTTCGCAACTACGACGAACATCTACTCTTCGAGGGCTACAACGAGATGCTCGACACCGACCGTTCGTGGTGCTTCGCTCAGTTTGGCAGCAAGACGGGCTACAATGCCTCGAAGGCAAAAGCTTCGTACACAGCCATCAACAACTACGCACAAAGTTTCGTCGATGCCGTACGGGCAACGGGTGGCAACAACCTGCAACGGAACCTCGTGGTCTGCACCTACGGGGCTTGCGACGGTAGCGGCACATGGAACAGCCATCTGCAAGACCCTCTGAAGGAAATGCTCCTGCCCAACGACGTTGTGGACGGTCACCTCATCTTCGAAGTGCATTGCTATCCCGACATCTCGAACCTGACATCAGCAAAAAAGAGCATTGACAATACCATTTCGCTACTGACAACCCATTTGGTGGAAAAGGGAGCCCCAGTGATTTTCGGCGAGTGGGGCATCAGTGGCGGTGAGAACAATCGCAACAACCACATCGAATTCGTCAAGTTCTTTGCCCAGCGCTGTAAGGCCAATGATATGGGATTGCTCTACTGGAAGGGACTTTCCGAGGGCGAGCATCGCACAGTGCCAGAATTCAACGAACAAGACCTTGTGGATGCCATGGTGGAAGGCTTCTATGGCGAAGGCGGATACGTCGATAGAATAGAAACTCCTTCCATATCGAAAAAACAAACTTCGAGGACTTTCGACCTTTCGGGACGCCCCTCTACCAAACGACAACACGGCATATATCTTAAAAATGGAAGAAAATACGTTAAGAGGATAGAGGATTGGGGAAATGAAGAATGAAGAATGAAGAG